>ENA-OZES01000588-OZES01000588.1-human-gut-metagenome-genome-assembly--contig:-NODE-588-length-20117-cov-6.348918_pt1 | contig 20117 bp, 15 predicted proteins | sample MGYA00245068_ERZ653609 | MGnify/ENA primary metagenome ERZ653609 (study PRJEB26926, sample SAMN06164898) | human gut metagenome | biome: ENVO:00009003; feature: ENVO:2100002; material: ENVO:00002003... | reverse complement strand
GAACAGTGCCTACTGGCTGCCGCTCTGGATGCACCTGCGGGATACGGCGGGTATTATGGTGTATCTGGTGCAGAGGTGGCTGCCGGAAAGCGTCCGTCAGCACATCGGATTGGACGAGGACCTGCTGACACAGACTGCCTGCTTTCTGGGGTGGGTGCATGATATTGGTAAATTGAGCTGCTGTTTTGCCGGGCCTATTATGGAACTTCTGCAGGAGCCCAGACAGCGCCTGGAAAAATACACAACGCTCCGGTACCGGGCGCAAAACCGAGGTCACTCGCTTCATCCGCTGGCGAGCGAGGCCATTTTGCGGTGGCTGAAATGCCCAGACGGGCTTGCATCGGTAGCAGGTGCACACCACGGCAAGCCACAAACCGGGAAGAATGTGCTTGACCAGCTGGGGGATAAGAACGAAAGAGGCAGCTGGGAATCCAACTATTGGCCCGAGGGGGAACAGGAATTCTGGGAGAGCTGCTGGCGGGAACTGTTTGACTACGCCTTGCAGGAAAGCGGCTTTTCCAGCGTGGACGAGCTGCCGCAGCTGACCATCCCGGCTGAGATCTTGCTGACAGGTCTGCTCATCATGGCGGACTGGATCGCCAGCAACACCCGGTACTTTCCGCTCATTCCGGTGGAAGAGGTGGGCAGCGATACCCTGTATCCCGCTCGTGTCGATCGGGCGTGGGAAGCGCTGGACCTGACCTCTCCGTGGGAGGTGCAGTCGGATGTGACGGAACCGGGGGCGTTTGCGGAACGGTTTGGCTTCCCGCCCAATGAAGTCCAGCGGGCCATGCTGGAAGCTGCCAGCCGCACGCAGGAGCCGGGGATCTTTATTCTGGAAGCACAGATGGGCGTGGGCAAGACGGAAGCCGCGCTGGGTGCGGCAGAAATTTTAGCCAAGCACGGCGGTGAGGGCGGAATCTTCTTTGGCCTGCCCACCCAGGCCACCGCCAACGGCATCTTTGGGCGGCTGCTGGCATGGGCCGAAAAGCAGCCGGATGGGTTGGAGCACTCCATCAAGCTGGCCCACGGCATGGCCGAACTGAACGAGGCCTATATCCGGTTGCAGCAGGACATGGTGCGGGTGGAGGAAGATCTGGAAGCAGATCCCGATGCTGACCCGGAGAGCCGGGTGATGGTGCATCAGTGGTTCCGCGGCAATAAGCAGGGACTGCTGGCTGATTTTGTCATCGGCACGGTGGATCAGCTGCTAATGGCGGCATTACAGCAAAAACATGTGATGCTGCGCCACCTTGGCCTTGCGGGCAAGGTGGTGGTCATTGACGAGTGCCACGCCTATGACGCTTACATGAACTGCTATCTTGACCGGGCGCTGACCTGGCTGGGCCGGTACAAAGTACCGGTGATCCTGCTTTCCGCTACCCTGCCCGCCAAGCGCCGGGTCGAGCTGGTCAGGGCCTACCTGAATGGAAGAACCGCCCCGGACGGCCCGTGGCAGACCTGCCGGGGCTATCCGCTGCTGACCTGGACGGACGGCAAACGGGTGGAGCAGACGACTATCCCGCTGGAAACCGAACCACGCAGAGTGGAGACATTCCCGCTGACCGAGGAACAGCTGACCGACACTCTGAGCAGTGCCTTGCGGGAGGGCGGCTGTGCGGGCGTGATCGTCAATACCGTGAAAAAGGCGCAGGCCATTGCGGCCCGTCTGCGGGCAGAACTGCCGGAGTTTGAGGTGGTGGTATTCCACGCTCAGTTCCTTATGCCCGACCGTGCCGCCAAAGAAGAGGCGCTGATGAAGCGCATCGGCAAGCACTCCACCCCGGAACAGCGGGATAAGCTCATTGTGGTGGGCACGCAGGTGCTCGAGCAATCCCTTGATATCGATCTGGATTTTCTGGTCACAGAGCTCTGCCCCATGGATCTGCTTTTACAGCGCATCGGACGACTGCACCGCCACGAGGGGCGGGCTCGTCCCCGGCCGGTGGCGCAGGCCCGCTGTGCCGTGCTGGACACTGGGACGGAGGAGTTCGACGAGGGCAGCAAGGCGGTTTACGGGGAATGGCTGCTCTGGCGCACCCGCAAGTTCCTGCCCACCGCCATCACCCTGCCCGATGACATTGCCCCGCTGGTGCAGGATGTCTATGGCTGGGAGCCCGACCCTCTGCCCGCCAGCCCGCAGAGCACTGCGGCCCGGGCGGAGTACGAAAAGGCCCAACAAATCAAAATGGGCAAGGCGAAGACTTTTACCATCCTGCCGCCAGAAGAGCACAGAAAGCGCCCTTCCCTGAATACGCTGGACAATTGGATGGATGATGTGGGTGCGGTCAGTGACAACGGTGCCCGCGCGGCGGTGCGTGACGGCGACCCTTCCATTGACGTGCTGGTGCTGATGCGGGATGCGGCGGGAAATGTCCGTTTCCTGCCCGATGAAACGGGGCAGCCCGGTGCCTGCGTGCCCACGGACGAGCCGCCTCAGCCGGAGATGGCGCTTCAAATTGCACGGCAGAAGCTGCGCCTGCCCGGATATTTCAGCAAACGTTGGTCGGTGGAACAGACCATCGACGCACTGGAAGCCCGGAACCGGGAAGTGTTCGGGCTGTGGCAGCAGTCGCCGCTGCTGCGGGGAGAACTGATCTTACTGCTGGATGACCACCTGACCGCACAGCTTGCCGGGCAGGTGCTGCAATACGACCGTGAAAACGGTCTGACCTACCGGAAGGAGGAAGAGAATGAAGCAAATTGAGTATAATTTGCTGGAGGAACGCTGGGTGCGGGTGCGCGGGCAGGACTACACCGTGCAGGAAGTTTCTCTGCCGGATGCCCTGCTGCACGCCCACGAATACCGCGACCTGGCCGGAGAACTGCCCACCCAGGATGCCGCCATGCTGCGGTTGCTGCTGGCGGTTCTGCACACGGTGTTTTCCCGGGTGGATGAAAACGGTACTCCGGCCCCCTTTGAGGAAACGGACGATGCCCTGATCCGCTGGGAGGAGCTGTACCGGCTGGGGCATTTTCCGGAAGCGCCCATCCGGGCCTATCTGGAGCAGTGGCGTGACCGCTTCTGGCTTTTCCACCCGGAACGCCCCTTCTGGCAGGTGCCGGAAGCGAAGATCGGCACAGAATACACCGCTTCCAAGCTGAACGGGGAGCTTTCTGAGAGCAGCAACAAGCTGCGGTTATTCTCGTCCTATGCGGGCGAAGGAAAAGAGGGTTTGACTTATGCCCAGGCGGCCCGCTGGCTGCTGAGTGTGAATGGCTACGATGACACCTCTGCAAAGCCCAAGGGCAAGGGTCTGCCCTCGGTGGGCGCTGGCTGGCTGGGAAAGCTGGGGTACATTCAGGCGCAGGGCAGCAACCTGTTCGAGACTTTGATGCTGAACCTCACTCTGCTCAAGGATGGCGTAGAACTGTGGGGGGAGAATCATCCCTGCTGGGAACTGGAACAGCCCCACAGTGCAGAGCGCACAGAGATCGCCCTGCCGGACAATCCTGCGCAGCTGCTGACCCTGCAATCCCGGCGGCTCCTGCTCGACCGAGAGGGGGAAATCGTGACCGGATTTTCTCTGCTGGGCGGCGATTTCTTCCCCCGGGAGAACGCATTTGCAGAACAAATGACCGTCTGGCGTGACCCGGATGCCAAAAAGAGCAAAAAGACCGGGCAGGTCACCTTTGTGCCCAGCCGTCACGACCCGGCAAAGCAGTTCTGGCGGGAGTTTCCGGCAGTGTTCTGTGAGGAAGGGGAAAGCGTCCGCAGGCCCGGCGTTGTACGCTGGGTGGAAATGCTTCAAAATGACCCGGACTGTCCGCTGGAACGCAAGCGGCTGATCCGCTTTGCCATCAGCGGCATGAAGTACGGAGATAAGGATTTCTTTGTGAACGATTCCTTCAGCGACAGCCTGACCTTTCAGGCCGCGTTGTTGGGAGAACTGGGACGGCGCTGGACAGTGCCCATCCGGGATGAGATCGGGAGCTGCGAGCAGGCCGCGCAATCTGTCGGCCGCCTTGCGTGGGAGCTCTCCCTTGCGGCGGGAGATAAGAACGATACGACCGCGGAATCCGCCCGCACCCAGTTCTACTTTACCATCGACCAGCCGTTCCGGCTTTGGCTGCAGAGCATTGACCCCGAAACGGACAAGCTGGACGAAAAAGCCGATGAATGGCAGGAGAAAGCCCGCAAACTGGCCGCAGAGCTGGGCCGCCAGATGGTGGAGCGGGCCGGGAATGCCGCCTTTGTGGGCCATAGGGTCGAGGTGAAAACAGGCGGTAAAAAGGACGAAAAGAAAACCGTTCTGTATACGGCCCCCAAGGCCTACAATAGCTTCCTGTACAACCTGCGGAAGCTCTACCCGAAGAAAGAAGGAGGAACAGCATGATAACGGATGCGATCCATGATTATGTGGCCGGACAGCTGAGCGGGCTGTGGAGCCTGCCCAAACCCCAGCGGCGTGCCCGGCTGGCAGAGCTGCGCCGGGGCGTTGGGCATCAGCCCGGCGACCTGCCGGCGCTGTGGGGCAGCTTCCTGCAGGAACTGCCCAAAGAGCTCTGGGGCAGGGAAACGGCGGCAGGGGAGTGCCGGGAACCATCGGAAGCCGAGTGGGCGGTCTACCTTGCCCTGACTCTTTACGCCCTGCACCAGCAGGGAGAAGAGAACGTTTCCATGAATGAAAAGGGCTGCACGCTGGGCAGGGCGGTGCGCCTGCTGGCCCAGAATTCCGCAGCTGCCGCGCAGGACTGGACCGAGAGCAGCGTCCTGCGCCGGTTCAACGCACTGGCCACAGCGGATTCCATGCCCGAGGTGTCCCACTACCTCCGGGAGATGGTACAGCTGTTCCGGGGAAATGAACCGAAGCTGAAACTGGATTACCCCCGGCTGGCTGTGGAGCTGTACCGGTTCCAGTTCCCAGATCAGGCAGCCAATGTCCGCCTGCAGTGGGGCCGGGACCTCTACCAGATGAATGCCGACACACCTGAAACCGAAGAAAAGGAGAATTGAAATGGATACCAAGCGTCTGTATGTTGATTTTCATGTGCTGCAAACGGTGCCGCCCAGCTGTGTGAACCGCGACGATACCGGCAGCCCCAAGACGGCTGTCTATGGCGGTGCCACTCGCGCCCGGGTATCCTCTCAGGCGTGGAAGCACGCGATCCGAGAGATGTTCAAAGATGAGTACATGCTGAATGCCGAAGATATCGGCAGCCGAACCAAAAAGATTGCAGATGTAGTGGAAAAGCAGATCAAACTGCTTGCACCGGATGCGGACGCAGCTAAACTGGCAAAGAAAGTAGTCAAAAACACAGGGTTTAAGGTGGACGAGAAGAGCGGAGAGGACAAACTTAAGACATTGTTCTTTTTGAGCGAGGCCCAGGCCAAAGCATTGGCTGAATTGGCGATTGCAGATTGCAATGACCCGAAGCAGTATAAAGATGCACTGGGGACGGCTCCTTCGGTAGATATGGCGTTGTTCGGAAGAATGGTGGCAGATACGCCTTCCCTGAATTACGATGCCGCCGCTCAGGTGGCCCACAGCATCTCCACCCATGCCGTGCAGAACGAGTTTGATTACTTCACCGCCGTGGATGACTGTGCCCCGGAGGATTCGGCAGGTGCGGGCCATCTGGGCACGGTGGAGTACAACTCTTCCACCCTGTATCGCTATGCCACCGTCAACATGGTGGAACTGGCACACCTGCTGGGGGCTGAAAAGGCAGCCCAGGCTGTCCGGGTGTTCGGCGAAGCCTTCATTCGCTCCATGCCTACCGGAAAGCAGAACAGCTTTGCCAACCGTACCCTGCCGGATGCTGTCTATGTCACCCTGCGGGAAGATCAGCCTGTGAACCTCTGCGGTGCCTTTGAAAAGCCGGTGCGCAAGAGCCCCGAGGGCTATGCGGAACCCTCCAAGACGGCGCTGAAGCAGTATGCGCAGCAGGTGTATGCCTGCTATGCGGATGCTCCGGCCCAGAGCTTTGCTGTGGGCATCGGGCTGGACGAGCTGGCCCCGGCCATGCCCCTGAACCAGATGCTCACCGCGCTGGAACGTGCCGTAAAGGAGAAGCTGCCCGGAAATGAGGTGTGACCATGGCAACGCTGTTGCTTCGGCTGGCCGCGCCCCTGCAATCGTGGGGTGCGGATTCCAAATTTGAGACCCGCAAAACGAACCGGGAACCCACCAAAAGCGGTGTCATTGGCCTGTTGGCGGCGGCTCTGGGCCTGCGCCGGGACGATGCCGCAGGTCTTGCCCGGCTGAACGGCCTGCACTTTGCCGTCCGTGCTGACCGGGAGGGCAGCCTGCTGGTGGATTTCCACACCGCCAACCGGGAAGAGGATCGAAAAAAAGGCAAGGCTCCCTATGTGACCTACCGCCATTACCTGCAGGATGCGGTCTTTCTGGTGGGGCTGGAAAGCGAGGACACTGCCCTGTTACAGGAGCTGGAAACGGCCCTGAAATATCCGGTCTACCCGCTGTATCTGGGGCGGCGTTCCTGCCCGCCCACCCTGCCGCTCTGCCTTGGCATCCGGGCCGGGAAACTGCTGGATACCCTGCGGGCAGAACCGCTGCTGGTGAAACAGAGGAATGGGGCCCCCTTGCGCATCGTGGCAGACGCGGACCCGGCGGATGCTGCTGCCGTGCCCCGGCGTGATCTGGCGGTGTCGTTCAGTCCCATCCACCGGCAGTACGGCTTCCGCCCAGTGCGGGAGTGGAACACAAACCCGCCGGAAATGCCCGGCGCGACCGAACATGACGCAATGGCAGAATTGAGGTGAGAAATCATGTATCTATCCCGCGCAGAACTTGACCCGACCCGCCGTGAGACCATGGTGGCGCTGATCTCGCCCCAGAAATTCCATGGTGCGGTGGAAAACGCTTTTCCCGGTGCGCGCCGCCGCAGGCTGTGGCGGCTGGATCAGCTGGGAGAAAAACTGTACCTGCTCCTGCTCAGTGAGGAACGGCCGGATCTGACCGCCCTGTGTGCGCAGTTCGGCACCGGTGCGCCCCCGGAGACCCGGCCCTATGACCCGCTGCTGGAACGGGTGACAGCGGGCAGCTGCTGGCAGTTCCGCCTGACCGCCAACCCCACCCGCAGCAAAAAAGACTCTGCCGACCATACGGCCCGAGGAACCCTGAAACCCTGCTATCTCGAGGTAGAGCAGGAGGAATGGCTGTGGGCACAGGCCGCAAAGCACGGCTTTGCCGTCTCGGAGGGGTCCTTCGCAGTGACCCGGAAGCAGACCTATCACTTCAAGAAAAACGGCACCCGGCCTGTTACCCTGCTGGCTGTGACCTACGAGGGCATTCTGCAGGTAACGGACCCAGAGGCCTTCAAGGCCCTGCTGTGCGAGGGCGTTGGCCGGGGCAAGGCCTATGGCCTTGGCCTGATGACCATCATCCACAGGGGAGGAGACCATGGCTGAGATGCCGGGCATTGCGCGGCCCGAACGGCAGGCGCTGCCGCAGCTTCGGGACCGGATGACCTTTCTGTATCTGGAACACTGCACCCTTGGCCGGGACAATGGAGCCATTACCGTAACGGATGAAAAGGGCATCGTTCAGGTTCCGGCAGCGGGCATCTCTGTCCTGCTGCTGGGGCCCGGCACCCGTGTGACCCACCGTGCCATGGAGCTGATGGGGGATACCGGTGTGGCAGCGGTCTGGGTGGGGGAGCATGGCGTGCGGTTCTACGCCCATGGCCGTGCCCTGAGTGAGCACTCCCGCCTGCTGGAACGGCAGGCTGAGCGCTTTTCCAACCAGCGGGAGCATCTGGAAGTGGTGCGCAAAATGTACCAGCTCCGTTTCCCGGATGAGGATGTTTCCCGCCTGACCACCCAGCAGCTCCGGGGCCGGGAGGGCAGCCGGGTGCGCACGGCATACCGCAAGGCCGCAAAGGCCACCGGTGTCAAATGGAATGGCCGGGTGTATGACCCCAATGATTTTTCTGCAGGAGACCTCGTCAATCAGGCACTTTCGGCGGGCACGGCCTGCCTGTACGGCCTGGCCTTTGCGGTCATCACTGCGCTGGGCTGTGCGCCGGGACTGGGATTTGTCCACGTCAAGCACGAGGGCTCTTTTGTGTACGATATCGCCGACCTGTACAAAGCCGAGGTGGTCATCCCGCTGGCCTTCGAGGTGGCGGCGCAGGCTCCGCAGGATCTGCCCTCCGTTATGCGCCGCCGTGTGCGGGATGCCATGGTGGAACATCATATTCTGGAGCGGATGGTGCACGATGTCCGCTGGCTGCTCCTGAACGAAGAGGAGCAGGCGGCGGAACCGGAAGCGGTCTATCTCTGGGACAGCAAGATCGGCACCGTTGCCAACGGCGTAAACTACTTCGATGCGGAAGAAGGTGAGGAGCCATCGTTGTCCTGACTATGACAAACTGTCCGCCCAGCCTGCGGGGTGACCTGTCCAAGTGGCTGTGCGAGATCAACACCGGCGTGTATGTGGGCAATGTGAGCAGCCGTGTGCGGGATGCCATCTGGGATCGCGTCTGCGAAAACCTGAAAAATGGGCAGGCAACGCTGGTGTTCAACATCAACAACGAACAGCGGATGGATTTCCGCACCCACAACACCAGCTGGGAGGCCGTTGATTTCGAGGGCATCAAGCTGATGCGCCGCCCGCTGCCCCGGACGCAGGCCCCGGCGGCTGATCTCAAACCGGGATTCAGCAACGCGGCCAAACGCCAGATGGCTCAGAAGATGGCCCGGAAGAAAGCCGCCGCCCCTGCCAAGGAAGAAAGCTACACCGTGATCGACCTTGAAACCACCGGTCTGAACGCCGCCTCAGATGCCATTGTGGAATACGGCGCTCTCCGTGTGCGGGATGGTCAGCCTGCCGAAGAATTTTCGGCCCTTGTCCGGGGCACAGAACCTCTGCCGGATGTGGTGGCAAAGCTCACCGGCATCACGCCGGAGGAGCGGAGCGGCGGTATGGAGCCGCTGGCCGCGCTGGAGGCGTTCCTCGCATTCGTGGGCAAAGACACGCTGGTGGGCTATCACCTGAAATTTGATCTCGATTTCTTGCGTGCGGCCTGCATTCGGAATGACAGACCCCTGCTTACCAACCGCAGCATCGATGTTTTGCCCCTTGCCCGCCGTAAGGTGTCGGGGGTGATGAACTATAAGCTGCTCACGCTGGCCCGGTATTTTGAGGTTGCCCAGCAGGAGACCCATCGCGCCCTGCCCGACTGCCGCCTGATCCAGCAGGTCTATGCAAAACTGAATGAAACGGGATCGGCCCGCTGATAAAAATGCCGCTTCTATGGGATCTTTTTAGTCTTTTCCCCGCCCACGCGGGGGTGATCCTGGCAGGATGGGGAGCAATCGCTTTACAGCTACCTTTTCCCCGCCCACGCGGGGGTGATCCCCGAAAGGAGATCAATATGTTTTTCAATGAAGACTTTTCCCCGCCCACGCGGGGGTGATCCTTGTCTACGATCTACCAATAAAACAGGAAGATTCTTTTCCCCGCCCACGCGGGGGTGATCCTTTAGATGCTGCTCGTTTCTCGTGATGGACAAACTTTTCCCCGCCCACGCGGGGGTGATCCCAGGATAAAGCGGAGTAGCCATGCGCACCAAACCTTTTCCCCGCCCACGCGGGGGTGATCCTGTTGCTTCCCTGAGTGAGGCGGTAGCCGTAACCTTTTCCCCGCCCACGCGGGGGTGATCCCTGATAGCTGTGGTTGTTGTCTTCAACTGCCAGCTTTTCCCCGCCCACGCGGGGGTGATCCTATCTTGGCGGTTTACAGATTTTTCCGTTCTTCCTTTTCCCCGCCCACGCGGGGGTGATCCTTGACAGACACAAAAAGGAGGTGTATAATATGGCTTTTCCCCGCCCACGCGGGGGTGATCCCCGGAACCAGATACAAAGAAATCCTGAAAGGGGCTTTTCCCCGCCCACGCGGGGGTGATCCCACAGCAGCCTACAGCATGACGACCATGTCAAGCTTTTCCCCGCCCACGCGGGGGTGATCCCCTTCAGCAGCCAGTAGATGTCTACACAGGAGACTTTTCCCCGCCCACGCGGGGGTGATCCTCGACCCGAGCGGGCGCTACACAAGAAAGCTGACTTTTCCCCGCCCACGCGGGGGTGATCCCCGAGGTTGGCAAAGGTGATTTTGTACGTCATGCTTTTCCCCGCCCACGCGGGGGTGATTTGGCCGAGCAGCGTTTTCAGATAGCCAACCTGTGCTTTTCCCCGCCCACGCGGGGGTGATCCCAGCTCGCGCAAGCCATCCAGCCCAGCCGAAGGCTTTTCCCCGCCCACGCGGGGGTGATCCCCATCGACCTGAAGAGTAGCGGCGAAAGCCCTGCTTTTCCCCGCCCACGCGGGGGTGATCCCTCGTAGTCCACCCCCATGAAAATTGCCCTGTGCTTTTCCCCGCCCACGCGGGGGTGATCCTTCTGCAAGAACTGGCTGGCTGCCGGGAAAGGCCTTTTCCCCGCCCACGCGGGGGTGATCCTGGAGCGTGACCCGATGAACCGTGACAATGATACTTTTCCCCGCCCACGCGGGGGTGATCCCAGGTCGCGGCCCTGAATGCCCAACATCACGCGCTTTTCCCCGCCCACGCGGGGGTGATCCTCAGCTCTGCGTATCGTCAGTGTGACGCGGGTTCTTTTCCCCGCCCACGCGGGGGTGATCCCTGGGATTGCTGTGTGCCGAAAATTCTGAACGACTTTTCCCCGCCCACGCGGGGGTGATCCCGGTAGGCAGCATTTTCGAGGTCTGCCGGGTCGCTTTTCCCCGCCCACGCGGGGGTGATCCCAGCGCGGGCTGGATCTTCGGCAAGGAAGTCAACTTTTCCCCGCCCACGCGGGGGTGATCCTTCAATGACCTCGACCTTGATGCGCAGCACGATCTTTTCCCCGCCCACGCGGGGGTGATCCCCGGGGATCTCGTGCACATCGACACGGAGGAAACTTTTCCCCGCCCACGCGGGGGTGATCCTGTGCCCGGGTCAGACCTCGGGGCCACTCTCGACTTTTCCCCGCCCACGCGGGGGTGATCCCGGCAAAGGAACTGACCCGATATTGGGAAAACTCTTTTCCCCGCCCACGCGGGGGTGATCCTGTCCAGCAGGTTGAGAAGGAGTGCATTTTCGACTTTTCCCCGCCCACGCGGGGGTGATCCACACGGGGCGTAGAGGGGGGCACCGGCTGGGATCTTTTCCCCGCCCACGCGGGGGTGATCCCTTATACCGTTTGCGCAGCACTTCGCGGCGGTGCTTTTCCCCGCCCACGCGGGGGTGATCCCGTCATGCCACATTGTTTAACTCCTTTCTTTTCCTTTTCCCCGCCCACGCGGGGGTGATCCCAAGCCATAGAGCTACCAGACGGATGGGAGGACCTTTTCCCCGCCCACGCGGGGGTGATCCTGTGGAAAGGATGGCAATACTTATGGTGTGGTCCTTTTCCCCGCCCACGCGGGGGTGATCCCTGAAGCTCCATCACCGAGGATTCATCTTGGTGCTTTTCCCCGCCCACGCGGGGGTGATCCTCACTTTTCCACGGACTTTGTCCCAAAAGGTTGCTTTTCCCCGCCCACGCGGGGGTGATCCTCTCCAGTTGACGATAGTAGTAGGTCAATGTGACTTTTCCCCGCCCACGCGGGGGTGATCCTATCAGGCCATTGAGCGCAGCTTGAAGCGCCACCTTTTCCCCGCCCACGCGGGGGTGATCCCTCCGAGGAGATCCCGGCAGGCAGCACCTGCGACTTTTCCCCGCCTGTGCGGGGGTGATCCTGACTACAACCCGAACAAGGTCAGTGAGGAAAACTTTTCCCCGCCTGCGCGGGGGTAATCCCTATCTGGGCGCAAACAATGCGACGACTGCCGCCTTTTCCCCGCCTATGCGGGGGTGATCCCTGGCAGCTGTGCCACAAGATGATTTTCACCGGCTTTTCCCCGCCTGTGCGGGGGTGATCCTGTGCCCTTTGGTCAGTATAAGGTTAACGATAACTTTTCCCCGCCCATGCGGGGGTGATCCTTATTCCGGTTTTTTCAGCGAGCTGAGCACCCTCTTTTCCCCGCCTACGCGGGGGTGATCCCCGGCAGAAGTATTTGTCCTCGAAATACATCGTCTTTTCCCCGCCCATGCGGGGGTGATCCTGCTCCGCACCGCGATCTGCCCGGTGCCCTTGACTTTTCCCCGCCCACGCGGGGGTGATCCTGATGATTCCACCTATCCCTTCATCAGCTACCTCTTTTCCCCGCCTACGCGGGGGTGATCCTATCAGCAGAGCACCCTTAACCAGCTTTTCAAGCTTTTCCCCGCCTACGCGGGGGTGATCCCTATGCCGGTACAGAGTATACCCCCATCGTGGAACTTTTCCCCGCCCACGCGGGGGTGATCCTCCGGGATGGTACATCGACACCAGCAAGCTGCCCTTTTCCCCGCCCACGCGGGGGTGATCCCTGCACATACTCCGGCTGACCGCTGTCGCCGGTTTTTTCCCCGCATGTGCGGGGGTTCCACATTGACAACCCTGCGCAAAAAGCAGATAATAGGTTTATCTTGAATGCAGAGCGAGGGAAAGTATATGCTGTATTTTGAAAACGATTACTGCGAGGGTGCGCATCCGGCGATCTTACAGAAGCTGGTGGAGACCAACTTTGAAAAGGTCTCCGGCTACGGCACCGATCCCTATTGCGCCAGTGCGCGGGAGAAGATCCGCGCGGCGTGCGGTGCACCGGATGCCGATGTCTGGTTCATTTCGGGCGGCACCCAGAGCAACGCCATCGTCATTGCATCGATGCTGCGCCGCTGGGAGGGTGTGCTGGCCGCATCCACCGGCCATGTGGCCGCTCACGAGGCCGGTGCCATCGAGTTCACGGGCCACAAGGTCATCGGCCTGCCGCACACCAACGGCAAGCTGGATGCCGGGACGGTTGAGGACTGGTGCAGTACCTTCTATGCCGATGGCAATATGGACCACCTCGTGTTCCCGGGCATGGTGTACATCTCCCACCCGTCGGAGTACGGCACCCTGTACACCAAGGCAGAGCTGGAAGCGCTGTCCGCTGTCTGCCATAAGTACCACATGCCGCTGTTTATGGACGGTGCCCGTCTGGGCTATGGTCTGGCCGCCGAGGGCACCGATGTGACGCTGGCCGATGTGGCCCGCCTGACCGATGTGTTCTACATCGGCGGCACAAAAGTGGGCGCGCTCTGCGGCGAGGCAGTTGTGTTCCCCCACGGCGCACCGGCTCACTTTATGACCATGGTCAAGCAGCAGGGCGCTCTGCTGGCAAAGGGCCGTCTGCTGGGCATCCAGTTCGATGTGCTGTTCACCGATGACCTGTACCAGACCATCAGCAAAAATGCCATTGAGACCGCCGCCGTGCTCAAGAAAGGACTGGCCGAAAAGGGCTATTCGTTCTTCATGGATTCGCCCACGAATCAGGTGTTCATCGTGTTGTCCAATGAGCAGCTGGCCGCGCTGGAAGGCAAGGCCAAGTTCGGCTTCTGGGAGAAGTACGATGATACCCACACCGTTGTCCGCATTGCCACCAGCTGGGCCACCCGGATGGAAGAGGTGGAGCAGCTGCTGGAGCTGATGTAAGGGCACACCTGCCAAATGGCGGAGCGTCTCTTTGTGCAGGATGCAGATTGTATTTCCCGCGCGGATATGCTATTCTTAACTGGATAAAGGCTGCACTTTGTGCACCGTGGAAGGATGGTTTGTATTATGGGCTTTTTTGACAAGCTTTTTGGCGGCAAGGCCGCATCCGAGACGAAATTTTCCGGCCAGAAGATGACGGTCATGCTTCCCATTGACGGCAAGGTGATCCCGCTGGAACAGCTGCCTGACGAGACCTTTGCCTCTGCGATCCTGGGCCCCGGCTGCGGCGTGGAGCCCACCGGCGACACCGTTTATGCTCCCTTTGACGGCACTGTTACGCAGGTGCCCGAAAGCCTGCACGCCGTTGGTATGATGAGCGATGACGGCATTGAGCTGCTGATCCATGTCGGCATGGACACGGTGGAGATGAAGGGACAGGGCTTTACCTCCCTGACCAAAGAAGGGGCCAAGGTCAAGGCCGGCACCCCGCTGCTGAAGGTGGATCTGGAAGCCATCCGCGCCGCAGGCCACCCCACTGCAACGGCCCTCATCGTGACCAACAGTGATGACCTGCCGGAGATCAGTGTTGTTGCAAACGGCGATGCTGCCGCTGGCACGCCGGTGTTCAAGTTCAAGAAATAAGTGAGCAGATCCCCCGGAGGCAGAGTGCTTTCGGGGGATTTTTGCGGAGAAAAGTCGTACTTATTTGCAAAAAATGCTGGATTTTGCGTGATTTTCTCTTGCATTGCAGGGGAAGTTGTGCTAGAGTAGGCAAAGTGTGAGCCAAAAACCGGTACTGTGAGAGGAAAAGTATATGGAAACAAAAAAGAAGCACGAATTATCCCTTGCAAAACGCATGGCGATCTCTCTGGTCTGCGGCCTGGTGGCCGGTCTGGCCTTTATGTTCCTGCGGGAGCATCTGAACGCCAGCGGTCAGGCACAGACCTGGACCACCATCAACAACCTGCTGTTCCAGGATATCACCGCCGAGGGCGCTGAGCGTGCCTTTGGCATCTTCTACATCATCGGCCAGCTCTTCATCAAGGCGCTGCAGCTGGTGATCATCCCCATGGTCTTTACCTCCATTTCGCTGGCCATCGGCAGCATTGCAGACACCCGCACCATGGGCCGCATTTCCGCAAAGACCCTGTTCTGGTTCCTGCTGTGCTCCTTCCTGGCGCTGCTGCTGGCAGGCTGTGTGGGCTACGGCACCTACTCCATGGGCCTGTTCAACACCCGCATCGAGGGTCTGGCAGAAGCCAGCGGTTCCACCGGTTCCAACCCCCTGAACGTGGTGCTGAACATCATCCCCTCCAACATCATCACTGCCTTTGGCAGCAATGGCGCTGTGCTTTCCAGCGTGTTCCTGGCAGTGGCCATCGGCCTGAGCATGAACACCCTGGGCGAGAGCCGCACCGCGACCCTGCGCCGCCTGCTGGGCGAGGTCAACGATGTGGTGGTCGTGTTCCTGAACTTCATCGTCAGCAACTTTGCCCCCTTTGCAGTCTTTGTGCTGCTGACCCGTACCTTCGCCATCTACGGCATCGATTACCTTAAGCCCGCGCTGGTCTATGTGGTGGTCACGGTGGTCCTGCTGCTGGCCTTTCTGATCATTGCCTACCCGCTGGTCATTGCACTGGGTGCCAAGCTGGACCCTTTCACCTTCATCCGCAAGATCGCCAACGTGGCAGTGTTTGGCTTCTCCACCTCCTCCAGCGCCGCCACCCTGCCCCTGAACATCAAGGTGTGCGAGGAAGAGTTCGGCGTGGATGAGAGCATCGCTTCCTTCGTCCTGCCGCTGGGCATGACCATCAACATGGACGGCACCGCCATCATGCAGGTCATTGCTACCGTGTTCATTGCAGGCTGTGCCGGTTACACCGTCACCCCTGGCCAGCTGGTCGTGGTCGCCCTGCTGGCCCTGCTGGCATCTGTGGGCACCCCCGCCGCTCCCGGCGCTGGGGCTGTCATCCTGTTCACCATCCTGTCCGGCATGGGTTTCGTCAACGACGGCGCTCTGCTGGCCTACTCCCTGATCCTGGCCATCAACCGCCCCATCGAGATGCTGGTCACCTCCCTGAACGTGGTGGGTGATGCAGTTGCCAGCATCTGCGTTGCCAAGAGCGAGGGCCTGCTGAACGAGGAGACCTTCAATAAGTAACAATACGCCGTAACAGGCGCAGCAAAACTCCCATGCACAGCATCTTCCGATGTGAGCATGGGAGTTTTTTGTGTGGTAGTATTTGTGGGGAGAGTGTGGTATACTCGGCTTGGTTCAACAACTCGGAATTTGAGAAGGTAAGTGAATGGGATACCACGATACAAGATACCATGGAGGAATATGAGAATGTCGAAAGATGAGTACTTGATAACTGATGCGCCCCTCAAAGCGTTGACGGTTTTTGCAATGCCGATGATTCTTGGGAGTTTTTTTCAGCAAATATACAATATGGCCGACTCCATTATTGTCGGCCAGTTTGTTGGTTCTTCCGCACTTGCAGCTGTCGGTGCCTGTGCAGCATTGACCAATGTGTTCATTTGTGTGGCACTGGGAGCCGGTGTCGGTGCCGGTGTGCTGGTGAGCCGCTATTTCGGTGCCAAAGAATATGGCAAAATGAAAACCATTGTGTCAACGTCCTTGCTCAGCTTTTTGATTCTGAGCATTGTCCTTGGCGTTTTTGGCTTATGCTTTTCCCTCCCGATGATGCGGGGCTTGCAAACCCCTCCCGACATTCTGGATGAGGCGGTGCTGTATCTGCGGGTCTATTTTGCGGGCTTTCCGTTCTTGTTTATGTATAACATTCTCTCCAACATGTTCACCTCCATCGGTGAATCAAGAATTCCCTTGGCACTCCTGATTTTTTCTTCTGTCCTGAATATTTTTATGGACCTTTGGATGGTTGCTGGGCTTGGTCTGGGCGTGTTCGGTGCCGCTCTTGCAACCTTGATTGCCCAAGGCATTTCCGCCGTATTTTCCCTTCTGATTTTTCTTCATCGGATGCGGCGATACGAGAGCCCATTTCAACGATTTGACTGGCAGGGGCTGCAATCCATGCTGCAAATTGCCGTGCCGTCGATTCTTCAGCAGTCTACGGTGTCCATCGGTATGCTGATTGTGCAGGCAGTTGTAAATCCATTCGGCACACAGGCGCTGGCAGGCTATTCGGCGACGATGCGAGTAGAGAATGTGTTCTCTTTGATTTTTGTCTCCATCGGCAATGCGGTTTCGCCGTTTGTTTCCCAAAACCTTGGCGCAGGCAAGCCCCACCGCATCAAAAAAGGGTACCACGCTGCACTGGTGCTGGATCTGTGCTTTGCAGCCATTGCGTTTGTGGTCATTGAAGCGCTGCACACGCAGATTTCCTCGCTGTTCTTGGGAAAAGACGGAACGGCGTTGGCCTATCAGGTGTCTGGTGACTATATGAGATGGCTTGGTTACTTTTTCATCTTCATGGGTATCAAGATGGCAACCGATGGAGTCCTTCGCGGTCTCGGAATTATGCGTCCGTTCCTCGTTGCAAACATAGTGAATCTTGCGATTCGTCTGTCCGTTGCCCTAATCTGTGCACCACGTTTCGGCATTGCCTTTGTCTGGCTTGCGGTACCGGTTGGCTGGCTTGCAAACTTTTTAATCTCCTATGTGGCTCTTAGGAGATCATGGCCGACTGATAAAATGGCATCCATTAATTAACTTCCCATTTATCGAGCAGCTTAACACACTAAAGGAGCACCCGTCACGGTTGCTCCTTTTCCTATATTCCCGAGCCGCAAGGCTCTTTTTTATGCGGTTTATGATGTCAGCCCAATGGCAATTTGATAGAAAAATCGGTTGCATAAATTGGAAATGAGTGGTATAATAAGTTTATAATGGCAGTTAATCTGCCCTACAAATCGGAATTTATCTTGCTGATTTATATATAATACTGTAGGGGACGGGTTTCACGTCCCCATTGATATTCGCACACCGCTCTGGCTGTGGAGCAGGAATGGGTTTAGGGAGGAACTTAAATGACCGATTACATTTTAAAAGATTTGGACGGCAATTATTTCATCTCTATAACCAATAAAGATGAAAATACGCTGACGCAGTATGAACAGCTCACTCATTGTCTTGCTGTTGTCAAGGTTGACAAAGATTATCTCCTCGGCTGGAACAAATGGCGTAACAGATGGGAGCTTTTCGGCGGCTGTATTGAAAAAGACGAAACACCGAGGGATTGCATTATTCGTGAGTGCTACGAAGAATTAGGAATTGAAGGTACTGCTTTTAAATACCTTGGCTTGATGAAATTTCTTATGATGCCAGACTATTTTTCTTCCAAGGAACGCATTGAATATGGTGGTCTGTATGGTGTTACCCTTGAAAATATGACCATTGAAGAAATCTATCATCAAATAAACGATCGTGCTGAAATAGTCAAGTTGGCGTTTTACAAGGATATTAAGGATAAAGAGCCGATTGCTCCTATTGATGAGAAGCTGTTGGAATACTATATCAAATAATACTGAGGTAATTTAAAATGAAAATAACAAAACCCGAAATGATTATTTTTGACTATGGACATACCTTGCTTTGCGAGCCTGATTGGAATTCTGACAGAGGAAACGTCGAACTTATGAAATACATAGTGAAAAATCCAAATAATTGCACGATTGAAGACATTCAGAGTGAAGTAAATAAGATATTCGGAGAAATTGAAAGTGTAAGGAATACTCTTGGATATGACATTCCGGCAAGAGTCGGAAACCGCCTTGCATTCGAACATTTAGGCATAGAATTTTCATTAACGCCTTTGGAACACGAAATAATTTTTTGGACTGCTGCTTCACAAGGAGCAATTATGCCTTATGCAGATGAAATGATAGATTATCTTAATCAGGCAGGTATTCGTACTGCGGTAATCAGCAACAATGCGTGGTCAGGCGAAGCAATAAAGGAGCGTTTTGACAGATTACTCCCTAACAATCGGTTTGAATTTATAATATCCTCCTGTGATTATATGATACGAAAACCCGATAAGCGTCTATTTGAAATTGCATTGATGAAATCCGGATTGACATCTGACAAGGTGTGGTATTGCGGGGATAGCTACTCAAATGATGTTGTCGGTGCAAATAACGCAGGAATTTTTCCTGTTTATTATAGCGATACAAATAATAATGCCAGTGCCGACTTTGAATATTTGAGCGTAAGGGATTGGCGGGAAATGATAGAAACTTTGGAGAATTTATAATGAATGTTAGAATAATAAACACGGTTTTGTGCCGGGTTGGGTGGAGATGACTGTAAAAGCTACAAGCTTAGTTGAGAATATGAATAAATAACAACTTCCCATTTATCGAGCAGCTTAACACACTATAGGAGCACCCCTCACGGTTGCCCCTTTTCCTATATTCCCCGAGCCGCAAGGCCCTTTTTTATGCGGTTACGATGTCAGCCCAATGGCAATTTGATAGGAAAAGTGGTTAAAAAAAGTGGTATTGCGTGATATAATGGATTTATAAGGGTGGTTAACCTGCCCTACAAATCGAATTTACCAATTAAATTCCAGCAGACATGATATGTCTACCCATAAATTGCAACAATTCTCGCTTTGTGTCATGGTATTTATTATGAAGCTCTGTTATAATTATTGTGAAAGGAGGAACGTTAATGAATCAGCAAAAAATAGGTGAATTTCTTAAATATCTTCGCAAGAACAAAGGGTTGACTCAAGAACAACTGGCAGAGCGTTTCTGTGTTTCTTCACGCACTGTTTCACGATGGGAAAACGGAAACAATATGCCGGATATTGATATTCTCATTGAACTTGCAGATTTCTATGAGGTAGATATTCGAGAACTCATTGATGGAGAAAGGAAGAGCGAGAATATGGATAAAAAAACAAAAGAAACAGTAATAAAAGCAGCAGAGTACATGAATATGGGAACAGAACAATATACAAAGCGTGTACGCTTACTTTTACAGACAGGTGCAGTATTTTGGTTTGTGGCAAGTTTGATTAGCCATACAGAGCTAAGTAATGATACAGTTCTAAATGCAGTGTCAGCATTTGCCGAAGGTGCCGCAATCGGAATGATTTTATGCGGTATCATCTTTACAAGTCGTTATGGGCATAGAATAAGAGCTTTTAAAGAGCGTTTATTTAAAAGGCATTGACTACTTCCAATTTATCGGGGGCATATATTCACAGTACGCCAACAAGTGCTGTGAATTTTTTCAGCCTAAAGCATCTTCATACGCATATCATATTCAAACCCTGCAAACGTTGAGTTTGTTAGCGTGTAAACCGAGTTGAACAGAGAAACCGTCAGAAACCGGTCTATCCTGCTGATTTTGTCGGGATAGCTGACAAGACTTTTCATCACATACTGAACGTGATCGAAGGTGATTTTTCTGTATGCTGCCTTTGCCGTTTCTTCCGATACCCGTTTTCCCTCCGATACCACACTTCGCTCTCCGCAGAGAACATCGACCATGAGAGCTTTAATTTCTTCTGCCATTTGGACAACAGAGCTGTCGGGGTGAGAGATAAGGCAGTCCTGTCTCTTATACACATCTCCGAGCCCACGAGACGGAGCTACATCTCGT
>ENA-OZES01000543-OZES01000543.1-human-gut-metagenome-genome-assembly--contig:-NODE-543-length-21315-cov-6.434525_pt1 | contig 21315 bp, 20 predicted proteins | sample MGYA00245068_ERZ653609 | MGnify/ENA primary metagenome ERZ653609 (study PRJEB26926, sample SAMN06164898) | human gut metagenome | biome: ENVO:00009003; feature: ENVO:2100002; material: ENVO:00002003... | reverse complement strand
CGTCAGATGTGTATAAGAGACAGTTATTATTATGTGACAGCAGTCCCGAAGATTAAAGTTGCCGCCGTTGATAAGACAGTGACAAGAATTGTCCCGGACGAGGATGATGAAAATCAGGATTTAAGAAGTGAATTGGAGAAAGAATTGGAAAATGATTTTAATAATTTTGAATAGATTGGAGCGTGTGGCGGATGAACACAATCATTAGTTTTTTCAGGGATTATGTGGCGTGGCTTACGATTCCCGACTTTACGATTACAGATGTGCTTGAAATTGCCATCATAGCCTTTGCCTTTTATCACATTATTTTGTAATGATATCGAAAAGTGGTTTGCAGGCAGGATAGATTTCCCTGAACTGCTGGTACTTTTCTTCATATTTTGCAACAAGCGCCGGCTCAGGCTCTACCGTATCGACAACCTTTACGATCTTTGCTGCTGCATCTTCCACAGAAGCGAATTCACCGTTTGCAACAGCAGCAAGCATTGCACCGCCGAGCGCAGGTCCTTCTTCACTTTCGATGACATCTACTTTTAAGTTCATGATATTGGCGATCATCTTCTTCCACAGCGGGCTCTTTGCACCACCGCCGCAGATCTTTGTACGCTTAATGTCAATACCAAGGCTTCTTGCAACTTCTAAGGAATCACGCAGTGCAAAGGCAACGCCCTCTAAAACTGCCTGTGTCATATCTTCTCTTGTGGTATCCATTGTCATACCGATGAAAGTGCCTCTTGCATTCGGATTGTTGTGCGGAGAACGCTCACCCATTAAATAAGGAAGGAAGAATACATGGTTTTCACCAAGCTTTGTGATGCCCTTCTGTTCTGCCGGATAATCCTTTGTACGGATGATCTCATCCATCCACCATTTATTACAGCTTGCTGCGGAAAGCATACAGCCCATCAGATGATAATGTCCGTCTGCATGTGCAAATGCGTGCAGCGCATTGTTCTTATCTACACCGAATTTTTCAGACGAGATAAAGATCGTGCCACTTGTACCAAGTGAAATATTGCACATTCCGTCTCCGACTGTTCCTGTACCGACTGCTGCAGCTGCGTTATCACCTGCGCCTGCAACTACCTTACAGCTTTCCGGAATACCGAGCTCTTTTGCGATTTCCGGTAAAACAGTTCCGACTGTCTCATAAGATTCATAGATCTTGGCAAGCTGTTCTTCTTTCACGCCGCAGATCTCGCACATTTCCTTGGACCAGCATCTGTTCTTTACATCAAAGAGCAGCATGCCTGATGCATCGGAAACATCTGTGCAATGTACGCCTGAAAGCTTATATGCGATATAATCCTTTGGCAGCATGATCTTTTCGATCTTAGCAAAATTCTCAGGTTCTTTATTTTTCACCCATAAGATCTTTGGTGCTGTAAAACCTGTGAAGGAAATATTGGCTGTGTACTGAGAAAGCTTATCCTTTCCAATCACATTATTTAAGTAATCACATTCCTCTGTTGTTCTGCCGTCATTCCAAAGGATCGCCGGACGGATCACATTGTCATCCTTATCCAATATAACAAGTCCGTGCATCTGACCGCCAAAGCTGATGCCTGCAACCTGTGATTTATCAGCATCTTTGATCAGTTCCCTGATGCCTGCCATAACCTGCTCATACCAATCCTCAGGCTTCTGTTCACTCCAGCCCGGATGTGGGAAATAAAGCGGATATTCTTTTGATACAATATTCTGGATCTTGCCTTCTCCATCCATCAACAGCAGTTTTACTGCGGATGTTCCTAAATCTACCCCGATATATAACATATCCATCCTCCTGTTTTATTTTCTTAATTTACGTCTTTTATCTTCGTTACACGAGTCTCAATCACAAATACCGTGCTTTCTTGTGCCCGTGCACATTTATACTATAATATGCCCGTTTCAAAAATGCAATATCTAGTTGAAAAATTATTTCATTTCGTCATTCTAACCAATGATTTTCCCTGTATTCTCATTTTCTGACGTTCTCTTTTGTTACTTTTTTATAAATTATGTGCACGTATCACATTATGGCACATATTTCATTGACATTGTATGTCGAGTATGTTAGTTTTTAAAGAAGAGGGGCACTTTATGCTTTGTCCGTGAAAGGAGATCGTTATGGCAACGATTAAGGAAATCGCCGATCTTGCAGGCGTATCGCGCGGTACGGTAGACCGTGTTTTAAATAAAAGAGGCTCTGTAAACCCACAGACCGCACAGAAAATCATGGAGATCGTACATGCGCTCGACTACAAACCAAATCGTGCAGGTCTTGTGCTTGCTGCACAGAAGAAGAACTTAAGGCTTGGTGTGATCTTATTCGGAGAGGGAAATCCGTTCTTTGATGAAGTAACCGACGGAATCCGCCAGAAGGAAGAAGATCTCGCCTGCTACAACTGTACGGTACAGATCAAACGTGTCAATGTTGACACACTCGAGCAGCTTCAGGCAATTGACGAATTTGTAAAGGAAGGCATCAATGGCATTGCCATTTCGCCAACCAACGATCCGCGCCTTGCCAGGCGTATCGACGAGCTGTTTGAGCAGGGAATTCCTGTTGTTGCCCTGAATACGGATATCAAAAACTGTAAGCGTATCGCTTTTGTCGGCAGTAACTATTATCAGTCCGGCGCTACGGCTGCAGGTCTGATGCGTCTGATGGCAAAAAACGAGTCCACAAAAATCGGTATTGTTACCGGTTCCGAAGAGATTCTGTGCCATACGGAACGGATTGCCGGCTTTACAAATGCGATCCAGTCTTATCCGAATATCGATATTGTTGCAACGATCACAAATGATGATGATGATTTTGTCAGTTATGACCAGACAACCCAGCTTCTGAAGGAGCACCCGGAGATCAATGCCCTTTTCTTTGCTGCTGCAGGTGTATACGGTGGCTGTCGCGCAGCTCTTGCCATGCGTGGTCTGAAAAAGGATATGACGATCATTACTTTTGATAAGGTTGCCACTACCAAAGAAATGGTCGCAAAAGATGTGATCTCTGCCACGATCTGTCAGGAACCGCTTGTACAGGGCAGCAAACCCCTCGACATCCTGTTTTCTTATCTGGCAACAGGAGATCTGCCTAAGTCGGAGTATAATTACACGGCGGTAGATATCCGGATCAAGGAAAATATGGATTAAAGTCCGATGCATTGACATCCTTTTAAAAATTAGATATACTTAAACGAACCGTGCAGCTGGGGCAGTAGCGGCGCCCTGTACCTACAATCCGCTCTAGTAGGGGTGATGGCCGGCAGAGGGTTTTGGCTTTCATAGCTGCCCTTAATAAGTGGCGATGACGTCCGGGTCTTGCGCAACAGGAATCTGTGAACCGTGTCAGGTTGGGAACAAAGCAGCACTAAGCAGAAGCTCCTGTGTGCCGTGAGGGTGCCTGGGCCGAGTTAACTGTTAAGGTAACGTATGGGGGTTTCGCTCGAAGCAGGCCGCACGGTTTTTGTAGTTAGGGAAACCGCGAAGCGGTGGGATCCTGACTACCTTGTGCAGCCTATTCGAGCAAAGCGAGAATTTAATTGCTGCACATCCCGTGCGCCCGCCAGCGTAGAACGTAGAAAGAAGACTTACCATGCATATACAAAAAGCAACCGCTGCAGATCTGCCAAAGGCAATGCAGTGCTATGAAGAAATTATTGATAAAACACCAAATATCGAACACCTTGCCATGTGGCGGAAGGGACAGCATCCGACCGAAGAAACCATCTTATCCTACATAAACAAAGGCGAATTTTATATTCTTTGGGATCACGAAACCATCGCCGGTATGATGGCTCTTGCCAATGGCATCAGCGAAACTTACCGGACCGTAAACTGGATTACAAAAGCCACAGATACAGAAGCTGCCGAGCTGCACGTCCTTGGTGTAAGCCCGGACTATCAGGGAAAGGGCATTGCCAGGCAGCTGATCCACGAAGCACTCTGCTTATGCAAAGAAAACGGCAAAAAAGTATTGCGCCTTGATGTGATCGGAACCAATACTGTAGCCAAAAAGCTCTATCCTTCTCAAGGCTTTGTATTTTGTGATACCGGTCATCTGTCTATCCGCGGCTATGAGGATATGGAATTTCTGTTTTATGAACAAAGATTAAGTAAGTGATCACTCTTCCTTCTGCCCATAGTACGCATTCGCACCGTGTTTCCGATAGTAATGCTTATCCTGTAATTCCTGGGGTGCAGGCATATTCTTTGGATTGATCTGTTCACAGTAAGCAGCCATCTTGGCAACCTGCTCCAGAACGACTGCATTATGAACTGCATCCTCCGCATTCCTGCCCCACGTAAATGGACCATGGTTTTTACAAAGAACAGCAGGTGTTGCATTATAATCCAGCCCTCTTGCCTTAAACTCCTCTGTTATCAAAATACCCGTATTGGTTTCATAGGCTTCCTCTATTTCGTCTTTTGTCAGATTCCGGACACAAGGTACTTCCCCATACAGATAATCTGCATGCGTTGTACCATAGCACGGAATGCCTCTGCCTGACTGCGCCCAGCTTGTTGCCCATGTGGAGTGCGTATGTACAATACCGCCGATTTCCGGGAATTCCCGGTACAGGATACGATGTGTTTCTGTATCGGAAGAAGGATTGTATCTTCCTTCCACCTTATTTCCGTCCAGATCAACTACAACCATATCCTCCGGTTTTAATTTATCATAATCCACACCACTTGGTTTAATAACGAAAAGTCCTGACTCTCTGTCAATACCGCTTACATTGCCCCATGTGAAAATAACAAGTCCATATTTGGGAAGAAGCATATTTGCTTCATATACTTCCTGTTTCATCTTCTCCAGCATAAATCATCTCTCCTTGCTTCCTATATTCTCTGCAATCCTGATCCCCGTCAGGCTGGATTTGCAGATTATTCCGTCAATGTATCTACTGCTGCTTTTTCAATTACTATGCCCTTCTTGTACTGCTCAATAAAGGTTTCAAATCCTTGCACATCCTTTGGATCCGGATTCATGGTTGTACCCTGATCACCCGCAAATACTTTATCAGCCAAAAAATCTTCCAAAGTTTCTGTTTCCTGTTTCTGCAGCATATATGCAGCCAGAAGTGCCATGCCCCATGGACCGCCTTCACCCGCGGTTTTCATGACTGTTACCGGTGCATTGATCGCAGCAGCCAGGTAACCTTGTCCGACACATGCAGTTTTGAAAAATCCACCATGTCCGTAAATCCTGTCAACTTCCACTTTTTCTTCCTTCAGCAGAATATCCATTCCAACCTTTAACGCACCAAGTGCGGTATATAAATGGGATTTCATAAAATTCGGTAACGTAAATCTGCTTTCCGGGAAACGTACAAACAATGGTCTGCCTTCCGGAACATTTGTAATATTTTCGCCCGATAAATAACCATAAGGCAGCAATCCGCCGCAATCCTTATCTCCTTCCAGCGAAGCCATAAATAAGGTGGTGTACAGCTTGTTTGTATCAGGCTTTACTCCAAATCTTTCCAAAGCGTCCCTGATAAGAGAAATCCATGCATTCACATCAGAAGTACAGTTATTTGCGTGTACCATCGCAACCAGACTGCCATCCGGTGTTGTGACAAGATCGATCTGCGGATACACCTTCTCAAGTGCCTTTTCCAGAACAACCATTCCAAATATAGAAGTACCTGCAGATACATTTCCGGTTCGCTGCCTGACACTGTTTGTAGCAACCATACCTGTTCCCGCATCACCCTCTGGCGGACAAAGCGGTATTCCTGCCTCCAATTGTCCGGAAACATCCAAAAGACGCGCTCCTTCCTCTGTCAATACACCGGCATTTTCTCCTGCCAGAAGAACCTTGGGTAAAATCTGTTCCAGTGTCCACGGAAGATTCCTATCGGCGATCAGCGCATCAAAGATCTGCAGCTTCTCAGCATCATAATTTTTCTTTTCCATGTCAATCGGGAACATACCGGAAGCATCGCCGATACCAAGTACCTTCTCGCCTGTCAGCTTCCAGTGTACGTAACCTGCAAGTGTTGTAAAAAAGGCAATTTTATCAATATGCGATTCTTCTTTTAAAATTGCCTGATACAAATGGGCAATGCTCCATCTCTGCGGAATATTATACCTGAACTTTTCTGTCAATATTTCCGCTGCCTGCTGTGTAATACCATTTCGCCACGTACGGAACGGTACTAAGAGTTCTCCCTCCTGATCAAATGCCATATAACCATGCATCATAGCACTGAAGCCAATAGAAGCTACCTTTTTCAGAGAAACTCCATACTGCTTCTGTACATCTGCTGCCAGATTTTGATAGCTGTCCTGTAAACCTGTCCAGATATCATCCAATGTATAGGTCCAGATACCATCCTCCAAACGGTTTTCCCAGACATGATCACCTGACGCGATCGGTTTATACGTTTCATCTATCAATACGGCTTTGATCCTGGTAGAACCAAATTCAATGCCAAGTACGGCTTTGCCATTTTCAATTGTTTTTTTAGAATTCTCCATTCTCATTCCCATTCCTTTCCTGATCAATCACCTTGCTCAGATCCATAGAACTGTCATAATAGGTTTCATCTATATACTGCATCTTTTCAACCTGTTCGCCCTTTTCCAGCCGCCGGATCACTTCTTCTACTTTCGGTGCAAGCAGGGGGTTACACTCAAAGTCTGCATTGATCTTTCCATTTTGCATGGCAATCAGTGCTGCCTGCACCGCATCAAATGAAATAATACAGATGTCCCCATCAGGGCCACATGTTTTTCCTGCCTGTTCAATCGCATCAATGGCACCAAATGTCATATTGTCATTTTCACTGATCACAACATCTATATCTTCATACAGGCGAAGAAAATCCTCCATAACTTCCTTACCCTTCGCCTGTGTAAAATCTGCCGGTCTGCTCTCCAGAAGATTCCACTCCGGATGCTGCCTGCAGACAGCTTCAAAACCTTTCGTTCTGCCAATCTGTGCAGTTGATCCAAGTGTTCCCTGCAGTGCTACAATATTCACTGTGTCTTCCATTCCCTGCTGTTTCAGATAATCTGCCAGCCATTTACCGGCATTTTCTCCTTCTTCCTGAAAGTTGCTTCCTACCCAACAGGTATAAAGACTATCATCCTCAAGTTCTACAGAACGATCTGATAAAATAACAGGAATTCCTGCATCCCTCGCCTCCTGCAGAATCGACTCCCACCCGGTTTCCACAACCGGATCCAGAATGATATAGTCTACCTCCTGCAAAATAAAGCTTCGCACGGTTTTCAACTGATTTTCCTGTTTATTCTGTGCATCATCAAAAAGCAGATAATACCCCTTTTCTTTCGTAAAAGTATCCATAAAAGATTGCGTATTGGCAATACGGTAATCAGATTCCGATCCAACCTGGGAATAGCCCACAACGATATAATCCATATCCTTTACTTCCGTATAGGCATCCGCATTCTGTACGGCCGCAGCCTCACCGCCCGCACATCCGCACAAGCCGAAAAGCAATATAAAATTTAACAGACTATATAATTTCTTACGCATTATCCATACTCACTGTCCTTTGGGTTAGACTTTTATTTTATCACAGATCTTCATAAAAGTGTGTATGTCCTTCTGCCAGTTTTATGCTTTTTTCTTTCTTGACATGACAACTGACTGGATGACAAGGAACAGACAAAGCATTGCTGCAATCGTAATTCCGGTCCACCAAGCCTGATCAAGACCTGCAGAAGATACAATGTTCTGGATCGTGCTTAAGGAGAGTACACCAAATAACGTTCCGATGATATTACCAACACCACCTGTCAGCATTGTTCCACCAATGATGGAGGATGCAATGGCATTCATTTCCATGCCTGTTGCATGGGATGCAGAACCGGATCCAACATGCATAAAATACACAAATCCACCAATACCTGCCAGCAGACTGCAGAGAAGATGTGCCATAAATTTTGTCTTCTTTACATTAATACCAAGCATCAATGCACTCTGCTGATTACCACCGACTGCATAGAAATTACGTCCACTCTTTGACCAGCGCAACATACAGAATAAAACAATTACCAGGATCAATGCTACAACAACACCGATCTCTACATAGGCATTGACATATTTACCAAGTTTATTAACAGAACCAAGCCCCGGAACGATCACTCTTGTTTCCTTCAGCTTCACAAATGCCTCATTCTGCACATTGAACGGCTCTGTATTTACAATTGTTGTCATGCCTCGTGCAAAAAACATTCCCGCCAAGGATACAATAAACGGCTGGATATCCAAATAGGCTACCAAATAGCCCTGTACCAGACCAAATAAAAGTCCGATACCTAGTGAAATAAAGATTGCTGTTACTACATTTCCACCATGATAGTCCAGATAAACCGCACAGCACATGCTGACAAGTGCAGCCACACCGCCAACAGAAATATCAATACTTCCCGTGATCATAACAATACTCATACCGCAGGATGCAATGATCAATGCTGCATTGGCATTCAGCATATTTAAAAATGTCTGTGCCTTTAAAAATCCCTTTCCTTCAAAAATCATAGCACCTATGTACATGGCAAAAAATACGATCATGGTAATTGCCAGAAGCAGATTGGTATCTGTCATATTTTTTGTTTTCTGAAAAAATCCCATTTTCTTTTTTTCTGACATATTACGCAACCCCCTTTACCTGTTCACTGTTTTTCAATTTTTTGGTAAAACCGGCAATTTTTTCTCTTACGACCGGTGCACTGAAAACAACAAGCGCAATAACAACAATCGCCTTATAAGCCGGAAGCGCATCTGACTGTACATTAAATTTATATAGCGTTGTTGTCAGGAACTGGATCACATACGCACCGAGGATAGAAGCCGGCAAATTGAATTTACCACCACTCAATGAGTTTCCTCCAAGTGCAACCGCTAAGATCGCATCCATTTCAATATCCTTAGCAATAACGGAATAGTTAATAGTTGACAGACGGCTTACTTTGATAAAACCTGAAACCGCAACACATAATCCAAGAATTACAAAAGTAAGCAGCTTTACCATCTTCGGATTTAAACCATTCAGTCTTGCGGAATCAGAATTGATACCGACTGCCTGCACATATAATTTGAGATTTGTGAACTTCATCGCAAGTGCCATCACGATAAGACATGCGATCATGATGAAAAACGGTGTCGGAATCGGAATTCCCGGAATGAATCCACCAAAATAAGTAAACGTTGCATCATTAACGATCGGAAGTTCATTATTATTGATCCATGCAGCGATAGAACGACCGGCTGTATACAGGATCAGTGTTGCAACCATTGGCTGGATCTTGAAATAAGATACAAGAACACCATTAAATGCACCAAACAGCATTGCTACAATACAGCTTACCAAAAATGCTACAATGATCGGAGCCTGCAGTGTATCCGGTCTGGAGTTGGTCCCACAAAGCACACGCAGTACCACGCTGCCACTGATCGCAATTGCTGCGCCCACGCTGATATCCTGTCCGCCGGAAGCTGCTGTTACAAGCGTCATACCAATCGCAAGGATCGCCAGCTCTGAGCCGTAATCCAGAATGGTGATCAAATAACCGGACAATACCGGATTTCCCATGCTGTTATATCCCATTGTGATCTTAAAAAAGGATGGATCTACTATTAAATTAAATACTGCCAGTATGATCAATGCCATAATCGGAATCATGATCTGTTTTTTCAATAAGTTTTTCATGATTTCTGGTCACCTCCTGCAATCGTACTCATAATGCCCATCTGTGTCAGTTCGTTGCCTGTCAGCTCACCGACCACTTTACGGTCACGCATGACAACCAGTCTGGAACAGGTACGGAGCATTTCATCTGTTTCGGAAGAAATAAATGTTACACTCATTCCTTCTGATGCAAGCTTCAGCACAAGCTTCTGGATATCAATCTTAGTACCGACATCAATACCTCTTGTCGGTTCATCCAGGATCAGATACTGTGGATGTGTCAAAAGCCATCTTGCCAGAATAACCTTCTGCTGATTACCACCGGATAACGATTTGATCGGTGTATCTGCAGATGCTGTTTTGATAGCAAGAAGTTTAATATATTCATCTGCCAGCTTGTTGGCTTCTGCTTTGGAATACGGTTTAAAGAAGCCCTTCAGCACCTGAGATGCAAAAATAATATTATCTCTGACAGAAAGATCACCAATGATACCATCTTTCTTTCTGTCCTCAGGAAGGTATGCAATACCCTGTTTCATCGCATCAAGCGGTTTTGTGATCTTAACCGGTTTTCCGTTCATCTTTACGGTTCCACCCAGTACTCTGTCTGCTCCAAAGATCGCACGTACACACTCGCTTCGACCGGATCCCAAAAGTCCGGTAAATCCATTGACTTCACCTTTTTCGATATGGAAATCAAATGGCTTGATACCTGCATCGCTATACAGTCCTTCTGCCTCAAAAACAGGTTCATCACTCTTACTCTTCTCAAATGCCTTCTGCTCACCTTTGATGTCAGACATATCATCCAGCTCCTTGCCAAGCATTTTGGAAACAAGCTGCACACGTGGCAGATCCTTGATCTCATATTCTCCGACAAGCTGTCCGTCACGCAGAACAGTAATCTTATCACAAACCTCATATACCTGATCCAGGAAATGGGTTACAAATATGATACCAACACCCTTCTTTTTCAGATCGCGCATCAGTTTAAAGAGCTTTTGCACTTCCTGGTCATCCAGTGATGAAGTAGGCTCATCCAGGATCAGAACCTTACATTCCATATCAACCGCTCTTGCGATCGCTACCATCTGCTGGATTGCGATAGAGCAGCTTGCAAGCTGCTGGGTTGCTTTTGCCGGTATATCAAGCGACTGCAGAATATCATCTGCCGCCTTATTCATTTTCTTCCAGTTCTGTCCTACGCCCTTTGTTCTGCCAATAAACATATTTTCTGCTACAGACAGATTCGGACAGAGTGTAATTTCCTGATATACAGTACTGATACCAAGATTTTGTGCATCCTGCGGAGAACGGATCACCGCCTCTTTCTCCATTCCTTTCAGATAAATATGTCCTTCATCTTTTGTATAAACACCTGTCAGCACCTTGATCAATGTTGATTTTCCCGCACCGTTTTCACCCATCAGTGCATGGATCTCTCCCTCGCACAGATTAAAATCCACATTCTGTAGTGCCTTTACGCCGGGGAAGCTTTTATAAATACCTTTCACTTCAAGTACTCTGTTTTCTTTCACCCTGCATCCTCCTTCCTATAAAGAGGGAGCGCAAGGCAGCTTTTTTGCTGCGCTGCGCTCCCGGCTGTTTGTATGATCGTGGATCTTAGATTCCGTAGTTGTCTACATCTTCCTGTGTGATCGTTGTAGCATCAAAGCCTTTTTCATCCATGATGATTGTCTTTTCAGAGATTGTCTCACCATTTTCAATCTTCTTGATGATGTCATCGATGTAAGAAGCCTGGAATGGGTTACACTGTCCGTCGTAGTTCCAGTTCTGGTTTAATAATTCTTCAAGTGCCCACTTATTGCAGTCAAATCCCATAACGATTACGTCTTTGCCTACACCGTGAGGAATATTCGCTTTATCAAGAGCCGCTACAGCACCTTTTGCCATATCATCGTTTTCAGCATAGATGACATTGAAGGATTTACCTGAGTCGATAACAGACTGTACGATCTGCTGTGCTTTTTCTGAGTTCCATTCAGCGGTCTGCTGTGTTACAAGATTCCATCCGTCAGATGCAACTGTATCATTTAAAGCACCTGTACGACCCTGCTGTGCTGCAGAACCCATAACACCCTGTAAATGAATGATATTGTATTCATCAAGGTTCTGGCTCTTTAACCATTCAACTGCTGTTTCTCCTTCTTTTGCCATATCGGAAACGATAGATGCTTCATAAAGGCTCTCATCTGCATCGATCGTACGATCGAATAAGATAACTCTGATTCCTGCATCCTGTGCATCCTGCAGAACTGAATCCCAGCCTGCTGTATCTGCTGCGGAGAGAAGAAGATAATCAACACCGTCCTGAATGAACTTCTGTGCTGCTGTGATCTGTTCATCATTCTTTAAGCTGTATGCGAATGATGCTTCATATCCATTTTCTTCTGTGAACATTGCTTTCATATCTTTATCGTTTGCCGTACGATATCCTGATTCATTCGGATCATTATTGATGATACCTACCTTGATCAGATCTCCTGATGCTGCAGGTGCTTCTGCATCTGCACTTGCATCTGCACTTGCATCTGTGCTTTCCTCTGTGCTGCTGTCAGCAGGAGCTGTTGTGTCTGCTGCGCTGCTTCCGCATCCTACCAGCATTGTTGCGATCATTGCGGTGCTAAGTAAAATCCCTAATAATTTCTTTTTCATGGCGTATCCTCCTTTTTGCTTGTTACCACGTTTTTGATGATCTAATCATAACGTAATCTGCCGGCAAAAAATACGGAGTTTCTTTTGAATAAAGTGTGAATTTTTTCTAATATTCGGGATGTTATTATTTTTTGTAAGAAAAAGTTGAATTTTTTACGAAATATGTTTGATTTTATTGCATGGAATCCTGACATAGACTCTTGTCCATTCCCCATACTCGCTTTCCAATTGTAATCCATACCCCTGTCCATAATTCAGACAGATTCTCTGCTGCACATTATAAAGTCCAAATCCGCTTGGATTTTCCTTCTCCTCTATTTCACCATCCAATACTTTTTTCAGACGGATCAGCTTTTCCGGATCAATCCCGCTTCCGTCGTCATAAACTTCAAATATCAGATAATCTCCCTCTATCTGTCCGCTGATACGGATATGCCCCAGCCTTCTTTTGTTTTTAATGCCATGGTACAATGCATTTTCAACAAGAGGCTGCAATGTCATTTTTAATATTTTGTATTGATACAACTCTTCCGGTATTTCTATTTCATACTCCAGAATATCCTGATAGCGGAACTGCTGGATCTGGAGATAACTTTGGATATGCAGCTCTTCTTCCTGCACCGTAATAAAATCCTGCCCCTTCGAAAGTGTTGTACGAAAGAAATCAGAAAGCGAAGATACCATATTGACGACCTGCTCTTTTTCGCCTGCCTCTGCCAGCCAGATGATCGTATCCAGCGTATTATATAAAAAATGCGGATTAATCTGCGCCTGCAGGAGCTTCAGCTCTGTTGCTTTCAGATTGAGCTGCTCCACTTTGATCCCTTCTACAAGATTGCCGATCTGCTCCACCATCTGGTTAAAACTTGTGCTTAAGATCGCCATTTCATCATCATTGCCACCTTTTGCCCGGACTGCAAAATCACCCTGTCCAGCAATTCTGGTTGCTTCACACAAGCTTTCGATCGGTTTTGTGATTCTCAGCATGATCTTCCGACTGATGATGAGTGCTGCTGCCAGGATTAAAACAAAGCTTACTGTCACCGTCCGTGTTGCCTGATCCACATCCATTCGAATATCACTTCTGAGGTTTTCCAGATTTGTCGCCTGATAATAAATATACTGCTGGATCTGATCCTGGATCAGCTGTGTCAAAATACGGATATTAACATCCAAACGTTCCATATTTTTATCGTATTGCCCGGAAATCAGCGCATCCTTCTCTATTTCTTCCACACGATCCTCTAATGTATCCAGTGCTTTCAATATCATCGTCAGCTGATTCTTCGCATACTCGTCCTCTGTGGCATCATACATCTTCTGAAAGGACTGCCTTGCATCATCTATCATTTCATGCGGCTTTTGCGTATCGACAAGCTCCTTGGCACGTTCAGAGTTTACCGCAATGATATACATGATGTAATCCATATCATCCTTAAAATTGATATTATATGCATTAGCCATTTCAATCTTTCCAACGATCGCATCATAACGATCCGCAAAACTGTAGATCATAATGATCAGGTAGATAATGATCACAACCAGCGGCAGCAGACAAATACCCATCAACATATTCAGACGTTGTTTCAGCAACGAATTCTTTTTCAAAACTGCCTCCTGTCTTATACCTGTGTACGGAATTCACGCGGGGTACACTTTTGTACTTTTTTAAACAGATAACTGAAATAATGCGCATCCTTGTAGCCAACTGCATACGCAATTTCTGCCGTTTTCATTGTACTGCTCCGCAGAAGCTGCTTTGCCCTTTCCATTCTGACGTTTGTCAAATATTCAATAAAGGTTTCTCCCATTTCCTTACTGAATATTGTACTGAAATGACTTGGACTGATATTTACACTTGCAGCCACTTGATTCAGTGAAATATCTTCTTCCTCATAATGATGCTCGATGTAGGAAACAGCCTCTTTTAAAAGATCACTGTAACGCTTCCTTGACACAGACTCCCGACATTCCAATGTTGCATCGAGTACTTTTTTGATATATTCTTTTGTCTGCTCTATTGTCTGTATCACCTGTTCCATTTCCTTCAGATCACCGCAACGCTCTACCAGTTCTTTTGAGGAAAATCCAAGCCTTTCCAGAAAAGCTACCGCAGCCAGATAAAAATCCATGGTAACATACTGTCTGAACATCAGTGACTGGACACTCTTTTCACCCAGACTCATAAAATAATCATCTACAAAGTTGGAAACTTCCCTGCGCAGACCTGTATGAATGAAATTCTCAATAATTTTGTGATTGAGTTTATCAACCTGTACAGAACTGATCAGAAGTTCTTCATTTTCATTCTTTTCAGTCTGCGGATTTTCGGATGATCCGACATCTCTGACCGGTATTTCCAAAATCTGGTTCCACTTTTTTAAATACTGGAAAGCAAACTTCTTTTCAGCCTCTTTCAGAGAATTTTTGATCTCCCTGAGTCTTTCCACCGGATTTCCGAGTGCTCCGAAGTATTCCACCGGCGGATCTGTTTTTTCTGTGATCTGTCTGACTGTCTTTCTGCAGCTTTCAATCCGCCTCTCCATCTTCTCTGCATCATCCGCAATCAGTAAGAAGAGCCATTCATCCACGCCTCTCCGGAAAGAAAATACACCGCTTAACGTATCCAGCGCGCTCTCAATTTCCGCATACATCTCCTGCTTTCCCCCGTTTTCGGTAATTTTTAAAAGCAGTATATTATATAAGGGCGCACTCAGATCCATCCCCAGAGATTCTCCTGTCTCCAGTATTTGAGCCAGACTTAGATTCTGTGTTATGATCTGGTTTAAAAACCGTTCTTTTTCCAGCTCACGGTTTTCCTTCATATCTTCTCTATACTTCTTGATCAGTTCTTTTTCTTCCTGCTCCTGTCTGATCACTTCTTTCACCTGTGCGAGCACATCCAGAAGCTTTGCGGAAGAGATTGGTTTCAACAAATATTCCGCAACCTGTAATTTGATCGCCTCTTTCGCATATTCAAATTCGTCATATCCGCTCAGGATCAATATTTTGGTTGCGGGAAGTTCTTTTCTGACCAGCTTACTAAGCTGTAATCCATCCATAAAAGGCATTTTGATATCTGTGATCAGAATATCCGGCTTCGTCTTTAAGATCATCGGATATGCGAGTTCACCATCTCCCGCTTCTCCCACAAACTCATATCCTTCTTTTTCCCAGTCAATACTGTTTTTGATTCCCTTACGGATTGCAATTTCATCTTCCACCAAAAAAATCTTTATCATCATCCGATCCCCCAGAAAAATAGTACTATTTTTATCATCTTATATAATTTGCCGAAAAATAGCAATAAATAAATCCGGTCTTCTAACAGACCGGATTCCAATCCCTTTACGCATTTATATAGCTGCCACAATACGGACACTTGCTGGAATACCCCGTTGCAGCCTGAAAGCTGGAACCACAGTTCGGGCACGAAACAGCCACCATTTTCAGCTGCATCGGATCTACCGGCTTGTCATCCATCAGTTCTTCCTCTCCCGGCAGATATTCACTTCTGACAGATTTCGGATCATAGTCATATTTATCCCGGTAGCAATAAATGTCAACGGTCATTCCGATAGGAAGCATTTTAGAGGAACCCTTTTCAAAACATGTCGGAATGACAGCCTCTCTTTCTGTGTGCGTTTCATCGAAATAGTGCACCACTGTATTGACTGTATAAGAGTTATTTACCGTAAAAGAGGTATTCTCCACATAGCTGTACACTTTCGCCACATACTTTTTCCCTTTTTTCCGAATTCTCCCTTTGACACTCTTATGTATTACAATTCCCGCCAGAAATCCAATACCAATCACCACAAAAATAAGCGGCATAAAAACTGCTCCTCCTGCCTCTGCAAAGCCTCCTGAAGTTATAAATACCAGAAATACACCTCCGCCAATTATCACATAGGCAGCACCCATGATTCCCAGAATAAAATATATCACACCCATCTCGTTTCCTTTCTTCCGTCACCTATAACGCATCTGAACCGATAAGATCATTTTGTCTCGCAGAACAGTTCCATTATTTCCTATTGCAAATACCGCTACCATCCGTTTCATGCAGGCGTTTTCTAAGTCCGGCAAAAAACTGTTTCAAAATCTGGCTGCATTCCGCTTCGCAGACACCATAGGTGGTCTGCACCTGATGGTTGAACTGCTTCATCGTAAACAGATTCAGTATAGAACCGGCGCAGCCTGCTTTCGGATTCATCGCTCCGATCACAACCTCCTTGACACGCGCCTGCACGATCGCGCCCGCGCACATCTGGCATGGCTCCAATGTCACATAAAGTGTGCATTCCTCAAGCCGCCAGTCATTTAATTTTTTACTTGCTTTCCGAATGGCTGTGATCTCCGCATGCGATAATGTGCTCTTATCGGTATTGCGTCTGTTATAGCCGCGTCCGATCACTTTTCCGTCCTGCACGATCACACAGCCGATCGGTACTTCGCCAAGCTCTTTTGCCTTTTTTGCCTGCAAAAGAGCCTGTTTCATAAACTTCTCATCTGTTTTTTGTTTCAGTATAAGTGCCTGTTGCCTTGCTTCTTCTTCCTTGCGCAGCTTCTCTTCTTTGGCGCGAAGCCGGTTTTCCCGGCGTTTTAATTGTTTTTCTGTCAGTTCATGCATAACCTATCTTTCCGTTTTATTTCTTTTTCATCCGCTTCTATCATTACTGCAAATGCCTTATACTTCTATCATACGGGTTATGCGTAAAAATAACAAGCATTCCCGCATAAAAATAGCTGCATAAATTATCCAGATCCACTATACCCTCAGGTCTTTAAAGTGTTATACTGTTTATCTGGGACATCGCATCCCACGGAACGTTTTTTGTCTAATAGGAAAGAAGGCAGCTTATGTTATTTTGCGGTTTACAAAAGACAACTTTATTAGATTATCCGGAGCACGTAGCAGCTACTGTTTTTCTCGGTGGCTGTAATTTCCGCTGCCCATATTGCCAGAACAGTGATCTGCTATTAGATCCTGCTTCTTATGCTGCATACACAAAACAAGATATCCTTTCTTATTTACAAAAAAGAAAGAATATCCTGACAGGTGTCTGTATTACCGGCGGCGAACCGACGATCTATCATGATCTGCCTGATTTTCTGGCCGAGGTCAAACAGCTGGGCTATCTGGTCAAGCTTGACTCAAATGGCAGCAATCCTTTCATGCTGCAGACGCTTTATGAACAGAAGCTGATCGACTACGTGGCAATGGATATTAAGTCCGGTCCTTCCGATTATCTGAAGGTGGCAGGACTGACTGATCCGACAGATCACAGTACTTCTTATGCCTTTTCCGATGAAATGCTTGCCCGCATCCGCGAAAGCGTGCATTTTCTGATGCACAAGACAGATGAAAGGCGTTTCACCTACGAATTCCGCACCACAGTCGTCCGCGAGCTGCACAGCGCAAACACCTTCCGCGAGATAGGTGACTGGATCAAAGGCGCCAAAAGATACTTTCTGCAGTCCTATAAAGAAAGTGAACAGGTTCTATGCCCTGGCTTTTCTGCCTATTCCCGCATGGAACTGGAGAAGTTTATAGAGATATTGAAACCAAATATCCCTTCGGTCGCACTGCGGGGCGTAGACTGATCGAGCTGCCATGCGCCACACTACCGCCTGTTCTGCCTTGTTTGCCGCACTGACCGTTCGCATATTTATCTGACTTTACACAGAAAATACCCATATGCCCCCATCTGTGGCATTTCTGCTCTGCTTTCTTCCCCAATTTCACAATGTTGCAGATTTTCCGCCTCAATGAAAAGTGGAAAGCCCATCATTTTTGCCGCGATCGCTTCCCGCTGGCTAAAATTACCCGGAACACCGATAAACCCGTCACCAGCCACCACATGTCTGTACTGATAATATCCATGCAGCAAAAAGCTGTTATAATACAGCTCTCTCTGTTTTTCTCCCATGGAAAGAAGCTGCGTCAGATCCTGGATATAGAGCACTTGATTTTCCGGTATTTCAGTCTCCTTCCTGCTTTCTTTTGTCTCTACCCGGCTCTTGTTTTGCATCTCCTGTGATCGTTCCTCATCTCCCGGCGCCACTTTCGATTCTGATTCCGGTTTCTTTATTTGGCATTCTTCTGATTTTGATTCTGATTTCTTCATTTGGCATTCTTCTGATTCTGATTTCTGCTTTGTTTCTTTCGATTCTTCCGATTTCTTTATCTGGCGTTCCTCAGATTCTGGTTTCTGCTTCATTTTCCCTTCTTTATCTATATCCGGGATCTGCATCCTCACATCCGCCTCTTCCACATTCTGTTTTTCCTCTGTGACAGCATCCGCTTCTCCACGGATCTCCTTTCCTCCGGGCAAAAAGATCCTGCAATCCACGATCCCTTCCATTTCTTCCGCTTCCTCCAACTTTTGCAAAAACTGCATCTGCCGTCCGCCGGATACAAATACAATATCCCAGCTTTTTTCCTTCTCCTGTCCGCCCAGAAGATAACGCAGTCTGCAGCTTCCTTTCCCCCCGGCAGCCGGCAGATCCTGCAGTAGAAATTCCACCTTTACCTTCCGCCCCATGACCGTCAGCTTCCGCAGCCCCGCTTTGGACAACATCTGCTCTCCTTTATACACATAAACATAATCCTTTTTCTGCGTAAACAAAATAGCACTTCCCTATATTGAACCATTTAATCCAATATATGAAAGTGCTTATAATGTCATGCATTACTTGTCGCATATTTGCGTAGCAAATGTGTGACTGGGAATGCATGATGCAGCCTCGAGCATTGCGCAGCAATTCTCATGCGAGAGGTTCCCGTAATGTCATGCATCACTTGTCGCATATTTGCGTAGCAAATGTGTGACTGGGAATGCATGACATTTAATAATCCATACTCTCCAGATAACGCATATACCGCACCACCATAAGTGCGATCTTCAGTGTCAGTGCATCATCAAAGATACGAATATCCAGTCCTGTATATTTTTCCAGTTTTTCCAGACGATACAACAGTGTATTTCTGTGGACATATAATTGTCTGGAGGTTTCCGATACGTTCAGATTGTTTTCCAGGAATGTATTGATCGTGGTAAGAGTTTCTTCATCCAGTTCTTCCGGAACCTTTCCGCCAAAGATCTCTTCGATGAACATTTCACAGAGATTGATCGGCAGCTGATAGATCAGTCGTCCGATTCCGAGTGTGCTGTATGCAGTGACCGTCTTTTCCGCATAAAAGATCTTGCCGACATCCAGTGCCATTTTGGCTTCCTTATAGCTCTTAGAAACATCTTTCAGTTCTTCTACGATCGTACCGTATGCCACACGCACATTGATCATCGCTTCTGTGTTCATCATTGCAACGGTTGTTTCCGCTACTTCTACCACTTCAGCATAAGAATCCTTTGCCTCTACCTGTTTGATAACGATCAGTGTGTTTTCATCTACTGCCGTTACATAATCGCCGGACTGCGCAGAAAACATACTCTTTAAAAATTCCATGGCATAATTTTCTTTTCCCGCCGGAATTTCCAAAAGCAGAACGACTCTTGGCTTCTGGATCTCAATATGCAGCTTCTTGGCACGATTATAAATATCTACCAGAAGCAGATTGTCCAAGATCAGATTCTGGAAAAAATTATTGCGGTCAAACCGCTCCTTGTAGGCTGTAATCAGATTCTGGATATTGGATACCGCAATCTTTCCGATCATATATTCCTCACTGGAATCACCGCAAAGAAGTACATATACCGGATCTTCTTCATCATAGATCTTCAGATACTGACAGCCCTGAAGCACCTGACTTCCTGCCGGAGAGGCAGCAAATTCCGTTACAAATTCTACATTTTGTTCAAATCTGTCCGAATTCTTTGCCACCATGACGCCTTCTACGTCAACAACTGCCAGATCTACCTTTGTAATTGTCTTTAAATCATCCAGACAGCTCTGTATTACCTGTGCTGTTATCAAATGCACACATCCTTTCTATACCTCTTGCAGACTCGAAAATCCCGCTACTTCGTAGCGCCGCAGCTCCGCTGCTTCTCCTTCTGTAACGAGCAAGCTCGTTACTGGGCGATAAGACATCCTCCCTCGGGAGCACAGCCATTATATACTCGCTCTGCTCGTGGGCTGTGCCAGTAGTCAGGTTCCACCGCTTCGCGGTTCCCCTAACTACATACCGTGGGTCCCTCCTTACCGCAAGCCTCGCTACAAAGAAAGGGAGATACATACAATGTATCTCCCCAAGTAAACTTGTTCGGATTAGTTGGTAATTACTAATTCTGTTTCTTTATCAAAGATATGAATCTTTTCAACATCAATAGCGAATTTAACAACATCACCTGGTCTGGCTGTTGTACGAGGATCAACTCTTGCTGTCATCTGGAATTCATCAAGATCGAAGTATAAGTAAACTTCTGCACCAAGTAATTCGTAAACCTTAACTGTAGCTTCGAATGTGCTCTGTGGTGAAGCTTCTACCATCATTTCTGAATCATATACATCTTCCGGACGGATACCAAATGTAACAGTCTTTCCGTTGTAGCCACCTTCGATCAGCTTTTTAGATTTTGCAGGTGGAAGTGGAATGAAGTGACCAGCAACCTTTAATACTGCTGTATCATCAACAACTTCTACGATTGCATCTAAGAAGTTCATCTGTGGAGATCCCATGAATCCTGCAACGAACAGGTTCTGTGGCTTCTCATATAAGTTCTGAGGTGTATCTACCTGCTGGATGATACCATCCTTCATAACTACGATTCTTGTACCAAGTGTCATAGCCTCTGTCTGGTCATGTGTTACGTAGATGATTGTTGTACCTAATCTCTGATGTAATTTAGCGATCTCGATACGCATCTGTACACGAAGTTTTGCATCCAGGTTTGATAAAGGCTCATCCATAAGGAATACCTTAGGGTTACGAACGATTGCACGACCCATGGCAACACGCTGTCTCTGACCACCTGATAAAGCTGTCTCTTATACACATCTGACGCTGCCGACGAAGCTA
>ENA-OZES01000542-OZES01000542.1-human-gut-metagenome-genome-assembly--contig:-NODE-542-length-21321-cov-5.940750_pt1 | contig 21321 bp, 15 predicted proteins | sample MGYA00245068_ERZ653609 | MGnify/ENA primary metagenome ERZ653609 (study PRJEB26926, sample SAMN06164898) | human gut metagenome | biome: ENVO:00009003; feature: ENVO:2100002; material: ENVO:00002003... | reverse complement strand
GTAACCGCCCCTTAACGAGCCGCGACAGGACATCCTGCCGCGGCTTTTTTTTGTTAGCGGGGTGATAAGTCCGATAAATCCGATAAATCCGATAAATCCTATAATTCCTATAAGTCCTATAAGTCATATAAAGGCAAAGGATGCTCTCCCGAGCATCCTTTGTCACTTACACATAGTACTTAACGTCAGTGGATTTCTTTATTGTAATGTCTAAGTTTGACTTATGAAAAAGTTATTTCTCAATGTTAGCTTTGTTTCGCAATGCAAATATAGTGCTAAAAACGGCCTCATGCAAGAGTGATTTATATATTATAAAACATAGATTTATGGCATTGTCGGAGGGAATTGTTGGAGGTGATGGATGATTTGAAAAATATTTGTATCTTTACGGCATTATACTTACATCATAACAATTAAAGATATCATAATGAAAAAATTTTTGTTGATTGCCTTGGCAGGGTGCGTATGCGCTTCAGCTATGGCTGCCCCGCGCCACGGGCGTGTGGGCAACACTGAAACCCAAGCCATTCTCCATGCGTGGTCATGGAGTTTCAACACTATTGCCGATAATATGAAGGATATTGCCGATGCGGGCTACGCTTTTGTGCAGACTTCACCGGCCAACACCTGCTTTGTGGGCGACAACGGTGGCAAGGCTCTGTTCAGCCAGGAGGGTGATTCCATCCAGGGCAAGTGGTACTATTACTATCAGCCCACTGATTGGAAAATCGGCAATTATCTGCTTGGCACAAGGGATGAATTCAAAGCCATGTGCGACAGCGCGAGAAAATACAATGTGCAGGTGATTGTTGATGTGCTCCCTAATCACACCGCTGTGGACCACACTGCGGTGCTTCCCGATCTTGACAATGCAGTGGGTGGTCATGAGAATCTGTTTCATGCCAACGGGTTCACGCCCATCACCGAGTGGAATGACCGCTACCAGTGTACTACCGGCGAAATGGGCGGACTGCCTGATGTGAACACCGAGAATCCCGATTTCCAGTACTACTACATGCAGTATGTCAACGACCTGATCAATCTCGGCGCCCGAGGATTCCGCTACGACACCGCCAAGCATATCGGCCTCCCCTCCGATCCCATGGATGCCAAGGCCCGGTGCAACAATTTCTGGCCTGTGGCCACCGGTCGTGAGGCTGCCAAAGGGTTGAGTCTTCTGATGCCCGATTCGCTGTTCATCTACGGCGAGGTGCTTCAGGATAAGAACGTGAAGGAAAAGGAGTACACCGAATTCCTGGATGTCACCGCGAGCAATTACGGCCACGCGCTGCGCACCGCTCTTGAAAAGGGCGATGCTTTGGCCGAGGATCTCGTGTCTTGGCACCACACCGCCTCCCCCGATTCGCTCGTCACATGGGTGGAGAGTCATGACACTTACTGCAATCACCACGAATCGGCTCACCTCACCGATGAACAGGTGAGAATGGGTTGGGTGTTCCTCACTGCCCGCCAGCACGGCACTCCGCTTTTCTTCAGCCGTCCTGCCGGAAGCACCCGCAGCAACTACTGGGGCAACAACCTCGTGGGGCCAAAAGGCAATGATGAATTCAAACACCCCGAAGTGGTGGCGGTAAACCGTTTCCGCGCAGCCATGGCCGGTGAGCCGGAGCGGATATTCACCACACCCAAGGGCGAAGTGGCTCAGGTGGCCCGTGGTGAGAAAGGCGCCGCTCTTGTCAATTTCACCGACAAAGCACGCAGCGTGAAGATGGACACCACCCTTCCTGATGGAGTATATACCGATGCCGTGCACAAAGCCTCGTTCACCGTCAAAGGCGGAAAAGTGAGCGGCAAGCTTGAACCGCTCACTTCCTATCTGCTCATGAAGTAGAGAACTGCGTAACCATATATTTCGGCCGGGGATCATCTCCGGCCTATTTTTTTTGAGAAAAAATGGTGCGGGAGGTGCGAGGGTGCAAAAAAAATCTGTAAATTTGCACGCATCAAATATTGGGATACCGCATGAGTGAAATCTCATTTACCAAGATGCACGGATTGGGCAATGATTATCTGTATATTCATTGTCCCGACAAAGAACCCCATTCACTTTCAGAACTTTCCATTGCCATGAGCCAGCGCCACACCGGGGTTGGCAGCGACGGCATTATCCTCATTGAGCCGAGCGATGTGGCCGACTTCAAAATGAGAATATTCAATGCCGATGGCTCGGAGGCCAAGATGTGTGGCAATGGCAGCAGGTGTGTGGGCAAATATGTGTACGACCGCCATCTGACCCGCAAGCGCGTCATTACGCTGGAAACACTTGCCGGTATCCGCACTCTTGAGCTGCATGTCAGCCCCACCGATGGGGAAGTGGAGAGCGTTACCGTTGATATGGGTGCGCCCTCGCTCATTCCCTCGCAGGTGCCGGTGCTGTCCGACGGCGAGATGGTGGGTGCACCGGTGCATACCTCAATAGGCGAGGTGAAGCTCACGGCTGTGTCGATGGGCAACCCCCATGGGGTGATATTTCTCCCGTCGCTTCGCCGGCTTCCCATCCATTCTGTGGGGCCCGAGCTTGAAAATCACCCTATGTGGCCCGACAGAGCCAATATAGAATTTGCCTCGGTGGTGGCTCCTGATGTGATTGAGATGCAGGTGTGGGAACGCGGCAGCGGTGTGACAATGGCCTGCGGCACAGGTGCGTGCGCCACTGTTGTAGCCGCGGTGCTCAACTCCCTCACCGGACGCAAGGCTACTGTCAGACTCCCCGGAGGCGAGTTGCTGATAGAGTGGCGCTCCGACGGCAATGTATATATGACCGGCCCGGCGGAAACAGTGTGTGAAGGAAAATATTTTCGTAAAGAGAAAAACTGCTCGAGATGATACATGTCAATGACAATTTCAGTATGCTGTCACCCTCCTATCTGTTTTCAGAGATAGCGCGCAAGGTGGCTGCATACAGCTCATCCCATCCCGATGCCGAGATCATACGGATGGGCATAGGCGATGTCACACGGCCCATCTCTCCCGCAGCCATAGAGGGTATGATGCGGGGTGTGAGGGATGAATCCGAACGGACCACATTCCACGGTTACGGCCCCGAACAGGGGTATGCTTTCCTGCGTGAGTGCATTGTGGCCCACGACTATGCGCCTTTAGGTGTGGAGCTGGGTATTGATGAACTATTCATCAGCGACGGCGCCAAGAGCGATATCGGCAATCTTAGCGACATTATCGCACAGAGCTGCAAATTGGCGGTGACCGACCCTGTATATCCCGTGTATGTGGACTCCAACATCATGGCCGGACGCACCGACATCGAGCTGCTCCCATGCGTGGCCGACAACGGATTTGTTCCGGCTCTCCCTACCGGCTCTCCCGAACTGATATATCTCTGTTACCCCAACAACCCCACCGGCACCACGCTCACCCGCAGCCAGCTGGCCAAATGGGTGGAATATGCGCGGAGCCGCGGTGCGCTGATTCTGTTTGATTCGGCCTACGAGGCGTATATCTCCGAGGATGATGTGCCCCATTCGATTTACGAAATCGAGGGCGCAAAGGAGGTGGCTATCGAGGTGCGCAGCTTTTCCAAGACAGCAGGATTCACAGGGTTGCGGTGTGGCTATACAGTGGTGCCCAAGGCTCTCAAAGGTGTGTATGCCGATGGGAGCGAGGTGAGCCTCAATGCGCTATGGCTCAGGCGGCAGACCACCAAATTCAACGGCGCAAGCTATGTGGTGCAGCGCGGAGCCGAAGCACTCTACACCCCGCAAGGCCGCGAGCAGGTGGCAGCAACGGTGGCATATTATATGCGCAATGCCGCCACACTCCGCCAAGGGTTGGCCCAAGCCGGCCTTGAGGCGTGGGGTGGCATCAATGCCCCGTATATATGGGTGCGCACCCCCTCGGGCACGAGCTCCTGGGAATTCTTCGACGAGCTGCTCCACCGGTGCCATATCGTGGTGACACCCGGAGTGGGGTTCGGCCCATCGGGCGAGGGATATTTCCGAATCACGGCATTCTCCTCCCACACCAACACCCTCAAGGCTGTGGAGCGCCTGAGCAAAATGAAATTTTAGAATAACAATAGGTAGTATATGTCAGAATTGAGATTCAAGGTGGTTGACGAGGCGTTCAACCGAAAAGCCGACCCGGTGGAGATTCCCGCCGAGCGTCCGGAAGTGTATTACGGGAAATATGTGTTCAACCGACAGAAAATGTTTGAATATCTGCCGGCCGACACCTATGAAGCATTGTGCAACGCTATCGACAACAAGGAGCCGCTGCCGCGTGAAGTGGCCGACAGCGTGGCCGAAGGGATGAAGCAATGGGCTATCGACAACGGTGCCAGACACTACACCCATTGGTTTCAGCCGCTTACCGAAACCACTGCCGAGAAGCATGACGCCTTCGTGGAGCATAACGGCAAGGGCGGTGTGATCGAGCGGTTCACAGGCAAACTTCTGGTGCAGCAGGAGCCGGATGCGTCGAGTTTTCCCAACGGTGGCATCCGCAACACTTTCGAAGCCCGCGGCTATTCGGCCTGGGACATTTCATCGCCCGCCTTCATCATGGGCAACACCCTTTGCATCCCCACAATCTTCATCTCCTACACCGGCGAGAGTCTCGACTATAAAACCCCGCTGCTCAGAGCGTTGAATTCTGTGGATCGCGCTGCCACCGCCGTGGCCCGCTACTTTGATCCGGAGGTGAAGCACGTGCGCTCGTATTTGGGTTGGGAACAGGAGTATTTTCTTGTGGACGAGGCCCTTTACAACGCCCGTCCCGACCTTATGCTCACCGGACGCACCCTTATGGGGCACGAATCGGCCAAAAACCAACAGCTCGAGGACCATTATTTCGGCGCCATCCCATCGCGTGTGGAGGCATTCATGCTCGACCTTGAAATCGAGTGCCACAAGCTCGGCATCCCCGCCAAGACGCGTCACAACGAGGTGGCCCCCAACCAGTTTGAGCTCGCCCCCATTTTTGAGGAAACAAACCTCGCCAATGACCATAACCTCCTTCTGATGTCGCTCATGAGCGAAGTGGCACGCCGCCATCATTTCCGTGTGCTGCTCCACGAAAAGCCGTTTGCCGGAATCAACGGCTCCGGTAAGCACAACAACTGGAGCCTCGGCACCGACCGCGGTGTGCTGCTCTTTTCACCCGGCAGAACAGCCAAGGACAATCTGCAGTTCATCACCTTTGTGGTCAATGTGATGGCCGCCGTCCACACCCACAACGCCCTCCTCAAGGCCTCAATCATGTCGGCCACCAATGCCCACCGCCTCGGTGCCAATGAAGCACCCCCCGCCATCATCTCGATATTCACCGGCACACAGCTCGCCGAGATTCTCCGCCGCGTGGAGGAGAGTCCCAACGATGACCTCTCCGACCTCTCCGGCAAGGAGGGCCTGAGGCTCAATGTGTCGCAGATTCCCGAAATCATGCTCGACGCCACCGACCGCAACCGCACCTCGCCCTTTGCCTTCACCGGCAACCGCTTTGAGTTCCGCGCCATCGGTTCAAGTGCCAACTGCGCCGCCGCCATGCTCGCCCTCAACGCCGCCGTGGCCCACCAGCTCCAGATGTTCAAGACCAAGGTGGACAGCCGCATAGCCAACGGCGAAACCCTCCGCAACGCGCTGCTTGAGGAGATCCGTGCGCTGATTGTCAGCTCCAAGCCTATTCATTTCGACGGCAACGGTTATTCCGATGAATGGCGTGAGGAAGCCCAGCGCCGCGGGCTTGACTGCGAGAGCAGCACACCGCTGATATTCGACGCCTACCTCAGCCCGGCCTCTGTGAAAATGTTCCACGACACCGGAGTGTTCAGCAAGGTGGAGCTCGAGGCACGCAACGAAGTGAAATGGGAAATGTACACCAAAAAAGTGCAGATCGAGGCCCGCGTGCTCGGCGACCTCGCCATCAACCATGTGCTCCCCGTGGCCACGCGCTACCAGTCGTTGCTGCTTGACAACGTGCTTAAAATCAAAGCTATATTTCCCGAAGAGAAAGCTTCCGCGCTATCGTCCGCCGACATGGACACCATCGAGGATATGGCGCGCCATATCAGCGTGATAAAAGTTGAGGTGGCAAAGATGGTGGATGCTCGCCGGGCAGCCAACAAGATTGCCTCCGAACGAGAGAAAGCAATCGCCTATCACGACACCGTGGCACCCTGCATGGATGTGATACGCTATCATATCGACAAGCTCGAGCTGATGGTCGATAATGAAATGTGGCCTCTCCCCAAATATCGTGAATTGTTGTTCATACGATAATAATTCATTATATTTGTGGCATAATATCTCTACAAAAAACTAAAACTAACAAACAAATAAAACTACTATGTCAAAAGTTACAGTGATTGGCGCCGGCAACGTGGGCGCCACATGTGCCAACGTATTGGTTACTCAGAGCATTGCCGACGAAGTGGTGCTCATCGACATCAAGGAAGGTGTGGCCGAAGGTAAAGCCATGGACATCATGCAGACCGCCAACATCCTGCATTTCAATGGCCGTCTCACAGGCGTTACCAACGACTACGAAAAGACCGCAGGCAGCGACATGATTGTCATCACTTCCGGTATCCCCCGCAAGCCCGGTATGACCCGCGAGGAGCTCATCGGCGTCAACGCCGGCATTGTCAAGGCTGTGACAGAGAGCGCCCTCAAATATTCCCCCAACGCCATCATCCTCTGCGTGGCCAACCCCATGGACACCATGACCTATCTCATCCACAAGATTTCCGGTCTTCCCAAGGAGCGCATCATCGGCATGGGCGGAGCTCTCGACAGCGCACGCTTCAAATATTTCCTCTCCCTTGCCCTCAATGCCAATGCCACTGAGGTGGAAGGCATTGTAATCGGTGGCCACGGCGACACCACAATGATTCCTCTGGTGCGCTACGCTGCCTATCGCGGTCTCCCCGTTTCCGGCCTTCTGTCTGAGGACCAGCTCGCTAAGGTAGCTGCCGACACCATGGTTGGCGGTGCCACCCTCACCAAGCTCCTCGGCACATCCGCCTGGATTGCTCCCGGTGCTGCTGCCGCCCAGGTGGTCAGCGCAGTGCTCCGCGATGAGAAGCGTCTCATCAGCTGCTCCGCTCTGCTTGACGGCGAATATGGCGAAAAGGACCTCTGCATCGGTGTTCCCTGCTTGCTCGGCCGCAACGGTATCGAGAAAATCGTTGAGTTCGACCTCAACGAGCAGGAGCGCGAACTCTTCCACAAGAGCGCCGAAGCAGTTCACAAAACCAACGCTGCTCTCCCTTGCTGATTCCCAACAAGTCAATCATACACGGGCCTGCCTCGGCGGGCCCGTTTTTGTACTATGAAACAGATTGATCCCAAACATATCAAACAAAACCCTATCGACCTCATTGCCAAGCATTGGATGCTCGTCACCGCTGGCAATAAGCACGATTTCAACACCATGACCGCCTCCTGGGGTATGGTCGGCGAAATGTGGGGTATGGATGTGGCTGAAACTGTGGTGCGTCCGCAGCGGTTCACACATCAGTATATTGAGCGCACCAACCGCTTCACCCTAAGCTTCTACCCCGAAAGCATGCGCCGCGTGCTCTCCGTGATGGGCACACAGTCGGGCCGCGACATCGACAAGATGCACTACCCCGGCCTCACTGCCCTCGAGCTCCCCTCCGGGCAAATCACCTTCGAGGAAGCCGAGCTTACCATCGAGTGCGAGGTAGTGTATAAAGGCCGGTTCTCCCCCGAGGAGTTTGTTGACAAATCGCTCATGCCGCGATGGTACCCCGACTCCGACTTCCACACCCGCTACATCGGCAAAATAGTAAATGTGTGGACCAAAGAGGAATAACCCAGCTGCGGATGCAACAAAACCCTACATATTGCGTTAAATAACAAAACAGATAAAATAAGATTATGAGAAAATTAGCTTACATCGCCGTAGCAGGATTGTGCACCGTAATGGCCGCCTGCTCACAGACCGCCTCCAACACCTCCAATGATGAGGCATCTGCCGCCGAAACCACCGAAACCGCGCAGCCCGCCGACAACTCCGCCGAAGCCGCAGACAGCGAAACTATTATCGCCCTTGAAGCCGGCGACAACATCGTGCCCGGCGAGCTCCCCATCGTGGTCGATTTCTGGGCCACATGGTGCGGTCCCTGCATGCAGTTCAAGCCCGTGTTCCATGAAGCCGCCGCCAAATACAGCTCCAAAGCCACCTTCGCATCAGCCGATGTGGATGAGTGCAAAGCCCTGGCCGAGAAATATGGCATCAGCTCCATCCCCACCGTGCTCATCATGATGCCCGACGGTAGCGTCAAGCAGCAAACCGGCTACATGGACGCCGCACAGTTCGACCAGTTCCTCGGCGACATCGCCAAATAAACGGCCGGATATCAAAGTATAATAGCAACGGACTGCTTGATTGTGTCAGGCAGTCCGTTGATATGTTTATATACGCGGTCAGCGTTTGTCGGCGTGGCCCTCGTAGAAGTTGATGAACGCTTGGTTCACCAGCCGTGTGCCGCCAGGAGTGGGGTAGTTTCCCGAAAAATACCAGTCTCCCGGGTCGTTGGGGATAGCCTGATGCATCCCCTCAAGCGATTGATACACAATCTCTACCTCCGCATTCATCCCCTCGGGAGTGAGCAGGCGGGCTATCTCGGCCGAAATCTCGCGGTCGCTAAACGGCCCATATACCGCCTTCACACAATTCTCCAGCGCCTCGTCGGGCATATCTTTCATCTGTTGGCAGCGCCGGTAGGTGTCTGCAAGAATCTCCTCGCGACCCGTGCGCCTGAGCAGCGACACCGCTGCCCGGAAAGCAATAAACTCACCCATGCGGCTCATATCTATGCCATAATAGTCGGGATAGCGCACCTGCGGCGATGACGACACCACCACTATCTTCTTGGGATGCAATCGGTCGAGTATGCGCAAAATGCTCTGCTTCAGGGTGGTGCCGCGTACAATCGAGTCATCGATCACCACCAGGGTATCCTCATTGTTGTGGATACACCCGTAGGTCACATCATACACGTGTGCCGCAAGGTCGTTGCGCACCTCCCCTTCGGCAATGAATGTGCGGAGTTTGATGTCCTTGATAGCCACCTTCTCCACCCTCAGCTTGCGGCTCATGATCTCCTCCACCACAGGCCGTGTCAGCGTTCCGTTGGCCATAGCCCGCTCAATCTCGTCGGCGCGGAGGCGGTCAAGATGCAGCTCCAGGCCCTCCACCATCCCGATGAACGCCACCTCGGCGGTGTTGGGGATGAACGAGAACACTACCTTGTCAAGCTCCTCGCCCGTGGCGTGCAGAATCTCAGGCACAAGGTTGCGCCCCAGGGCTTTACGCTCTCGATAGATGTCGGCATCGCTTCCGCGGGAAAAATATATGCGCTCAAACGAGCACCGTTCGTTCTTCCCCTGCTCCAGCACCTGCTCAACAGTGGCCTCACCCTCCGGCGACAGAATCAGAGCCGCGCCCGGCGCAAGTTCATGCACATCGGCCCGCGCCACATTCAGTGCCGTCTGTATCACAGGTCGTTCCGAAGCCACCACCACTATCTCGTCATCCATATAATACCAAGCCGGACGGATGCCGTGAGGATCGCGCTGCACAAACACATCCCCGCTCCCCGTGGCCCCGCATATCACATACCCTCCGTCCCACGAGTCAACACAGTCGGCCAGCACGCGGCGCATATCAATATGCTGCTCAATGGCGCGGGTAAGCTCCGGCTCCTCCAGTTTGTGGCGCAGCTCGCGATACACCCTGTGGTTCTCATGGTCAAGCGCATATCCAAGCTGCTCAAGAAGCATGATAGTGTCGCTGTAGAGCCGCGGATGCTGCCCGCGGTTCACCACCTTGCTGAATATCGACTCCACATTGGTCATATTGAAATTGCCGCACAGCATCAGGTTGCGCGAACGCCAGTTGTTGCGTCTCAGGAATGGATGCACATAGCTCATACCGCCCTTGCCGGTGGTGCTGTAGCGCAGGTGGCCCATGTAGATTTCGCCTATGAACGGAGCCAGCTCCTCAGCCTCCTCCACATTCATATGCTCCACATCCGCTCCCTGCATCTGTGCATTGATGTTGGCAAAAATCTCCTGAATGGCAGTAGTGCCCAAGGCACGCTCGCGAAACAGATACTCGCTGCCCGCGGGAGCCTTCAGCTTCACCACTCCCACACCCGCAGCCTCCTGACCGCGGTTGTGCTGCTTCTCCATCATCAGATACAGCTTTCCGAGACCGTAGGCATACGATCCATACTTCTGTTTATAATACTCCAGAGGCTTGCGCAGTCGGATGACCACGATGCCACATTCATGTTTCAGCTGCTCCATAAGTCAAGTACAAATGTATGCAGCAAAGGTAAAGCTAAAAATTGGATTATTCTTCCATCAATGCCACCAATATGTCGGAATCTGGAATATCCGGCTCGGCAAACACCGCCGCCACTCTCAGGTCGGGAGCGATGATATATATCCGTGGAATGATGCCGGTGGCAAACATGCGATATACCCTGTCGTCCGTCTGCGCGGAATATGGCAGAGTAAGGCCATGCGAATGCCAGAACTCTTCGATTGACGCTGCCGGTTCCGAGCGTGAGATGCACACTATTTCAGCATCCTTGTTTCCCGCCAGTCTGTCATATGCCTGTTGGATTATCGGCAACTCGCGTTGGCAGTCAGGACACGATGTGCTGAAGAGCACAATCATGGTTCTTTTACCCGCAAGCATCGGGCGGGTCAGTGTGGAGCCATCGTTCATTGCAATCTCTATCTCCGGACACCAGTCGCCCGGCTGCAGCGACCACACCGGCTCTTCCTCATCGTTCACACACCCGCACAGCAGGGTCAGCAGAACGAATACTGATAGCGTATGCCAAAATCCACGCATCATCATTTCCTGACAAGGCGAATGGGGAGAGCGTCACAGCCGGTGTCCTCACAATTTCTATCCTGCGTTGAAGCGGCCCCGGAATCGGTTCGGATTGTTGTGCTCGTGGAGTGCCACAGCACATTGCTGGTGTAGGGGCCGAAGTCGAAGCTGAAGTAGTTCATGTCCCATGCTGCGCAGGGGTAGTACTGCTGATTACCGTTGGCATCACCTTCCACATGACCGTCCTCCTGAATCTGCTTAATCCAGTAAAGGGCACCGGGCGAGTAGCCGAGGTTGTACGGTATGGGGCGGTAGTAGTCGTCGGCAGAGGTCAACTGTCCTGACACATCGCCGTAGAGCAGACGTCCACGGTTGGCGCGGCCGGCGTAGCTGTTGAATGCCTGATGGCGACGCCCATGTCCGGCCACTCCGAGCGGGAAGAATATTTGGTGGGCATTATTTTTGTTGTAGGCCACAATCCCTCGCATGCCGTAGGTTGAGGTGCCCGGTTTCCATTCGGTGGCATATCCGGTGGCTTCAGCGTACACGGTTTTGGTTTCTGTGGCGTCGTCGGTGTAGAAGATACCGTAGCCAAAGTTGGCGTTGTCGGCCAATGACTTGAACTGTGCGTATGTGGGAAGGGAATAGGTGGTTGAGCCTATCTTTATATCCTGCCATACACGCGTGTCGATCATATCTTTTGCTTTGTTGGCTATGTTTTGCCAACCATTTATCCACCACGAGGTGATATCGATCCATCGTGCGCTGCCACCGTTGGCCAACTCCAGATACGGTTTGTTGTTGTCGCTATTGATGGATTTTAGGTGACCGTAGGTGTCGTTGTTCTTTTCAAGTATCCCTTGGTTCACATTGTTGCGCTTGAAGTATGAGCCGAAGCTGAGCGGGTTGCCTACAAGTGCGCCGTTGGGCGATGGAGTGGTGGTGGCGTTATTGTATTTTCCATCACCGCCATGCTTCAGGTTGTAGGCAAGCCAATAGGCACCGCCGTCCTCCACCTGCATAGGTCCATATCCTTGGCGCACGAATATCTTGTGGATACATCTTTTGCCGTTGTATCTCACCAGAACCACAGCGCAGTCCTCTTTGCCTTTGAAGGTGATGTCAAATATAACCTTGGTGTTGGTGTAGCCATTGATGCGGTAGTTGGAACTCCCTTCCTCATAGTATGAGTCCGGACCGGGTACGATGGTGAAGTTGGAGTTGTCGTTTCCGGCCTCGATTTCAGCCGACCATGAGCCTACCGATTCCATAGGCTTGAAGTTGTCGGTGTCCCAGGGTCCCTCGCGGGTCATGAGGGTGACGGTGAAATTTTGGGTGTCGCCGAGTTTGCGCCACACACCTTTTGGATTGGTGATACGCGGCACCTGCATTACATCGGTATATTCGGTCAATTCAGTCCCATTCTTGAATTTGGCTACCGTTTTCAGTCGGGCTCTCCGGTAGAGGAACTCATAGGGGTTGTTGCCGGAGAAGCCGGAGGAGTGAATCATGGTTTTTGCTCTGGTGAACAGTGGGAGCATCAGAGTGTGCGAGCCGCTTTCATACGACACAGAGTAGTGGTCCTTCTGGTCGGTGCTTGTTTCAAACTCATCATATGTGCCGTCGGCAAGTTGCTCGGTGGTGAAGGAGCGTCGGTCTTGTCGCGAGCGACCGCGCACACTACCCTCGTAGTCTGCTTTCAAGAGGTTGTGAGCCACATCTTTAGCGGCAAATGAGTAGCTGTCGATAATGTTGGGGCGTGGGTCGCGTTCCATGGCGAGGGCGAGAAATCCGAGATAGAATTTACTTTTGCCCAAGCTGCTGGTGGCTGTGCTGAGGCCATTGTGATTGTTCCATGCGGGAGTGTTCCATAGAAAGAGTTCCGGGTGGCCTTCCTGTGATATGGCGTAGCGTCCGCTTGACACCGGGCGTTTGGGGTCGTCCCAGCGGTAGGGTCCCCAGTCGTTGTCCACAATCTGCACATCAATCGACTCGATGTCGCCGCTCCATTTCACCGGCATGTCCACACGCTCATTGTAGATGTAGGGCATGAAGAACACTGTGGGCACCTGAAGGTCAGGTTTCTCGTATGTGAAGTCTATGTGCCATTCGGGTTGGTTGGCCCAGCCGTTGAACGCAAGCGTGATTTTATAGTGATGGTTGCGCTGTGCGTTGTAGTTGTAGGTGACATTCTTACCGAGCATGAACCGGTAGATGATATGGCCGTTGGCTATATTGCGGTCGTTGGTTGAGTTGTAGTAAGCTTCCACCTCGATGTATGATCCGGCATTGATTTTGTCCTTGGTGTCATAATCCCAGGGGCGCTTGTCCTTATCGGACTCCGGACGGTCGATATACTGGTGCACCCAACCGGCTTTGGGCTGCTTGTTGTATCGTTCGCGCACATCCTCGGGCTCGTTCTCATAATCGCCTTGCATATTCTCGAAAAAGAACAACGCCTGTGCATTTGCACTATGGTCGGTGCCTACTGTCTGGCGGATACTGTTGTCAAGACGCATCCAGTTGAAGTGGTTGTCATCACCGTCACCTGGGTTTTGGGTTGTGACCTGACCTTGCTCGTTGAAGTAGAGTGTCTCGCCGTCAAGAATCAGCTCTTTCTCGCGGTCGGCGGCATCGGAGGATGCGCTCATGGGCGAGTTGTCGCGACCAATGGCACATTCGCGGGGTATATCCTTGATGGTGACTTTATGGATGAATATCTCCACATCGTCGTGCAATCCCTTAGGATCGAAAGCTACGGTCACCTTCGAGGCGGCGCGTTTGAGCCAGCAATGGAGGGCGGTGGAGGGACCGTTGACTGTCACATCGCCGGCTGCAAGCCCTTCAAGCGGAGTGTCGGCAGTCATCTTGTCGGCGTTGGTGAAGTATCCGAACATCTGGCAATTCTCGCCCACGTTCTCCGACCATGAGAGGCGTATGTCGCGTAGTTTCTCCTCGTCGGTGGTGTAACTGTCGCCATCTGCCACACGGATGTCCGACTCGTCGATATCCATGTTGGCGATGGCATAAATATGATAGTACCCGTTGGGGATGTTTTCAATACGGAAAGTGGCGCGATCCTGGGTGCCGTCGGTCCAGTAGGCATTGTTCTTGGAGTCTTCGGGCGACATTGATGGCCGGTCGGTATGGGTGCCTTTGGAATACCCCACAAGTTCAGATTGAGGCACAAGTCGGTAGAGTGTGCCGTCGGTTTGGAATATCGCTACGTGGAGCGAGTTGAGAGTTTCAATGGCATTGCCGTTGGAGCGTGAGTTTCCGCCCACGTTTTCCGACACGTTGGGGAAATAACTCACGGTCATCCCCACGGTGGTTTCACCGTCAACGATCTGTTCGGGTTCGTATATTATTTCATCCGTGCAGGCGGTGGATGCAAACGCAAGAATGAGTGCAACTACCGGCAGAGAGAATATTTTGCTAAGTATGTGTGTCATTATGCGATTATTTCAGGATTGGAACTATCGGAGGCTGTTTCGGGAACATCCGGATCCGGCTTTTCATCGTAGTCGGGGAGGGTGGTCCAGCCGAATTCGGGGCGGAGCTCGACGGAGGCGTATGGTACTACTCTCACCGCTATATCGAGCTTGTGCTGGTTGATGGTGATGTTGAGTACCACATGGGTGTTGCGGAACAGTGCCCGGAGATTATTGAACGGCTGGTTGCTGAACAGGATTGTGCCTCCGGGAGTGTCGGCGGAGCTGAACTGTATATCGAATGTGTAGTGCTGTTCCCAACCGGAGGCGGCGCCGTTGCCAAAGCTGCTGGAGCTGATGATGCCCGACTTCGACTCGGCGAAATAATGGGTGGGCAGTGCCACGGTTTTATCCTTGGCTATAGTGATGCCGGTGGCGTCGGCACCGTTGAGGCTGAATCTGCGTGATGCTATGCCGGCGTTGGTGGGAACGGCATATTTTATAATCCAGCCGCGTGTGTCGGCAAGCTGATTGTCAGTAGGGTTGGCTTGTGATTCATCGCTGGCGAGCTTAAGCCAGTCTGACCAATGCATATCGGTTCCGGCATTGGGAAAATCAAACCCCATGAGTCCGTTGGTGTTGACAATATATTGGCCATTTGTGCCCGAAAAGTGGGGCATGAGGTATTCTACGGAGGCAAGTCCGCTCACGGAGAATGAGTTGAGGGTTACATCCTCGGAGCGTTTGTTGGTGATGTTGACTGAAAATTTGGTGGCCACGCGCACAAGGTTGAGGGTGGTTTCGCAGCGGGAGCCGTTGGTGATGTCGGAGGCCAGGATCTCACGGCTGTCCGACATGGGTATCGGCGCGTTGGGGTTGAAAGTGAATGCGTGGCTGTTGAGCGCATCGGAAATATTGGCTGTAGAGCCTTCGGGGTAGCTGTCAAAGTCAAATCCGCAATTCTCCGGATTGGCAATAGCGTAGATGGTTTTGTTTTCGTTCGGTTTCAACTTATATACTCCGATATATACCTCGCTCCCTTTGGGGGTGTAGGAGCCGAGGTCCACAAGACGGTTGAGCTCAACTGTGTTACTACCCACAATTATGATGCGGAGGGTGGAAGCCGACTCGATGTTGTCGGCGGCGCGGGAGGGAGCGTCCACTCTGTCCACTTTGAGGATGAGGGTGGCGGAGTGCTCATCGACAGGTGCATCGGTTGACTGCGGTTCCTCGATAGCGGAGCTGCAGGCCGCCATGACCATTGCCGTGAGCAATACCATGCAAAGTGAAGTAATAATGTGAAATGTATGCTTGGACATCAATCAGTGTTGGTGAACGGTTGAAAAAGTGATCTGTGTTGAGTGATATATATGTGTGTTCAATTTACATCTTCGTTATGGAGCACCACTCGCCATGCGTTGATATATATGGTGGTTTCACCCCATTTGTACTGCTTGTCAAGGAAGAATGTGAGTGTGTATGTGTCCTCGCGGTCAAGAAACTCCTGGTCCTCCATCGGGCGGTCGTAGTTGCCTTTGGTATAGAGGGCATAGTCTATGAGGGGAATCCGGGCTGAGAGTTCTCCATCGGGACGGCGCACGGTGAGAATCATAGGGTCGTCCACCATCAGTCGCGCCACGGTGAGGTCGGCGATAGCTACTTTGGCGGGGTGTATGGCTCCGGTGGCGTTACCCATCGGGTCAAGCACCAGTCCGGCGTATCCCGATGATGTGCGCCAGGGGTGATATGTTATCTTGTCGTCATCAAGCAGGCCGTTGTGGTGAGCCATGAGGCCATTGGCCGACTCGATGGAGAATGTGAATCCATCTACATTGATATCCTCGCCGGAGAGCTGCTGGAGAATCACACGCACCTTGTTTGTGTTCTTCATAAGGTTCATGGTGTATGTGATGGTCTGGCCGTTGGCCTCCGGTCCATCGGACGGGAGGATGGTGACATCGGCGGTGAAGCCGTGGAACAGGGGCCACAAATCGGCGGAGCTGTGGGCGGTCATGTCCTCCCTGTATTCGCGCTCCATGCGGCAGATGAGTTCCTCCATGCGGGTTTGGCCTGGAATGAGGTCGGGCAGGGTGAACGATTCAGGGCGGGTGGCGATCCACTGGTTTTCCATGCCGCACCATCCCACGAGGGTGTAGGTGCCGGGTGCCACGCCGTCAAGGTTCATATAGTAGCCGTCCGATGCAAGCTGTGCACCGTATTCGGAGCGTTGCCAGGCGAAAGTGCCGTCGGGATTGAAGGCGTAAACGGCTACAGACTGTACTTGTGAGGAGAATGCGTCGGCAAACAGCAGATTGCGCTCGAAGCGGAACAGCAGACGATGGTGGATGTCGCAATCGCCTTCGTCGTCATAGATCACGCTGTTGCACCCGGATAGTGCGGTGATGGCAGCGAACGCAACGGCGGCAATTGCTGATTTGAGTTTCATATATTTTGAAAAGGTGTATGCCATAATGGTTGGTTCCTTTGTTGATTTCGGTTTTAGGTGGCTCGTTTGGAGCGTGAGGAGCGGAGAGGTATATGTGTGGTTGTAGAAAGATGTGGAAAATTGGGTGAGCAGAGAGCTTAAGATAAAAGGAAGCGGCGGAGCATTATCTCCGGCGGAGAGTGCTCCGCCGCTTGTGTTTAAGTCAAATAGAGGTTATAGCATCAATGGAATGATGCCTGAGGAGGGGGTGATTACCACTCGAGGTCGTAATCGTTGGGCACAACGCGCCAGCTGAGGATGTTGATTACGGCTGCGATATAGGTGTTCTCATCCTTCGGCTTTTCGGGATATACGGTTTGTTCGGGATTGTAAACCGGTGTGCCGAGACCTGTGATGGAGTTTACGGTACAATCGTAGATATGGTTGCGGACAACGCCGTAGTAGCCAACCTTGCCAGACTCACCGAGGTGACGGATGGGGAAGTAGTAGTAGGTCAAACCGTTTTTGTAGATCTGAGCGGGTCCCCAAATGGTGGCGAGGTAGGAGTTGACAGATGTATTATCGGTGAATTTGCCGGCCTCGTAGGTGTCGGGATTGGCGTTCTTGGTCCAGTTTTTGGCAGCACCTGTTTGGGAGAGCTGCAGATACACATTGTAGCGGCCGTTGGTCTTTTCGCTCTCGGTCACACCGGCAATATCTGCATCCTCGGCAGTAATAAAGTCAACATCTTCATCCTTGAGGGTGGAGAAAGTCACATTGGTGCCGTTGGTGGTGTAGGAGTATATCATACCGCTGTTGGCGAGGTTGTCAAGCAGGAGGGCCTTGAGGCTCTGTGTGCCGGCGTAAGAGGCACCTGCGTATTTCACCACATCGATAGCTTTACCTGTGGCATCAACGAGAGTACCTGCCATGATTACCTTGGTGAGCGGTTCGATGTCAGCACCTTCGGAAGCCTTGGTGAGGTTGAGGGTCTGTACGGTGTTTTCGTTGGTGTAGATGTAGTTATCGTTACCAAACTCCTTACCGTTGGCGATTATGTCGTTGTAGGGGTGCCAGAGCTGGTTGGACACAGGGTTGGCGTAGCTGGAAGCCCAGTAGGAACGGAAATAAGGCTCCCAGTTCCAAGGTTCTGCGCCAAACAGATCGGAAGCCCAGGAGGCGTCGATATGTTTGCTGAGCCAGCCTTCGTCGGTTTCAGCTGTGAGGTTCCACTTGCTGAGCTGGAGGTAGATTTGCTTTCCGTCAATAACGATGTTCTTGCCTTCGGCATCCTTGAGCGCGATCCGGTTGTTGCCATCAACACCGAGATTGGCGCCGAGCTTCACGCGAACCTTGGCCACGGCACGCTCCACATAGATGTTGACGGGAGATTTCTTGGCTTCGGTTTCGTTTTCGCCATAGTTTTCTCTAGTTACTGCAGTGGTGGAGATTTCGCCGTTCTGGCTATATACGGAGTTGATCATCACGAAAGCTCCGTTGTCGCCTTTGGCTGTGGCCACATAATTTTTGTGGCGGGCACGGAGGGTGGGGAGGTCCAAAGAGGTTCCATCGAGACCTTCTTCGTCGGGGTTCACGACAGCCACAATCTGCGAGGGGAATTTGTCACCATCCTTGGTGCTGATCACGATGAGTGCGTTCACCTTTTTCTCCACATTGGGGGCGTCACCGGTAGCAGTACCGGGGGCCTGGAAGTAAACATTGTTGGAGCCGTCGGCCTTGACGCAGGCTGCGTTGCCTTCATTGTCAAAGAAGTAGAAACGTACGGCATTTACTTTGTTCTCGTCGGGGTTACCGTCTTCGTATGTCGCACTACCGTTAGGGTCGCCGGTGGCGCGGGTGCTGAGAGTGGCAGTGCCACCGCCATTGCCGGGAGCTGCCACGATGTTGATTGACAGGTAGTGGTTGCCTGCCTCCAGTGTCTCATTGTTGTCGTTCACGTTTGCGTCCATCAAGGGCTCGTCGCTTGAGCAAGCGGTGAGTGCCATAGCCGCAACGATTGACATGAAAATTGATTTTTTCATTGCAGTTAGATGATTAGTATTGATTATTTATTATGTGATTTTTTTCTTGCTATTTGCTTTGATTGTCAAGCTTGTCAAGCTGGCTGAGTGCATCTGCTGCCTGTGTCATGCCGGCGTTGGCCGCTTTGACAAACTGCTCGCGGGCCTGCGCATAATCTTCAGTCAGGGCGGCATATATGCCACGGCTGTAGCTTGCGGTGGCTGAATCGCCGGCGTTGGCCAAAAAGCGCTTGGCCAGTTTGTAGTTGCCGGATTGGAGGGCGGCTGTAGCGGCATTGAGGTTGGCCGTGGGGTCTGTGGGATACATGCGTACGGCGGTGTCGAACACATTGTTGAACTCCTCGCTTCCCTCGGGATAGCTTGCTGCCAATGTGAAGAATTCACCGAGGCTCAGCTTGGTGGGGTCTTTGCGGAATATCTCGCGCAGTTCGTTGATGTCAGTGAACTGACGGATTTGATAGTCGATGCGGTAGTCGGTGTGGCGCAGGGCGGGGTAGAATTGAGTCAGCATGAACTTGTACTCCTGCGGGTAAAGCTTTTTGATGCGTGCTTCTTTGGGGTCGGGTGCCATATTGGAGTCTATGAGCTCCAGAATCTGGGCTTTATGCTCGAGGTTGGACTCCTCCACAAAGCGGCGCAGTCCTTCCCAGTCTTCAGGCTCGTTGTCCGTCTCTATCACCCCCGGAGCAAAATGATATAGTTTCTGAATATGGCTTTTGAGTGCTGCCACACGGCCCAACGACAGGTCGGTGTTGTGGGAATATGGACTTTCGGGCGAAGCGAAACCTTTGAGCCACACTTTGGTGATGGTGACATCGGAGTCGTCGCGCACAGAGTCAATGGTGGCCTGGATTTTGCCAAGCTCGGTGGCATTGCGGCGATAGTCGGGGTAGATGACGGTCTGGTCCACCGGGAAGTCGATGAAGGCGCGGCCTGAGAGCTGGCGGGTTTTAGGTCCCTGCTCCTGCGGGCGGACAAATACCCACTGCGGATGAAATACAAAAAAGTTGAATATCCCGAGGGTGTCGGTCTGCATAGCCTCGATATTGTTGCAGCAGCCATATTCGCAGGTGTTTACGGTCATGGTGGCGCCGTTCATCCACTCTGCATAGGGGATATCGATATTGTAGTCCATTTTGTCGGGAGCCTTGGACTTGATGTAAGCTTTTTCATCCTCTCCGGCAATCATTGTGCCGTCGGAAGAGTTGCGCTTATAATAATAGTAGCGGCGGTGTCCGTAGATTCCTACCGGCTGAAGGGTGATGGAGTCGTTGCCGTTGACCAGACGCGGTTCTATAACTTTGGCTCTGTTGGATGACACTTTCAGTCCGCTGTAGTCAAGTGCCAGGTTGATGAGAAAACGGTCGCCTTGACGCTTCATGGCAAATGTGTCGGCTTTAAGCCCCTGCCCGGGAAGCTGTGGAGCGTGTGCTCCCAGCGCATGGAAGTCGGCGCAGAATATTGTTGCCACAGCGGCTATGAAACAAAATCGTGTGAATCTTGTCATTGGTGTATGCGTGGTTGGATAAGGATTGGTTGGTTAGAAAAGATATACGATGCTAATGGCAAGGCGTGTGATGCCCCAATAGTTGTGGCTCAGGTCGGTGCCTGTCTTTTTGCCGCATCCCTCGCATCTGAATTGGTCAAAGCGGGTGTAGGAGTATCCTACGCCTATTTCAGCCTCAAGGTTCCAATGCTGGCTGAGCACCCAGTCGTAGCCGTAGCTTACGCCTGCGCCCACAAACCATCCCTGGTAGCGGGAATGGAGCAGCTTTCTGTAGTCGGTGCCCAAAAAGTTGGCGTTGATGTCAAGACCGCCTACGTTGAACTGACCTCCATGGGCATGAACGCCTACGAAGTGACCTCCGAAACGGTCGCAGAACCAGTATCTGGCCTGAGGTTGAACAGCCCAGTGCTTCCATCTGCGGTCATGGCTGAGTGTCCATCCATTGAATTGAAAGTCTGCGGCGACAGTCCATCGCGGGGCTACGCCTATCTCAGCGCCAATGTTGGGATTGAGAAATCCATCGCTGAGCAAATTGGTTTTTACAGCAACATTCTGCGCATAAGTGAACTGTGGAACAACACTGGTCACCGCAAGCAGCAATGCTACAAGAAAGTGTTTCAGCATATGATGTGTGTCGGTTTACGAACCCTGTTTTAAACAATGTGATTGGCGGATATCCCTGCCGAAAAAAATGTGTTTTGTAATCGGTGTGCAAAGTTAATGTATGTGATTGAATTGTAAAAGTCAAAAACTAAGGACTCCTATTACTCTATATGCTTTTAAATATTTTTAACCAAAAATCACTGAACAATCCTTGCTGATGTTTGTTATCGGATGTGATGTTTTGTGGTAGTGGAAAAAATGATTACATTTGCTGAAAATGTAAATCATATAATCCTATTAATTATCATGAAAAATAAAATTCACGAGCAGTTTCAAAGCAATTTTGGCGGCGAGGGTGTGTTTTATGTAGCCCCGGGACGCTTCAATCTCATCGGTGAGCATACTGACTACAATCTGTCTCTTATACACATCTCCGAGCCCACGAGACGGAGCTACATCTCG
>ENA-OZES01000541-OZES01000541.1-human-gut-metagenome-genome-assembly--contig:-NODE-541-length-21351-cov-5.607297_pt1 | contig 21351 bp, 19 predicted proteins | sample MGYA00245068_ERZ653609 | MGnify/ENA primary metagenome ERZ653609 (study PRJEB26926, sample SAMN06164898) | human gut metagenome | biome: ENVO:00009003; feature: ENVO:2100002; material: ENVO:00002003... | reverse complement strand
GACTTCATCCCCGGCTCCTACGCCCAGATCAAGATTCCGGCCTACTCCATGGACTACGACAAGGATATCGACAAATCGCTCATCGGCGACGAATATCTGCCGGCATGGGAAAAATTCGGTCTGTTCACCCTCAAGTGCAAAAACGAAGAGCCAACAGTGCGCGCCTATTCTATGGCCAACTACCCCGCTGAAGGCGACCGCATAATGCTCACCGTGCGCATAGCCACTCCCCCGTTCAAGCCGAAGCCCCAAGTGGGATTTCAGGATGTGATGCCCGGTATTGCATCCAGCTACATCTTCACTCTCAAGCCCGGCGACAAGGTGCTCATGAGCGGCCCTTACGGCGACTTCCACCCCATATTCGACTCCAAGAAGGAGATGATGTGGATAGGCGGTGGTGCCGGTATGGCTCCGCTCCGCGCACAGATCATGCACATGACCAAAACCCTCAACTGCCGCGACAGAGAGATGCACTACTTCTACGGAGCCCGTGCCCTCAACGAAGTGTTCTACCTGCAGGATTTCCTCCAGCTGGAGAAAGAATTCCCCAACTTCCATTTCCACCTGGCACTCGACCGTCCCGACCCTGCCGCCGATGCAGCAGGCGTGAAATACACTCCGGGATTTGTGCACCAGGTGATCTACGACACCTATCTCAAGAACCACGAGAATCCCGAAGATATAGAGTATTATATGTGTGGCCCCGGTCCGATGAGCGCCGCGGTCAACAAGATGCTCGACTCACTGGGCGTGGATCCCGAGAATATCCACTACGACAACTTCGGCGGCTGAAGCCCGTCCGGATTCCAATCATCAAGCCCGATAAATCGCACGATTTATCGGGCTTGATGATTAATGACTTATATGATTTATTGAGCTGATTCTCCGGCAATGTAAAAAATTTCTCAAAAAAAATTTGCAGGAATTAAAAAGATGCCATACATTTGCAGTGTTGTAGTAAAGTACAACACTAAAACAATACATCTCCTATACTAAAACTATCTCAAATGATGAAGAAAATCGTTATGTCACTTCTGGCCGTCGCTTGCCTCGGGATAAGCGCACAGGCCCAACTGCTTTGGAAAATATCAGGCAACGGTGTCACCAAACCGTCGTTTCTGGTGGGCACACACCATATCGCTCCCGCCGGGATGCAGGACTCAATCGCCGGGCTGGATGCCGCCATCCAATCGGTGGACCAGGTGTGGGGTGAAGTGGTGATGAGCGAGATGACCTCGCCGCAAGGAATGATAGAGCTCCAGAAATTCATGGCCGCACCGGCCGACAGCACCCTCAATCTGCTTCTGCAGCCCGCACAGCTCGACTCTGTGGCCTCAACATTGAGCAAATATGTGGGAGCAGAGGTGCCCGCCGCACAGCTCATCTATTTCCGTCCGGCAGTGATCAGTGCCCAGCTCGCCGTTCTTCAGAGCATGGCCGCAATTCCGGGCTTCAACCCCAATGCCCAACTCGACGGAGTGATCCAGCAACTCGGAGCCAAGGCCGGGAAAAGCATCCACGGCCTCGAAACAGTGGCCCAGCAGCTGGCACTGCTCTACGGGGCACCGCTCACAGAGCAGGCTGCCGACCTGATGGAGCAGGTGCGTCTTGACGGTGTGGCTGCAGGGAAAGCCCGCGAAATGGCCGCCGCATACATGTCGGGCAACCTTGCCGCACTCAAGGACCTCATGACAGATCCCGCCATGGGAATGTCGCCCGAAGAAGCCGACAAACTCATCAATGACCGCAACTCGGCATGGGTGGATTTCCTCATCGGCGCACTGCCCACCACCTCCATGCTCATAGCAGTGGGTGCAGGACACCTGCCCGGCGAAAAAGGAGTGATCAATCTGCTGCAGAAAGCAGGATTTGAAGTGTCACCGGTAACAGAATAACATAATCATGATACAAGTAAAAGACCTCACCTATCGCTACCACAACGGGTTCACAGCCCTGAGCGATGTGAACTGCACCATCGGAAGCGGCATACATCTGCTGCTTGGCGAGAACGGTGCCGGAAAAACCACCTTCCTCCATATCCTTGCCGGACTCCGCAAGCCCACACAAGGAAGCTGCCTTGTGAACGGCGAAGCACCGAGCCTCCGCCTCCCCTCCACGATGGCCCAGCTGTTCATCTACACCGACAACATGCTGCTGCCGTGCAAGAACATAATGGAATTCACCCGCAGCCATGCGCAGTTCTACCCCACATTTTCCATGGATGTGCTTAAAGAGTGCCTGCAGGAGTTTGGCATGACAGGCGAGGAACCGCTTGCCAGCCTCTCGTTCGGCAACCGCAGGAAAGCACAGATAGCCTACGTGATAGCCCTAAACACCAACATACTGCTCCTTGACGAGCCTGCCAACGGACTTGACATCACAGCCAAGCAGGCATTGCGCCGTCTCCTTGCCCGCTTCGTAAGCCCCGAGAAGGCAGTGCTGATCTCCACCCACACCGTGAGCGACCTCGAGTCGCTGTTTGACACCCTCACAGTGATACACCGCGGAAAGCTCATCACCTCGCTTCCTGTGTGGCAGATCACAGAGCGCCTGGCATTCCGCTCCAATATGATGCCCCCTGAGGAGTCGCTCTACTGCGAGCAGGAGCAAGGGCTATTCCGCTACATAGAGCGCGCGTCGGACAAAGGCAACCCCACCGGCATCAACTATCAACTGCTTTACAATGCCCTGCTCTCTCCGCAAGGCGACATAATCAACCAAATTCTCAACACTCCCGGCCATGACAACAATGAACTGTGATACAGCCGCCACTGAGGTGAGCAATAAATTTTCCTGGCGCCGCGCATGGGCCATCTCATCGCTCTACGAGCCCACCATCAAATGGCAGCTCATAATCTACGCAATAGTATCGGCCTTTACCGGCGGCGTGGTATATGCCCTCAATGCCACCGTTTTAGGCATATTGTCGATGGGTCTTTTCGGCACCGTCACAAACCTGATGCTTTATTTCGGGCCGCTGGTGTTTGCCCGCAAAAGCAACCCTGTGGTGGAAACCACACTTCCGGCCACCATCGCCGAGAAATGCACATTCTACATACTCTACAGCCTGGTTGTGATACCACTGGTGCTCAACATCCCATACTACATCGTGCTCCTGACCGGCAACTTCATCCACCCTGTGGCTGAAACTTTCCAGGAGATACTCAACCTGCAGAGCAGCATGATCACCAAGAGCTACGGACTCAGCATACTGTCATTCGCCATGCCCATCTCAGTGTGCCTGTACACCCTGATGGCAAGTGAGAAAAACCGTATAGTCAAGGCTGTGCTCTGGACCATAGGCGTGAATGTGGCGTTAGGACTTATAGGCGGCATCTACGGAGTGGTTATGGCCTTAACCGGTCCGCATATCGATCCCGAAGACGCATCCGCAGCCTACCATCTTGGAGAAATGTTAGGCTCCGGTTTCAACAATCTCATCATCCTGTCAAGCCTCACATCGGCAGCTGTCAGTGCCGTGATGATATGGCTCACATGCCGCAAAATATCATACCGTCAATTATGAATTTCAGAACCGACACACCAATATATCTACAGATTGCCAACTGGTGCTTCACCTGCATAGCCACAGGTCAATGGGTGCCCGACGAGCGCATCCCGTCGGTGCGCGAGCTGGCGGTGGCACTGAGCGTCAATACCCACACGGTGCTCAAAGCTTTGGAATACCTGCAGAAGCACGACATTATAGCCCCGCGTCGCGGCCTTGGCTACTTCCTGGCGTCGGATGCCCGGCAGCGTGTGAGCGCAGCTCGCAAGGAGCAATTTTTTGAAGAAACCCTTCCGGGCATAGCCGGCGAGATGCGGATGCTCGGGATAAGCATCGATGAACTTGTTGATGCACTCCGTAAATTGAACTAAAAAAATAACAGCTTTTTCAGAACCATAAGTGCCTGATGATTGTTTTGGTTAGAAAATGAACCAACACAACCATCAGGCTCTATGATTACCATTGTTTACGCCAATCCCAACCCCGACAGCTTCAATCACCATATACTTGAAGCCATCACAACCGAACTCACAGCCAACGGCCGCGACTACAATGTGATTGACCTCTATGCCGACCAGTTCAACCCCGTGCTGACAATGGCCGATATGGAGAAATCTTTTCACGGAAAGCCGTGCGATGACCTCACCGACCGCTATCAGAAAATGCTGCGCAACACCGGCAAGCTGATTCTCATATTCCCGATATGGTGGGGGATGATGCCGGCCATGATCAAAGGGTTTGTGGACAAAGTGTTCACCAAAGGTATAATCTACGACACCGCCCCTGAGGGTGCATTGCTGCCGATGCTCAGCATCGGGCCGTGCACCATCATCACCACCTCACAGGAGGATAGCGCCGAGCTGGACACATTCTTCAACAGCGTATTCATTCCTCAGGTGCTGAACCCAGTCGGAATCAACCGTGTGACATGGCGCAACTGCGACCATGTGGAGAGCTCCGAACCCGCTCACCGAAAGGCATTTGTGGACGAAATTCTACTACAAGTGGCACAGTAACAGATTTTTACATTACTCAAAAATAAGGTTAAACAAGACGGCAGCGATTAAACCAAATCGCGCCGTTTTTGTCATATAGTCGTACATACAGAAAAAATAACTAAACAATAATAATTAAATATATTACTTTATGAAAAAGAAAATTCTCGGCATCGCAGCCGCCATCATGGCCCTCGTGGCAATCAATGCTTCCGCTCAAACCAGCGACACCAACACTGCCAACAACTGCACCAACGGACAGGCCAAATGCAAAAAAGCAGAAAAGTGCGATAATCAGAAAGGCAAATGCGTGAACCCCTTTGACGGCCTCAACCTCACTGACGCGCAGAAACAGTCGCTCAAAGATATCAAGAAACCTTCTTGCAAAAAAGATTCCAGCTGCACCAAAGCAAACAAGGAATGCACCAAAGCTGACAAAAAAGAGATGAAGGCCGAAAGGGCCCAGCGCATGGAAACCGCCCGCAAGGAGTATCTGTCGCAGATTCAGCAGATTCTCACTCCCGAGCAGTACCAGCAGTTTCTTGAGAACAATTTTGTGAACGGCGCTCCCCGCCACAACAAGCACGCCATGAAGAATGGTAAGAAAGGTAACAAGCACGCCATGAAAAAGCAAGAGATGAAGAGAGACAACAATCGCTCATAACTCTGATTCCACACCCTTACACATATATCCAAAGGCAGGCTCCGCAGCAGCGGGGTCTGTCTTTTTTTACCAAGGTCAGTCAAGCATCAAAGCTATGTGGGGGCGCACCGACGGCACGCGGAGCACCTGGCCAATCTGAGGCGATGAGAACACCACCCTGTTGAACACATCGATATCCAGGTCGAGGTCGGGAGTAGCGGAAGCCTCGTCGTCAATCGCCACCCTCCCATTGTCCACGAAATAGAAGTGGGAGTTGAACGGCATCAAATCGTCACGCACCTTGATGGCACATTTCCATTCGGGATGAGCCGAAGCCATGGCCTCAAGACACATCATCACGTTGACCACACGCGCCATGCCGCGGGCATACAACTTGCGCCGCGACCCTTCGTTTTCCGAAGCGGGGGCAAGCACCTTGAACGGCATCGGTCCATACAGCTCCCTGAGGCGGCGCAGCGCGGCCGTCCGCGCATCGGCATCGTCACCAAGCAGCTCGTTGACCACCACCATGTCATCGCGCACCACACCCCATGCCATCGACACTATTCTACCCTCATCATCAGCCATCACCGCCATCCGGCCATCGGTGTCAAGCCGCAGGTCGTCAAGAATGTTGAGAAAATCGCGGTCGGAGTGCAGTATGGCGCCACCGCGCTCGCGCTCCATCCGCTCGAAAGTCCTGTACACTTCAGGGGCATACGGGTCGTCCACCACCTTGTAGCTCCCGGACACAGGGAATGTGTGGAACGAAGTGAACCGCTGAGCATCAACGTAGAACACGGTACTGAAGCCGAATCTATCGTAGTAGAAATATAGCCAGTCGTGGGCCGGGATGAGCGTGCACAGCATATCGCCGCGCTCTGCGGAAGCATACTGCGCCTCCACCATCAGTTCGCTCATATACCCTTTGCCGCGGGCATTGCGCCTTGTGGCAGCTCCGGCCACATAGCTCACAGGCAGCTCCGAGCCGTGGAAACTGATGGAGTAGCGCTGCAGCAGCAGCGAGCTGACAATCTTGCCGTTTTTTTCAAGAGTCATGCCGTCGGCATCATCATACACACGGCTGAAATACATATCCACATATTCCGGAGAGTCGTTGAAACACTCACTCCAGATTCTTCTAATGTCATCGCGCTTGCTCATGGGTGGGGGGGATAATAGGTGTTACTGTAATTTAAACACACGGCGTCCCGCATAGTTTTATGCGGGACGCCGTTATGACTACAGTCACGACTGATGAGCGGGACGCAGCAAGTCGTTGACGGTTTTCACGGGATTGAATGTGGCGATGGGCACCTCCACAAACGCCGTGAGCCAGTCGCTCATGGCACCGTTCCACAATCCGGGGAGTTCAAGGGCACGCAGCGGCTTGCCGTGCGATGATTTCTCGGATATGAAACCTGTGGCGGGATCCACATATTTCGGGAGATCGAATTTGCGGCCATGAATATCCTTGATATAGCATACAAGGTCAACAGGATTGAAGTGTGTGGCACTTGCCATCATCCGGCGATAATCCTCGCGGGAAGTGTCAATCTGGTGGCTTTCAAGAATCTGCAGCGAAGCCGAGCCGTCGGGGTTGACAGCGATATACGGACCGCCGCCGGGTTCGCCCTCATTGCGCACCATGCCGCACACGCGCAGCGGACGCGAGAACTTAAGATGCAGATACATTGCCAGCTCGGTGTCGTTCATCTTGTCAATGCGACGGTCGGTGACAGAGAAATTGAAATGCAGGAATCCCACCATTTTCTGGAGAGTGCCGCGGGTGTAGTTGCCTGTGCCGAGAGCCGTGAGATACTCCTCCACCTGGTCGCGGAGCTGCATCAGGTATCCGCCGAGCACTTCCTTATACTCCACGGTTGTGCCGCGGAGTGAATCAGGCACCACATTGTCGATATTCTTGATGAACACCACAGCTGAGTCAATGTCGTTGAGATTGGCAATCAGCGCACCATGGCCACCGGGACGGAACAGCAGATGGCCGTCCTCCTCAAAGGGAGTGTTGTCGGGGTTGACAGCGATGGTGTCGGTGCTGGGCTTCTGCTCGCTCATGGTCACCACAAATTTCTTGCCGGTGCGTTTTTCGGTGGCGGGAATCACTTCGGCCAGCTTCTGTTCAAACAGTTTGCGATGGTTGGAGCTGACAGTGAAATGGAGGTTGACGATGCCGGCACCGTTGGCAGCAGTCTGTGCGCCCTCGGTGAGATGCTCCTCCACGGGAGTGCGGCTGCCGTCGGGATAGGAGTGGAACTTGAGCAACCCTTTGGGGAGCCCGCCGTAGTTCATGCCCTCGGGCTTGATGATGGCGGCAATCAGTTCCTTGAACCGCTTTTCATCAATAAGCTGATGCACAGACTTGCCGTAAAGAGCCTGTGTGGTGGTGTTGAGATCGGCAACGAAAGCGAGTTTGTCAATATCGGCAATTAGTTTTTCCACCGCCGACCCGGGAGCGGGAACATCCTCATCACCATCCGCGAATTCAAATAAAGCCTTGAACATGCGGGAAGCGGCACCACTGGCGGGCACGAACTTGCACACCTCACCGCCGTCGGCCAGATATTCGCGCCAACGGGCCACGGCACCCTTGCGCTGTTCATCGTCAAGCACCACAATCCCCTGCCCGGGGCGTGCGGCATCGTTGATGGTGAGATAGGGGAAGCCGGTGCGGAAACGGGCGAGCTGAGCCTCCACCTGCTCCTCGGTGATACCTTTCTGGTTGAGTTGTTCCAAATCTTCAGGACGTAACATAAGTATTAAATTTTTGGTAATAGTTCAAGATTATCAATAAGCACGAAGCAAAGCCCAAAACTAACAAAAATATTTCACACCGAGGATGCCGGCCACTATGTTTTTCAGCACACCGGGAACTTTTTTCAACATCACGGCAGCGCGATGGATTATTTTATGTACTTTTGTAGTCCAACCAACATCGACAGCCATACAACAAGTATGAAAAATATACTGGTACGCGCCGCTTCGGGCGCAATTTACGTGGGATTGATAGTAGCCTCCATAGTGTGGGGCAAAGGGTACGCTTACCCACTGCTCTGCGCATTGCTTGGCGCTCTTGCTGTGATGGAGTTCAACCGCATAAGCCTGGGTGCACCTCAATCGCGGTCGCGCCGGGTGCTTTTAGGCTTGGATGTGGCCGGATGCGTGTTGGCTATTGCAGGGATTACCCTCGGAATCATAGGCCCGCGTGAGAGTCAGTTTGTGTTCTCCCTATGTCTGCCGCTGGCATTTCTGTATCTGATAGTCCGTCCGGTGGCGCAGCTCTATGTCACCGACAGTAGTGACAGCATCAGGTCACTCACCACATCGCTCGGCGGATATGTCTATATATCAATACCGCTGATATGCTCGGGACTGCTATACATTGCCAATCCGGGCATACTTTTGGCACTGTTTATAATGATATGGTGCAACGACACCGGTGCCTATCTGTCGGGGATAACCATGGGACGCCACAAACTGTTCGAGCGCATATCGCCCAAGAAAACTTGGGAAGGATTTTTCGGCGGGATGGTGTTCTGCACCGCTGCCGCTGCGGTATGCCGTCTGCTGTTCACCGGGCATCTGGAATTTCATAACGATATAGCTCTATGGAACATCATGCTCCTCGGAGTGACTGTGAGCATCGTGGCCACATGGGGCGATCTCGTGGAGTCGCTGCTCAAGCGGTCGGCCCATATCAAGGACAGCGGAAATATCATCCCGGGCCACGGCGGCATACTCGACCGCATCGACTCGCTGCTTCTCGTGATGCCGTGGGCTCTGCTGTGGCTTGCGTTAACCAATTGCATTTAATCTACTCCAACCTTCATATTTTTCAATCAACCATGAGCGACAAGCGCTACAATCTTCGCGGAGTGTCAGCATCGAAAGAGGATGTGCACAACGCCATCAAAAATGTTGACAAAGGACTCTATCCGAAAGCATTCTGCAAAATAATCCCCGACATACTCGGCGGCGATCCCGAATGGTGCAACATCATGCACGCCGACGGTGCCGGCACCAAATCCTCCCTGGCCTACGCCTACTGGCGTGAGACCGGCGACTTGAGCGTGTGGAGAGGGATTGCCCAGGATGCCCTGATCATGAATATCGACGACCTGCTGTGTGTGGGTGCAGTGGACAATATCCTTGTGTCCTCCACCATTGGACGCAACAAGATGCTGGTGCCGGGCAGCGTGATTGCCGCCATAATCAACGGCACCGAGGAGCTGCTCGCCCGTCTGCGCGACCTCGGCGTGGGTGTCTATAGCACCGGTGGCGAAACCGCCGATGTGGGCGACCTCGTGCGCACCATCATCGTTGACTCCACCGTCACCTGCCGCATGCGTCGCAAAGATGTGATCAACAATGCCAATATCGCCGCCGGCGATGTGATTGTGGGACTCGCATCCTACGGACGCGCCACCTACGAAAACGAATACAACGGCGGCATGGGATCGAACGGTCTCACCTCAGCCCGCCATGATGTGTTTGGCAAGTCGGTGGGCGAGAAATATCCCGAAACCTACGATGCCGCTGTGCCTGACTCACTTGTTTATTCCGGCACATGCTCGTTGACCGACCCCGTGAAAGGTGCTCCTCTGGATGCCGGCAAACTCGTGCTGTCGCCCACCCGCACCTACGCCCCCGTGATCAAGAAGCTGCTCGAGGTGATGCGCCCGCAGATCCACGGCATGGTGCACTGCAGCGGCGGCGCACAAACCAAGGTGATGCACTTTGTGGACCACAAGCATGTGATCAAAGACAATATGCTCCCGATTCCGCCACTGTTTGAGCTGATTCAGCGCGAAAGCGGCACCGATTGGGCAGAGATGTACAAGGTGTTCAACATGGGCCACCGCATGGAAATCTATCTCCGTCCGGAACACGCCAACGAGGTGATCCGCATCAGTGAGAGCTTCGGCATCCCGGCACAGGTGATAGGACGCGTGGAGGAGAGCGATGTCAACAGACTCACCATCATATCGTCAAAAGGAGTGTTTGAATATTGACACTTAAAGGACTGGCATACGGAATATTATGCTCCGGAGCACTCACCGTGCTGTCGTGGGGATGCTCCGGGCGTTCGTCAAACAGTGACAGCTCCGATGCCGACACTGCATCCCACCCCCTGCCCGACACGCTGAGAGTGGCCACACTCTACAGCCCCACTTCGTTTTTCATCTACCGCGAGCAGAAGATGGGTTATGACTATGACCTTGTGACATCGCTGTGCAACGACAAAGGGATGGTGCTCCAGCTCGAGGTGGCCCCGAGCCTTGCATCGGCTGTAGAGATGCTCGACTCAGGATTGGTGGATCTCATAGCCTACGAGGTGCCCGTCACCGCGCAATACAAGCAGCATGTGATGCCGTGTGGCGTGGAGAGCATCACCCATCAGGTGCTGGTGCAGCCCAAAGCCGGCAAAGGCATGGAGCTGATCACAGATGTCACCCAGCTGGTGGGCAAAGATGTGTACGTGGAAAAAGGGAGTAAATACCACCAGCGGATGACGCACCTCAACGATGAGCTCGGGGGAGGCATCAACATCCATTCCATTGACCGCGACACTCTCATCACCGAGGACCTCATATCGATGGTTAACGATGGAACAATACCGCTTACAGTGGTGGACAGCGACATAGCACGCATCAACAAGACATACTACAACGACCTCGATGTGAGCCTTGATGTGAGCTTTGAGCAGCGGGCCGCATGGGGTGTGTCGCCATCCAAACCATGGCTTGCCGACTCGATATCGCAATGGACGCGCCAGAGTTCGCCCCGGGCTGCCCAGGCCGCCCTTCTCAAGCGCTATTTCGAGATGAGCAAGCGCACCCCCACCCTATATACATTCAATTTTTCCAAAGGCCGTATATCGCCATTTGACCACCTTTTCAAGCAGTATGCCAAAGATATAGGGTGGGACTGGCGACTGCTGGCAGCGCAAGGATATGCCGAAAGCCGGTTTGACTCCACCCAGGTGTCGTGGGCCGGCGCACGAGGAGTGATGCAAATCATGCCGGCCACTGCAAGAGCATACGGACTCACTGCCGACAATATGGCCGTGAACGACCGGAGCATAGCCACCGCCACACGCATCATAGCCGCGCTTGACCGCACACTCCGCTCCCGAGTCAAGGATCCCGATGAGCGCAGGAAATTCATCATCGCGGCCTATAACTCCGGACTCGCGCATATACTTGATGCCATAGCTCTAGCCGAGAAATACGGATATGACCCACAACGATGGGATGGACATGTGGCACAGGCCCTGCTGCTGAAGTCCAAACCCGAATACTACAACGACCCGGTGTGCAAATACGGCTATTTCTCAGGACGCCAAACCACCGGCTATGTGCGCGAAGTGTATGAATTCTACCAACGCGCCAAATCGAAAATTCATATATAAACATATACACCTTCAACACATTACCTTATGAAAAGAAAGTATCTGACAGTAGCCGTTGTGATGGCTCTCGCCACATCTTTGCTCGGCACCTCGTGTATCGGTCGCTTCCAGCTCACCAACAAGCTTCTGAGCTGGAACCATCAGGTCGGCAACAAATTTGTGAACGAACTCGTGTTCTTCGCTTTCTGGATTCTCCCGGTTTACGAAGTATCGGCTCTCGCTGACCTTCTGGTGCTCAACAGCATCGAATTCTGGAGCGGAAGCAATCCCGTGGCCCAGGGCAAGAAGATGATCGACGGCAAAGATGGCAAATATCTGGTGGAGTGCGACGGTAAAGGGTACACCATCACTTCACAGAACGATGGCTCTGTGGTTCGCCTTGATTTCAATCAGGAGGAGCAGTCGTGGAGCGTTGTGACCGATGACAAGGAGTATCTGCTGATGACCTTTGTTGACGACACCCACGTGCGCATGCCCGCCGCCGACGGCACATACAAGATTGTAGAGCTCTCCGAACAGGGTCTCTACGCCTATCAGGCTGAGGCCATGAGCCAACTCACTGCCCGCCTCGACTAACCGGGGTTCAAACGCATTTCTGCAGCCCTGCTCCGCTCAGCGAAGCAGGGCTGCAAACTATCCGGGGCGCGGATTTGTTGGTAATATAGTATCGCTTATACCACCAAAATATGAAACAGATTATTCTACTGCGCCACGGCCAAAGTCAATGGAATCTTGAAAACCGCTTCACAGGCTGGACCGATGTGCCGCTGTCACAAAAAGGCCGCGAGGAAGCACGTATGGCCGGGGAAGCTATGAAAAAGGCCGGACTGCGCCCGCAATATTTCTTCACCTCCTATCTCAAACGTGCCATCCACACCCTCCAGATTGCCGCCGAGGCGATGGAGCTGGACTACATCCCGGTGCTGAAAGACTGGCATTTGAACGAACGCCACTATGGTGCTTTGCAGGGACTCAACAAGGCGGAAACCGCTAAGAAATATGGCGATGAGCAGGTGCATATATGGCGCCGCAGCTTCGATGTGCTCCCTCCGCTGCTCACCCCCACCGACCCGCGATTTCCCGGCAATAACCCTATGTATGCGGCACTTACAGCCGATGAGCTGCCGCTAAGCGAGTCGCTGCAGGACACCATTGCTCGTGTGCGCTGTTGCTGGCAGGAGAGAATTGTGCCCCAACTCGCTCATTGCCACACTATTCTGATAGCGGCCCATGGCAACAGTCTGCGCGGACTGGCCATGATGCTGCTGCACAAAACAGCAAGCGAGATTGTGAACCTTGAGATTCCCACCGGCAAGCCATGGGTGTTTGAGGTGGACGACCGCTGCAATGTGCTCAACCAGTATTATCTTTAGAGAAATTTCGGGGCGGGGATAAACACTCCGAGCGACAATCCAAAGTGCCAGCCACCGGCAGCGCTTGTGCTGTAGTGCCCGAACGCCGACACATTGGCAAACGGCAAGGCAAGTACCCCGGTGAGTTCACCGAAAAATTCTATTTTAGAGAATCTGTCGCCGTAGAAAGCATGGTTGCTGCCGTCGCGATAGATTGGCCGATAAGGCATAAACGCCTGACACGAAGCGCGGAGCTGCATCATGCTCCCGATTTTCCACACCGGCACCAATCCGGCTGTGAGATAGTTGTTGGCTCTCAGCGAGGGGTCAAAAGTGTCGAAACTCGTGGGCGTAGGCACGAATGCCGAAGCATCGAGCAGAGCCTGGTCGTAGTCCCTGAGCAGCTTGCGGGTGGACAGATACGCGCTCACCTCCGTGCCGAGCGCCAGATAGCGGCCGAGAGGGAAATATTTACGGGCGGCTGCAGTAAGCTGCGCCCATGTGCGGTGTTGCTTGTCGGAAGGATCAAGCGATGCCCAACGGCGACCCGTCACCCCGGTCAGAGCGGCACTATACTCCGCTCCCTCGGTGGGATAGGCATTATTGTTCAGTGTGCAAGCCTTGTAACCCAACCCTACCTGCGCGAGCGTTTGCCGCATGTTGGCCCGATGCATACGCACCACATCGCTGACCACAATTGATTGATAGTATTTGTCGCCAAGATAACCGATTCCGGCCCACACATCAATCCTGCCGCGGCGACTGGGTGCAAATCCGTAGTCAAGCTTTGCAAACGCCTCGCTGGAAGTGACATACGACGGTTGACTCTCTTCAAAAAACAGCCGTTCCGAATCGTAGAACTTATGCCTTGTGCCCACTACTTCCAGCATCAGGGCCGAAGGCAACGGAGTGGCGAAGCTGACCTTCGACCGCAGCACTCCGGCCAGATAGCTTTGTCCGGCCCACACGCTAAGTCCGAGCGACAGTGAATTATAGCTCAGGGTTTTGTACGCACCGGAAAAGTATAGAGTGCTGGAGGTGGTGGTGCTCACATACCCGCCGAACCCCACAGTGAAATTATCCTTCACCGATGCTTTCAAATCAAGCGTGAACAGCCCCGTGGAGTCATTGTACAAAGCTGTGGGATCAAGATTGCGGAACTTGCCCGGCGCCGCGAGCCGATAATAGGAAGAAGCAGCTGAGGCCACACCGAAAGTGTCGGTATGGAAATGGGTGAAAAATGACCGTATGTAACCGTTTTGCCCGGGTGAAGCACCGCTCACCTCCACGCTGTCAAACCGCAGATACGGTGTGCGCGACTTGAACATGCTGCGGCGCAGACGTCTTGCCTCGGCGGGGATACGCGCTGTCACACGCCCCTTGATGGAATCCATCATCTGCATAGCCTTTTTGTACCCTATGGTGCTGATACGGTCAGCTTTATCAAAGTCAAGCAGCCCGAATTGCGAAAGATTGATGTGCATATACACCCCCTGCTCCGGGGTGAGTTTGCCGCGACCGGGCTGCGTGATCATTTCGCTGAGTTGGGTCACCATGTCGGGGTTGGAGCTGACGCTGTCAGGAGTGGACACATCCACACCTATTATTATAGAGGGAGCAAATTCGGTGGTCATCACCTGCACCGGAAAATTATCGTAAATACCACCGTCATAGAGCAGTGCACCATCATAGTCCACCGGGTGAAACACCAGCGGGAAACTCATAGACGAACGGATAGCCATCCCAAGCGACCCTTGCCGCCACACCACCTTGCGCTTGTTGGTGACATCCGACGCCACACACCTGAACGGCACGAAAAGCTTGTTGAAGTCGCCGCCGCACTGCGCTGTAAACGGAGAGAACAATGCCATGAACTCGAAGTTCATCGGTATAGGGTTGATCACGCTCGAGGGGAGCAACGAGGTGCCGGAGGTTTTGTCGCCGAGGGTGATGGAAAACAGATTGGGGCTCCTGTCATCGCGCAGGAAATAGTAGGAGTAGCGGCGGTCAATCTGCCCGGCGGCAGCATCGGTGAACTCCTGCGACTTTATAAGCTCCATCATTTCATCGGTGGTGTACCCCGCGGCATACAGACCGCCTACAATGGCACCCATCGAGGTGCCGGAAATATAGTCGATAGGTATATCGTTCTCCTCCAACGCTTTTATCACACCTATGTGGGCAATACCCTTGGCGCCCCCGCCGCTGAGCACAAGTCCCACCGATTGCGGCCTGTCGGCAGCGGCAGATGACAAAGCCCCCGAAGCGAGCAGCATCGGGAGCAAAAGAAGAACGGTTTTGAGAGGGTTCATTTTACAGTGCCTATTTCACGGATAGCTCCTGTGAAGGGGTTGAAGATAGCGTATGCCGGCTCTTTCTTGTCGGTGAACAGATTGGGATCCAGACCGAACACCACGCCAAACTGCGCTATGTCGAGCTTTTGGGAAGCCACCTCATTGCCGTTGAACGACAGGCTCACCACACCGGAGCCGGGGATGCAATAGGCAAGTCCTCCCTTGGGAAACTCTTTTTCTTTACCTTTTTCATTTACCGGGAGCTGGCCGTGCTCAGTGGCGGTGAGACGCATATAGAGCGGTGCGCCCGACAAATTGGTGGCATCAACGGCACCCTTGAGCGATGATATGCGGGCCACTATCAGCTCCTGGGAGTCGCTGCCGTCGGGGAGATAATTATATGTGCGCACCTCGGTGGAAGTTTGCGTTGTGCCGAGGAACATGGCAGTCAGAGCCGCTTCCTGAGCACCGAGGTTATCGAGTGCCAGCTGCATTGCGGTGCCGTCGGAAGGCATCTGGTCGGCACGGCCGGCAATGATGTCGGCACGGCTGGCGCGAAGCTCAAAAATACGGGCGGCTGCAAGTTCGGCACGTTTGGCCGACGAGGGGCTCTGCATCATCTCCTCGGTGACAGCCTGACGGGCTATCGGCATATCGAGAATCGACGGCTCGGCAGCTTTGGCCACCGGCAGCTGCGTCTGCTGCGGAATGGAAACAGCCTCGGTGTTGATGCTCAGCGGGAAGTTGCCGCCATCCAGCATCATGAACGGAGTGCTGCCCGATTTGAACTGCACAAGGTAGCTCTCCTCGTCATCGGCCACGGCAGTGGGAGTCACCACCACGCTTTTGAGAGTGTAAACCTTTGAACTTTCAGTGATTGGCTGCTCGCCAAGATACTTTTTGGCATATTGGTAGAACTGGCCGGGCGTTTTTTGAGTACACTCCACCTCTACAGTCACATTGATGCCTGTGAGCGGCAGCGAATAAATCAGCCCATACTCCGAAAGCTTGTTGGCCGTGAGCTTCTGTGTGGTTTGTCCCATGGCAGGAATGGAAGTCAGAACAGCCATGTATATCAGCAGATTGCGTAGCTTCATATCGTTGATTTATTGATTCATGATTTGTTTTATAGCTTTTCCAATATTTGCGGCGATATCGCCGGCGGTGACGCCGTATTCGCCCTGCTCCTCGGCAGCAAGTTCGCCGGCGCGGCCATGCACGTATGCTCCTATCAGCGCCGCCACCTCAGGCTTGTAACCTTGCGCCATGAGCCCGGCTATCACTCCGGTGAGTACATCTCCGCTTCCGGCTGTGGCCATGGCCGGGGTGCCCGATGAATTGAAATACACTTTGCCATCGGGGCGCACAAGAGCCGTATAGCGACCTTTGAGAAGGATGAGGATATTATAGTAGCGCGACACCTCCAGAGCCTTGAGCAAGCGCGACTCGGCAGAAGGCTGCTCGCCAAACAGACGGTCAAACTCGCCGGCATGGGGAGTGAGCAATGACAATACAGGGAGATGATTGAGTAGCGACGGGCTCAGTGCCATGCAGTTGAGCGCATCGGCATCCAGCACCAGCGGTTTGGTTGCCGATTTGAGATAGGCGTCCAACGCCCGGATGGTGACATCGTGGGTGCCTATGCCGGGACCGATGGCCACAGACTGAAATTCATGTTCAAGGGCTATATCGCTCAGCATCAGTTTATCCTTGTCGGGGCTGAACAGAGCCTCCGGCACCGTGGACTGTATCACTTCATAGCCGCACTGCGGGGCGTGGACAGTAACCTTCCCTGCCCCCGAACGCAATGCTCCGCGAGCCGCAAGCACCGCAGCGCCCATCATGCCGTAGCGTCCGGCAACGAGACACACCGAGCCAAAATCAGCCTTGGAACAGAACTCCGGACGCACCTTCAGCAACCGCCGTATCTCGGTGCTTTCCACCAGATGGTAGGGGGTGGAGATAGCCTGGATGGCCGCGGAACTGAGGCCGATATTCACACATTTCCATTCGCCCACCAGCGGAGCGTTGTCGGCCATGAAATAGGCAATGCGCGGCAGCTGCACACACATTGTGAGACGGGCGTGGATCACATCGCGGGCCACGAGCTTGGGGTTCCAGTCGGCAAACAATCCTGACGGCATATCTATCGACACCACGTAGGCTCCGGAATCGTTGATCATGCGCACCAGCTCGCGGAAACCGCCTGAAATGGCGTCCCGCAACCCCGAGCCAAACAGGCCGTCGAGCACCTGGCTTGAGGATGTAACCTCCGGAAATATCAGATTGTTGGTGATTTCATTGAGCACCAAGCCCGGACAAGCGGCCTTCAATTCATCGCGAAATTTACGGCACTCCGTGCTGAGCCTGTTGCCACCGATGTTGAACAGGTACACCTCCGGGGCATACCCCTGCTCATAGAGCCGCCGCGCCACAGCGAGCGCATCGGCACCATTGTTGCCGCTGCCGGCAAACACCAGTGTGGGGCGGGTGGTGCGCCATCGCTGAGCAAGCTCCGACATCACACCATCGGCCACACGCTCCACCAGATCGTGAGCCGACACCCCGTCCGACTCAATTGTCACACGGTCAATATGTCGTATATTTTCATTCGTGAATATTTTCATCTCTTCATCGGTTATCAACCACAAAAATACAAAAAACTTTTTCCATGAATGAGGATTTTTAGTAATTTTGCGTTTAATAACCATCCCAGCTCATGAAACAGATTTGCTACAAGGGTCTCAAGTTCGAACCATATATCGAGAACCAGACCATCAAAAACCGCATCAAAGAGCTTGGTGCTCAAATCACCAAGGATTGTCAAGGCACTGTTCCCCTGTTTGTTTGCGTGCTCAACGGTGCTTTTCCGTTTGCAGCCGACCTCATACGCGAAGTGGGAATAGACGCTGAAATAGCTTTCATCCGCCTCAAAAGCTACGAAGGCACCGGCTCCACCGGTCAAGTGAAGGAGGTGCTCGGACTCACGGACAATCTCGAGGGGCGCACAGTGATTGTGGTGGAAGATATTGTTGACACCGGCAGAACCATACACAAGCTCACAGCCGACCTGATGAAGCAGAATCCGGCACAGCTCAAAATCGCCACCCTGCTTTTCAAGCCCCAGGCATTGCAATGCGATGTGAATCCCGACTATGTGGGATTTGAGATTCCTTCAAAATTCATCATCGGCTTCGGCCTCGACCTTGACGGCATAGCCCGCAACCTGCCCGACATCTGGGCACTCTCGGAGGAGCACGACCATTGATGAACCGCAGTATAGAACTTAAGTCATATACATAACCACTCATACAGAATGTATAATATAGTGATGTTCGGTGCCCCCGGTAGCGGTAAAGGCACCCAAAGCGCACGCCTTATAAATGAATATGGGCTATATCACATCTCCACCGGCGATGTGCTACGCCGCCATATTAGCGAAGGCACCGAGCTCGGCAAAATAGCCGACAGCTACATTTCCAAAGGGCATCTTATTCCCGATGACCTCATGATCTCCATCCTTGAGCATGAGCTTGACAACAATCCTGAAACAGCCAACGGCGTGATTTTCGACGGGTTTCCCCGCACCATAGACCAGGCCAAGGCACTTGACGAGCTGCTCAAGAAGCGCAATTCCGAAGTCCACGCCGTGGTGGGTCTTGATGTGGACGATGAGGAGCTGATTGACCGCCTGCTCAAGCGTGGCCTTGAGAGCGGTCGCTCCGATGACAATATCGACACCATCCGCGAACGCCTCAATGTGTATCACAACATCACCTCGCCGCTTCGCGATTTCTACACCAAGGCCGACAAGTACCACCATATTCCCGGCTCAGGCAATGTAGAGGGGATATTCCATAACATCCGCTCTTCGCTCGAATCCCGCCGCAAAAAGTAAATCATTTCCTTATAGATCAGATGCCCGAAGATTGACTTCGGGCATCTTTTTTTTATAAGACTTATAAGATTTATAAGACTTATAGGATTCATTAGTGAAAAAAAGCGTGCCGCAGAAGCAGCACGCTTTTTTATGATGGAGAATCTGTTATCAGAGAGTTTCAACGAGCTTCTGCACATCCTCGTCCTCGGGCTTGAGCTCGAGATACTTCTGGAAATATGCACGCGATTTGTCCTTGTCGCCGTCCATGTAGTAAATACCGAGCAGGTAGTAGGCCGAGGTGTAGTACGATTTGTAACGATCCTTGGTGTCGGGGTTGGCATCGAAGACTTCAATCATCTTGTCGTAGGCCTGAGCCATGTCGGCGTTGGGCTTGTCATCGTTGCCGGTGAGCAGGATGGTGGCCTTGTCGGCATAGAGGATACCTACGTTAGGAGCCTTCTCGATGGCCATGTTGATGTACTTGAGCGCATCTTCAGCAGCCACCTTACGTTCGGGCGAACCTTTCTCAAGCGAGCGGGCGAGAGACTGATAGCGCTTTGCCATGTCGCGGATATCCTGGGTGGAACCGTTGCCTGCATCAAGATACTGGCGGAGGATTTCAACAGCCTTGTCGTTCTGACCGGCTTTATCATACACAGCCGACAGCTTGGGAAGAAGGTCGGCATTGTCGGGATTGAGTTCAATAGCCTTTTCGAGCACTTTCACAGCTTCTTCACTCTTGCCCTCTTCGCTCAAAGCCTGACCGTAGAGCACATAGTCGTTGGGAATAAGAGAAGCAGCGGGGTGGTTGAACAGCTTGCGACCGGCTTGTTCGGCAGCGGGCCAGTTCTTGAGAGCGGCCTCGTCGAGCAGAATCACACGCTGCATGTAGAAGTTGGAGGGATCCTTGGCGAGCACCTGGTTGGCCATGTCAAGTGATTTCTGATACTCACCTGCGGAGTAAAGAAGACCGGCATAGCGCTGCTCGTCGTTCTGGAAGTGGTTCGGGTTCTGCATATATTTGCCATACTGGATACAAGCGGAACCGAACTGGTTGTTGTCGTAGTATTTCTCGGCAAGCTCGCGCTGTGCCAGAGCGGAGTTGGGTTCTTTCTCATTGAGTTCCTTGAGCTTGTCGATAGCGTAGGAGGGGTTGACATGGAAATATGTGTTGGCATATTTCACATAAGCCTCGCGGTTCACTTCGCCCTTGTCGGCATCCTGGTTGATAGCCATTTCATAAAGGCCAGCAGCTTCACCGGGGTTCTGCGCGGCAATCATATCGCCCTGAAGCACATAGATAGCGGCTTCGCTGTTTTTGGAATCCTTGAGAGCCTTGTCGATATATTTCTGCACATCCTTGGCGTAGAGAGTGGGGTTGGCTTCAAAGTAAGCACGGGCCACAGCCACAGTGAGGGCGGAGTTTTTCTTGTCGGTGTTCATGCCCTGCTTGAACATCTTCTCAGCCTCGGCCTTGTTGCCTGCGCGGAGGTCGAGCGATCCAAGACCGATATAGTTGTAGCCATAATCGGAGTTGGCGTTGATACCTGCCTGATAGTTGCTGCGGGCTGCGGTGATATCGTTCTCAGTCAGAGCGATATTGCCTAAGTAGAAGAGCGACACAGCCTTGTCGGTGCTTGCATCGTTGATAGTGTTGTTGAGAATGGTTTTAGCCACATCAAGACGCCCGGCATTGTAGTTGTCCACACCATCCTGATATCCACCTTGCGCGGCGGCGGTGAGTGCGGCACCAAGCATCAGGGAAAATAAGAATCTCAATTTCATGTCTTGGTTTATTAAGTGATTATTTTTATGATTATTTTTTAAGTTCAATAATTATGGATTAGACTCTCAAATGCGCTCCCGGTTTAATTGACCTGGGCGGCGGTGGCGAGCTGCACCACCCTGGGGAGCACGCCGGTGAGCTGTATTATCTTCTGACCGCGATAGCTGGTGACAAAGGTGTAGAACCCGTGGGTGAGGGTGCCACCGGCGGCAGCGGTAATCATATATATCTGACGATAAAGGGGATACTTGCCATCAAAGATGTATGCCTGATACGGTTTGTATGCCCTCACCTCATCGTCGGCACTCACGGGAAGCACCTTGACGGCACTGCTGAAAGTGTTTTCCACATTTTCATTCTCCTCCACAGCCTTCACCATCTCCTCGCGGGTGCGGGTACGCTCGGTCATGTCGGAGCTGATCCAGCTGACGCCGATGCTGTCTCTTATACACATCTCCGAGCC
>ENA-OZES01000533-OZES01000533.1-human-gut-metagenome-genome-assembly--contig:-NODE-533-length-21510-cov-12.249639_pt1 | contig 21510 bp, 18 predicted proteins | sample MGYA00245068_ERZ653609 | MGnify/ENA primary metagenome ERZ653609 (study PRJEB26926, sample SAMN06164898) | human gut metagenome | biome: ENVO:00009003; feature: ENVO:2100002; material: ENVO:00002003... | reverse complement strand
CAGATCTTTAACGATTATCACTCTTACGCAGTCTCCTTTCCAGTTTTGCAAGCAGGATGGACAATACCTTGGTCAATACAAAATAGATGAAGGCAATACCAAGCAGCGGTGTAAATACATCGAACAGCTTGGAAGTCATCTGATTGGCCACACGGGTAAGATCGCTCATTCCTACATAACCCACAATAGATGTCTCCTTGATCAACACGATAAATTCGTTGCCCAGCGGAGGCAGAATGCTCTTGAATGCCTGAGGAATAATGATATAACGCATGGTCTGGAATTTATTCAATCCCAGGGATCTTCCCGCTTCCATCTGTCCTTTATCCACCGCCAGAATTCCCGCTCTGACGATTTCTGCCACGTATGCTCCGGAATTAATACCGAAAGTCAGGCTGGCAATCAGAACACTGTTTTTGCAGGTAGCCAGAATACCGGACCACATGATCAGCAATTGGACCGTGGTAGGCGTACCGCGGATAATATCAATATAGGCGCTCGCAATACGGGATGCTATAGTCTTCGAACCGTTTTTTCTCGTAGACAATTTTAAAAATGCTGCAATCGTTCCAATCAGGATACCAAGCAGTGCCGCAAAAAAAGAAACCTCTAAGGTTACTCCCAGGCCTTTCAGATAAAGCTTCCATCTGTCAGCTTCAATGAAGGCTGCATAAATATGTTGCCAGATATTTTGCATGTTATTTCCTATGCCTTTCTTGTGAATGTATAAGTGTACGATTGGCCAAACTGTATATGTTGCCTACCTTAATATAGCAAAAAGAAGAGAATGGCACAAGCCATTCTCTTCTTTTTCGTGTATATTTTGTATAAAAATTACTCTCCGATGTACTCAGCTACCAGAGCATCAAAGGTACCGTCTGCCTTAAGGTCTTCCAGTGCCTGATTGATCTGATCTACCAGTTCGCTTCCCTTAGGAAGTGCGATTGCATATTCCTCGGTCTCGAATCCGAACTCTGCGCCATCGATGATCTTTACCTTACCCTCGAATTTGGTGTTGAATACTTCTGCAGGGTTCTTGTCGATAATAACAGCATCTACTCTGCCGTTTACCAGATCATTTACAGCATCTACAGCTCTGTTGTAAGTCTGAGCGGTAACACCTTCGATATCCTCTGCCAGGAACATACCGGTGGTACCCAGCTGACATCCAATGGTCTTGTTCTTCAGATCATCTGCAGCTGCGATCTCGGAATCTGCCGGTACGATCACAAACTGTACAGCTTCATAATACGCATCGGAGAAATCTACCTGCTCCTTACGATCATCAGTAACGGTCATTCCTGCGATAGCACCGTCGATTCTGTTGCCAATGGAACTAACCAGAGAGTCAAACTCCATATTCTCTACCTGTACTTCCATACCCAGCTTCTCGCCTACAGCCTTGATCAGAGCTACATCGAATCCGTCGGGTTCTCCGTCATCTCCTACATACTCAAAGGGAGGGAACTCTGCGTTGGTACCGAATACCAGTACGCCGCCCTCGGTCTTATCAGCAGCCTCAGTAGTAGCTGCTGCTTCTGTGGTGGTTGCTGCAGCAGTCTCTGCCACACTGCTCTCGGAAGCCTGAGAGCTCTCGTTTGCTGCGGAATCAGAACCACAGCCAGTCAGCATTGCTGTACACATTACAGTTGCAAGTAACATTGCGATTGCTTTTTTCATAATATTATCCTCCTGTCTGTTTTCTACGGACGACAGTCGTCCTTAAACGTTGATTACTATAGCACCTTTTTGAAAATTGTGCAACTGTTTATGCATAAATATGCGTAGCTCCACTCTGCAAATACAACATTACCGGGATCTGCACCCAGAAGGTTACCACTATATATGGAATAAACGGTTTCGGTACACGAAGTTTTCCATCCGGTGTCACATTTCTTCTGCAAAACTGTACTGCAGCCAGCAATGTCAACGCCGATAACATATGGATCAGAAACCACAACAGATTCCCCTGCCAGGCGCAGCCTGCCAACGCACATACAGAAAATGCATGACAGTCAGCTCTTCCGTACATTTGGGCAAACAATATCTGCTGCAGGAGTACAAACAATGCCATTGCTGCCGCCTGCTGTATGCTAAACCTGTCAGTAATCCTGCACACTCCATCTTCCATATAAGCTTCCGACACCGGAAGCCCCAGCAGTATTCCTGTCCATGGCAGGCACCACCACCATACATAATTATACACATAACTGTGTACAGCATCCATGCAGGCCGCCGCTAACAAACCTCCCGCCAGCAGGGAGCACAGGATCTCCTGTGCCCCCAGGATCACCAGTCTGTTTTCTTCCGGAAGTCTTCCATCCATTCCCCCTATAACAAGAATCACAACTGCATTGATCCAGGCCAGTCCCCCGAGAAGCCACGCTTTTCCGGGTTCCATCCTCTCGATGTCTCCCGATAGTTCCACACGCAGCAGCCAGATTGCACTGCCATAGATAAGGCCTCCCAGAACCACCGACCACAGTATCCGGAACACGATTTCCAAGGCTCTCATACCTCCTTACCGTAACCGGGTACGCAGTTCATCCAACACATTTCCCGACACTCCGATCACGCTGATCGTTGGATGATCTTCCAGCCTCTTGTCACCTTTATAGGCCCGCACTGTGATTTCCTGTGTCTGGTTCTCCGGAGTATATAAAGGCACCATAAATTCCAGTTCTTCCGTCTTACGATACCCCTGACTTTCGGTATAATCATAGACTTTATTCAATGTCGGATCCAGTGCTGTCATACATTCCGGGAAGATGACTTCCACCCGGTCCGCATATCCCCATGTGGTAAAGGTAAGAATTCCGCTTTCGCCGCATTTGAAGACCGGCTCCTGCGGCTCCAAAATACGTTTCACACTGCTTTCCAGTGCAAATTCCGTCGTACCGTAACAGATACGGCTCTCATTCCCCACATGATCCGAAGCATATCCCAGTACCGTAAAATCCCCGCTGAACAGCGGTTCGTCCTCTGTGATTGTAATCACGATACAGCCATCTTCTCCGGAAAGGTAGGTCTTAGAAACAGCATTGTCCGTATTACTGATAACAATTGTAAAATGATCCACACCACTTAGAGCATCTGCGGCAGTAACACGTATGGTAACAGCTCCGTCTCTGCGATCGATCAGTGCCCGGTTCTCCAGTATTTCCATCCCCCGGATGACCGGAGCTTCTCCGTCAGCGATCAGAGCGATCCCGTTTTTCTGATCCTGCGTAGATACAGAATATATTTTATCTGTTCCGTGATCCGCTTCCGCTACCGGAATCACCCGAATCGTTTGTCCGTTCCGGTCTCCACTTATGACAAATTGCTGTACTCCGGTAAGTTCCTGATTCCGGTGTGACCGCAAAGTATAGGAATAGGAATGTTGCTGCAGCACATTGGTCCCCTCAGTCGCATAAGACAGTCCCTCCGCATCTGTCCGGATCACATCATCCGTTATCTCCGCAGACGGTGTGACAATGATATTTCTCGCCCTGCCACCGTCCTCCGTCACCGTTTCATATATTGTCCCATTCAGTTGATAGTCCGGTCTGGCTGTACCTTCCATATAAGATGCATTCGTTAACGTGAACGGTGTCTTTCCGTCCGCCCGGACATACCAGGTTTTGTCCGCTGCCGCCGGATATACATTGCCCTCTGCCTCGTTTATCTTAAGCTGTTTTGTATGAAGCTTCCACAGAATCTGTTTTCCATCCACACAAATATGTGTGGTCCCGCCTACATTTCCCGCCACATCCACAGCGGCAATATGCAGATACTGCACCCCATCCTTTACCACCAGTTCCATATGGGGGTCTTTACAATAACCGGCATCGTCCGTTACGACGGTATCCCTGTTTTGATCCACAAGATAATAATATCCCCTGATACCGCTAAGCAATGTGTTTTTTGTGATATTGGAGTCACATAGTTTGGAAGTACTGCCCGTCAGATAAGATTCCGCTCTATGATAATATACCGTCCCGTAATCCTCCGGCTCTGCCCACGAGATTCTTATTCTTTCACTGTCCAGTGCTTCTCTTACGACGTTCTCCGGAATTTTCCCGGGAGCCGCAAGATCAGTTGCCCTGACTCCCTTCAGCTGTAAAGTCTCCTGGTAACCTATTGCTTTTGACTGCAGACACAACAGCCCGTCTCCACTCCGTACTCCACTTTCACTTTCATATAGCAGTGCACATTCCGGATTTACATAACTGCTTCCGCCATATGCCGGCTTCGAGAATAGGACCTGGCCTTCCGTATAACCGCATACAAGAGTTCTCCCACCACTGAAACTAAGTGAGCTGATTCCCGCGGTAAACCAGACATTTCCTCTTAAATGAAAATTCAGATGCACGTAGATATGTGTCGTTCCTTCCGGTAATGAGATATGCAGGGACTGCCGGAAATCACTGGCTGCCGGGTCTCCGCCGCCATGTTTATCATAAAAAGGATAATCCCGAAATTTTCCCTGTGCAATTTTTGTTCCTTTTTGATCCAGGATTACAAATTCCGACGGCTGCTTCTCATCCGGCAGCCAGTCGGTATTCACAATATTTCCACCCAGAGATCCCCATCCATCGCAAAAATACGAAAGATTCAATGTCGTATTGCCATTGGTGGGAATCCCCCGATAACCGGAAACATTCCACATCTGTTCCTTAGGATAATTCCCGTTTCTGGCCCATCCGACCCGGACTATGGCACGGCTCCACTCATCATCGTCCGTACTTGTGGTATGTCCGTTATACTGATAAGAATTTGTGCCTGAGGAATCAAAGCAATTCGATCCCCACATAAAATATTCCCAATCTCCGAATGTTGGTGTATAAGAAGCATTTCTATAGCAGTCATTCGTATGGTGATGCACGATCTTCTCTCCGGCGGTTCCTCCATAATATCCGGCTCCGCCTCCGGCCATACCCGCTTCTCCTTCCTGCTGCCCGAGGACACTTTCCATGCTGCCACCCTTGCCGCCTGCACCGCCCGGTGATGCTCCACCGCCTCCTCCTGCGATCAGCAGGATTCCCTTCCGGTCGGATACCACGGATGTCATTCCTCCTCCGTTTCCATAATTTGAAGCTCTGCCGCCTTTGTTATACCCGTTTTGACCACCCACGGCATAGGTCAGCTGTTCCCCCCTCTGCAGCCAGAATGTTCCGGAGGCACTTCCCCCACATCCTCCCCGAAAGGAACCGTAGCCCTGTCCTTGCGCCCCCATCGCCTTTATGACGTAGAGTCCGGTATACGGCACGTTATATGTCCTCTTCTTTGCTTCATAAATACCGGTCAGTTCAACAGCCGCTCCGCTGTTGATATCCGTTGCACTATTAATCCGCATCCAGGCACCGTCTTCCAGTCTCTGATAAATAAGGTACGTTTTGTTGTTGTGATCCGTCTGCTCCCAGGACAGATCCACCGCTCCTTTTCCTTCGTTTTCCTTGTAGTTATCTTTCGCCAGCAGGGTAAGATCCACCCATTGCGCGTACAATGTCGTATTTTCGGACGGTATGATGCTGTCGCCCGCTCCTCCTGCCGGCCGTCGGAATTCCGAGTCATAATACCAGCCTCCAAAGGACCACCCGGGTCTGGTGGTCTCCGGTAATGTGACAGGTTCCGGCTGATAGACTGCCGTCAGCCTGTCCACATTACCGTCCGGAGCATCAAAGATATATTGCTTTCCATCCAGACTCCCCCGGAACGGATGCACCTTTTTCCATTCGACAAACCGATTTTTCCCTTGCACCGGAGTGATCTCCGATCCGCCATTGGCACGAAAACAGACTGTATACCCATCTGGTGCGCAGACCAGTTCTTCCTGCAACAGATATCTTTCAAGATATGGCTGCGTTACAGAAAATATCTCCCGGTCATCATACTTTCCTCCATTGGCATAAAGCACAAGGGTGCCTTCACTCCGCACCCATTGTGCATATAAATTGACTACACCATGATCGTTATCTGTCCAGGTTGTCCGGTCTCTCCAATCCGCCTGCCTGAGATTTTCGATTGCAGCTTTATCCGCATAAGCGGTTCCTGAACCATCTGGCTCTGTGTTCCAGCCCGCGAACAAATATCCGGTCCTGCTGTAATTGTTCTCTGTCAGGTGTGTCACCGGAGTGACCGTCTTGCCTTCGTAGACTATGGCATCGTTGTACATATGGATACTGTCATCCATATAACCGTTATAAGATGCACCTCCCGTATTGGCCTGATAACAGACCTTATACTGATTCCAGGAAATATTTTTACATTTATGTGCCGGCAGATCCACCCCCTGCTCCAGATTGTCGCAGAACGGGCAGAGATAATAGTAGCTCATCGGTTTTCTTTCGTTGCCCAGATCCAGGTACTGTATCGAGGCCGCCGCTTCTCTGCTCATATAGATATTGTACTCTTCAATGGCTTCTCCACAATCCGCACAATAGGCTTTCCAGCCAGAATAATAATACTGCATGCATTTTTGTCTGCCAAAAGATACCCCGTGCCAGTTTTTTCCGGTATATCCATTATGAATACACTGTCCCGGCCGGTGGACCACTTTCCAATATCTCACTGGGATTTCTCCATACCGTTTCTCTGTATAAATATGTTCTCCCACTACCGGATCTCTCAGCGAAGAAGGAATCTGCGTATACACAGTGGTGCTGTCATCCCGGGCATACCACACATAATTCCGGTCTCCTGCGCAGGTTGTAAATGCACGTCCATCCGGACTGAAAGAAACATAAGGACTGTTGTAAATGGTCTTTTTCGCTGCCGCTTCCGACTGTATCGAAAACAGGAGCGCAATTCCCAGCACGAGTAATCCTGCCAGATATCTCCCATACCGCATTCTCATTCCTCCTGCCTATCCGTATCCTCTGCCTTGACCACACGCAAGGAGCCCTGTGCCAGTGCAGCATAAAAGTCCGCCACCCTTTCTTTTTCCATATAGATATTTACTCTCTGTGCCGGAGTTGTCCCATCATCACCGCCGATTGCAGCTCCATTCCGGTCAAACACCTGTTGGACAAACACATTTTCCCACAACAGTTTCCCGTTTTGTTCCTCTTCCTCCTGTTCCACACAATAAATATGGATCCTGTCTCCGGCACGCAGGACACCTCCCACTACCTGGTACAGATCTTCGGCGCGGAATCCGGCTATAACAGGTTCCCGCATCTGCTCTGTGATCTCCGACAGTTCCCGCAGCATGCCTGTAGTCAGTACCATCCCCTGTTCCACTCCATATGCCGCTATTCTTCCACTTGCCGCCTCTGTGCTTTTCAGTGCAGTCTCCGGCACAATTCTTTTGTCGATTTCCATGACTGTAATATACTGCTCTGCATTTTCCGCGGAGATTTTTTCTCCCCTGGGAATTGCCGCCGTTACCACGCATACCTGTTCTTTTTCGTATTCCGTAAGCACTCTCTTTTCTGTCTGCAGCAAAAAAACAAATACTGCCATAGCCGCCACAAACGCTGCCAGGATACTTCCGTTCCAGATTCTATTCTTCCACGCCTGACTCATCTTCCGTTTTTTCATTCGTTTCCTCTCCCATATATTCACTGACCACATCTACCAGCTTACTTTTTTCAGCAGTTACTGTAATTCCCAGAAAACCTTCCACCGGATATGTGATCTCACTGTACACACCGGTATTCTCAATGGTCTGTCCCCCCGGAGTCCTCACTTCTCCCAGGGTTCCTTCCCATTCCAGGATCCTTCCGTCACCGTTTCGTTCCCACACCTGCACTTTTGTTCCCGTGACATTATAGATAATGTAATTTCGTATCTCTACCTTTCCGGAAATCAGCTTGTGACCTACTGCTTCATAATTTTCATTTAACCCCAGATTTTCACGGACAGCAGAACAATATCCCGCATACGCCTGTTCCTGATCTGTGATATGTACCTTATGTGTGCTGCCATACTCCCGGATATCAATGACTGCCGATGCCAGATTGGACAGTGCCAATGCATCTTCCAGATACCGTGCGGATGCCTTGTACATTGCCAGTTGCAGCTGCATATACAACAAAATTGCCAGAAACAGTATCAGAAACAATCCCAGCACCCAGGAAACCTGTCCGCTTTCTGCTTTTCCTGTCTCCTGCCGGTTCTCAGTTTTTGGCAGTCGATACTCTCTTTTCCCGTATTTCATAATGTCCGCCCAGCTTTCCGTGAATCTGCAGGATAATGCGTTCCCCATATCCTGCAGGTTCCAAAGTACTTCCCTCATAATCGATCTCTGTCAGTCCTGCCGTCTCCAGTTCTGCCGTGAGGTGTGCCTGCTCCGCCGGTTCCAGATATCCTACCGTTTCCATTTTCAGCAGATAGGCCCTCGCCAGCTGTCCTACATTCTCTTTTGCCTGGAGCAGCTGCACATTCTGCAGGTAGTTCAGCATCACTACCGTCAGTGCCAGCACACACATGCCCATCGTCAGCAGCTCTCCTATGTTCCCTGGCTGTTTCCCTCGTTCCGTCATCTTCTCTCCTATCCTATACCCCTGTCAGGATATCTGCCGCTTTGGTCTGCATCGCTGTTACAATGGTCTGTATAAACGTTGTCAGACTGTCCTTCATGACCACGCACAATAACAGTGCAATAATACACAGACCTACAGTGACCAGGATCCCGTCGATCCCCTGCTCCTGCCGTAAGGCATGTTCTTTTACTTTTCCCCAGATTCTCTGTAAATTCTTCATGTTTTGTCCCTTTCTTGTTTTGTTTTATTGGTATTTCAGAATTGCACCACTGCCCGGAACATATATCCCACACAGGCATATAAAATGATTCCCAGTACCGCCCCCAGCATTCCCAGCTGATAAAAAGTAATACTACGGTCCAGAGCACTTTTTTGCTGTTGAAGCACCGTAAGTTCCATATCCTTCAACTGCTCTCCCATGTCCTTCAACAGATCTACCGCCTGCCCCGACTCTCCTGCCTGGATCAGGGTAATGCACAATGCATCGATCTGACGGTTGTCAAATTTCTGTTGGAAGTCAGACAAAGCCGTAACCAGATCCGACTGTATGACCAGATCTCCGGACAGTTCCATCAATGCCTGCTGTAATCTCTGCGTCCGTACGCTCTGGCAGCATTCCGTCAAGGCATCCGTTACATAGACTCCGGCACAGGTCTGTACCTCCAGTGCCTGATAGATCAGCTGCAGATCCGGCATCATCTTACGATTGTCCTGTCGGTTCAGGTACAGCAATAACAGTTCCGGCACATAATACAGTCCCATTGCCGCAAGCAGTGCATATCCCCAGCCGATAGTTCCCAGTGCCAGTACTGCTCCAAGAAAAAGAAACAGGCGCATCAGCAGGTATTTTACCGGTGTAATTTTCTTCCCATAGTGAAATTTTGCACCGTTTTTCCTTAATTTCTTTTCTGTTCCGGTGACCCAGTTTTCATACCTTCGGCTCTCCCGCAGCATTCCGGTAAATTCCTCGCAGGCATGCAACACCGTTTTCGGCATTGTTCCCATACCCAGCCGGAACACAAAAATTCCTCCCAGCACCGCTCCCAACAGTTCGGGAATCCAGATAACTCTCCAGCTCATTCTCCACACCTCCCTGACTAGCGGCGAAAACCATACAGTTTCCGCAAAAACAGAAACAATATCAGTCCATAGACACCCACTGCAAGATGCCCCGGTAAAGTCCCGGATACTATTTTCCAGACCGACACATCGATCAGCCGGTCCACCGTCAGCAGGGCAAATACCGACATTCCCAGAAGCAATGCCATATTGATACCTGCCTCTCGAAGCATCCCTTTACGTTCCTCTTCCATACGCAGATACTCCCTTGCGGAACGTCTGCTGCTGTCTACCAGTGTGGTCAGATCTGCCATATAGCGGATACTGATTTCCAGATTTCTGGCCAGTTCCTTTATCTTGGGATGTTCTATTCGTTCTGCCATGGACAAAAGTGCCAGTGAACTATCTCCGGTCGTCTGTGCTTCATAGGCACATTCCTCCAGTGCTCCCTTTAACGGTTCCTCCACATAACGGCTCACCTGACCCAGAACCATGGTGATCTCTCCCGCTGTCAGGCTGTAATTTCCCAGGAAATTCAGACATTTCAGCAGATTTTCATTGGTCATCCGCAATTCTTCTGCCCGCAGCGTGCTCAGGAACAGATATTCCACTGCTCCGCTTATCATTATCCCCGATAAAGCTATCAGGAATTTTCCACTGCTCCCAAGCAATACTCCAAAGATCACCGTCATTCCCAGAAGATTTCCTGCGATCCATTTCTCCGGGGTGCACGCCGGAAATCTGCGCCGCATACCGCAATAACAGAGAAATTCTTCCACCCGGCAGATCCAGGTATTGTTACGCTGTAGCTCCTGCAGCTTGTGCCGGTTTTCCAACACCCGCAGTCTTGCCGACTGATCCATCCCTTTTTTCGTCCGGGACAGCAGGCTTTTTGCTGTCTCCACCCACCGTATCCTTCCAAACAGAAGCAGAAAACCCGTAAATATTAAACAAAAGATCCATACGTATATGATCATAAGTTTCTCCTCTCATGTAATGGTCAAAACAATCTCTCATACTCCAGATTCTCTTTCTCCGCATTCCACCCCAGACAGGCGAAGATCTCCTTCACCTGGTAATGTTCCATAAACACCAGGGTCTGAAAGCAGTCCATCATTTTCATTAATTCGTTGCGGGAATAACGACTGTCATACATTGCATAGTCCACGATCTTCTCCGGCGCCCTGTCCGCAGAGGGTGCATGTACCGTAGCCGCACAGATCTGTCCTGTATACGCTGCATTCAACAGATACAATGCTTCTCCTCCCTTCACCTCACCTATGATAAAAAAATCCACGTCCATCGTCAGTCCCGCTATGCTGATATGTTTTAAATCATAATTCACACTGCTTTCCGAGGTTCCCGGAAGCGAATGAAGGAACATCATATCCGGATGAAACAGTGTGGTCAGCTCATCCGCCTGCTGTGCCACCAGAATTGCCATATCATCCGGAAGCGTCTCCTTCAACGCATTTAACAGTGTGGTTTTACCGGAAGAATTTCCTCCGCAGATCAGGGTCGATCCCTGTCGGAACCTCTGCACCAGCAGTTCTGCCGTATTCCTGTCCAGCATCTCTTTCTCCACCAGTTCTGTCATCATGGGAAAACTCTTCGGCACCTTCCGGATACACAGATAAGGTTCGCTGTAGGTATTGACAATGGGCATGGATAAGGTAAAACGAAAGATAAAGTCCGGATGACTTTCTGTATCCGTAAACCGTTGGATCGCATTCAGGTTAGAAATATTCACCTGATTTCTGGTTGCCACATAATCAATAAACTGCCGGTACTCCTTCTCCGAAGCAAAGGCAATTCCGGCATCCATACGTTTTCCTTCTCTCTTGATCCGGATACAGTCATGACTCACCACCCGGATATCCGAAATGCTTTTGTCATCCATGAGCGGTGACAGTCTGGAATAACCGAAAATATATTGTTCAAATGATTTTAAAAGTCTTTTCCTTTTCGTTGCCGGGAAATGATAATATTGATCGATATGTTTTCCTGCCTCCTGCAGAAATTCCTCCTTGCCCAACACACCCTTTTTTACCTGGATCAAAAGCACCTGTTTCTGTGTGATAAAATCTTCTACCAGCCTCTGCAATTCTGCATCAGAGGCGGTTTCTTCCCTTTTGTTTTCTCTTTCCTCCATACATCCTCCTGTTGGTTTTTCTCAAAATAATCTATTTTGCACTAATTAATACATTATGTGATTCCTGGTCGAATATGACCTGATATTTAGAATTTTGACCTCGACTGACCTGTCGGGTAATATGCAGATTACTCCCTTCCGTGGCATCTGTCAACGCCTCCGGAACTATTTTCTCATTTTCGGAAGAATGGCCAAAGAAAAACCGCATTCTGTCAGGTTAATTTCAAAAAACCCGTCAGAATGCGGTCTGCGCATTTGTCTATTTTGTCTTTGTCTATTTTGCCATATCCGGCTCCCGTTCCTGCTGCCAAAGCAGTTTGTCGAACTCCTCCACCGGCATCGGCCGGTAGAATAAAAAGCCCTGTACATCGGTACAATTACAGCCTAACAGGAACTCCTTCTGTTCTTCCGTCTCCACACCTTCAATGACGATATGTGCTCCCAGCTGCTGCAGCATGGCAATGGTATTGCGGATAATGATCTGACTCTTATCTTTCTCCAGATCCCGGATGAATTCCCGATCGATCTTGATCTCATCCAATGTCTGATTCTTCAACATGTTCATGGTAGAATATCCGGTACCGAAATCATCCATGGACACCAGGAACCCTCGCTCCCGCAGGCTTTCCATGCGGCGATACATACCAACCTCGTCCTCCAGGAATGCGCTCTCTGTCAGTTCCAGCGGAACATACTCCGGCAGAACATCATATTCCTCCCTGAGACGGAGCAGTGTCTCTGTCAGTTTCTCATCATACGCATGCAATCGGGATACATTGATGGAAACGGGAATAAGTGTCCGGCCTTCCTTACGCAGCTTTCCAAGATAAGCAAACACTTTCTCCCAGATATATTCATCTACATTGATGATAAATCCGTTTTTCTCCAGTACGGGAATAAACTCTCCCGGTGGCACCAGCCCCTTTTCCGGATGCTTCCAGCGCACAAGCGCCTCACCTCCGATCACTCTTCCGGCCCTCATATCGACCTTGGGCTGCACATACAGCTGTAGTTCTCCGTTCTCCAGTGCGGACACGATATCATTTTCCACCTGGCGTTCTCGCATCTTCTGACTACGCATTTTTTCATCAAATACTGCATATGTCCGATATACTTTGCCTTTGATACTGTTCATAGCCATCGTGGCGCAATCTTTCAGATAGCTGATGGCAGGGGCTCTCTCCGGTGAGATTCCGATTCCAAAGGATGGTTGTACACGGTAAGCGAACGGAAAGTCAGTTATCTTTTTTCTGATCTCCCGCACAATAATTTCCAGTTCCTCTACTTCCTCATAGCTTGTACATAAACAAAAGATATCTGCTCTGATATGGCAGGCATAGCTATCCGGTCTGTTATTCTCATACCAGTCAAAGCAGGACGCAATAAATCTTAACAATCTGTCTCCTTCGTCTCTGCCGCAAAACTCATTCACAGCCTTAAACTGTACAATATCCATAATTATGACGCTGTATTTTTTATCCGGCTGCTGCTTGATCATTTCACCGCACAGATAGAAAAAAGAATTGATATTATGCAGATTTGTCAGCCCTGTTCTGTTTTTTTCTACATTTTCTTCCGCCATTTTTCTAAGAGAATACAGATATAATTCTTCTTTTCCGGCATCTGTTTTCTGCGGCGAAGATTCAATGATTTCCTCTTTTGCTTTCTGATACGTCATAGGCACCCTCCTCAAAACATAAACCAGTCCCGATGAATGCTTTTATTATACTTCATTTTGGTGATTTTTTCTACTATATGCCGATTTTTATTGTTTTTTTTAGGAAAAATGATATAATATGGGTGTCTGTAAAGTTATTTCAGAGAGGAGCGTACTTTATGTTTTTACTTTTAGCCGGCGGACTTTTGATCATCCTTTTGGCAGTAGTGATCGCCGTAGTATCCTCCGTGGTATCCGCAGTTGCGGCAGCTACCGACGATGCAGAAGACTGACATTCCGGACTTCGGACTGTCAGTTTTCTTCGCCCTAGCTTTTCTTTTTCTCATCTGCTTCCACAGTATCTTTCAATAACACTTCTACTTTCCGTGTTTTGAATCATAATTACAATTCTACCACCAGATCTGCATGGGCCAGCGTGGATTCCCGGTGAGCAATCACAATCGTTGTCCGCCCCGCCATCATTCTGTCCAATGCTTCATTTACCAATTTTTCAGAGTTATGATCCAATGCCGAGGTTGCCTCATCCAAAATAAGGATAGGTGCATCTTTCAAAACAGCTCTGGCAATGGCAATTCTCTGGCGTTGACCACCGGATAACAGGTTTCCGCGTTCCCCCACCCGAGTCTCATATCCATCTTTCAGCTCCATAATAAAATCATGTGCATTTGCAAGCTTTGCCGCATTGATAATGTCCTCCTGACTTGCGCCAGGCCTTCCATAGCGAATATTTTCTGCAACGCTTACGTCATAAAGATATGGTTCCTGAGGCACATAACCTATCAGTTGCCGTACCTCTGCTAAAGGATATTCTTCATAAGCCTTTCCTTTGATAAAGATTTTTCCTTCCTTTACAGGATACAGGCCCAATATAAGCTTGGCAATGGTACTCTTGCCCTTCCCCGATTCTGCCTTAAGAGCCACACATTTTCCCTTGGGAATATCCAAATTGAAATGCTGCAAAACATCCTGCCTGCCATCGTAGGAAAAGGTTACATCCCGGATACTGATTTCCGCATCTCCCTGGAAGGAAATCGCCGATACACTCTCATAGCGTTCAGGTTCTTCCTCCATATCCAGAAACTCAAACACTCTTTTAGCATTTGCAAGATAATTTGCCATAGACGGAATATAAAGTCCCACCTGTAACAAATTCCAGCTCATAGATCCGTATAACAAATAAACTGCTGCCAGCCTGTCCACCGTAGTGATTCCCTGACTGACCATAACAAGCCCCACCGCAATAAACACCAACGAGCCAAGAAGTTCAAAGATCTGATTCAGTCCATCCAGACTGGCAGACATAAAGTTCCTCTTGTTTTGCTCTTTGCGATACTTTTCATTTTCTTTGATATATTGTTCTACCATCACAGATTTCAGGGAAAATATTTTAATCTGCTCTATGCCTGACAAAATATTGGAAATTCGTTCCGCAATGGATACATTGATGGTGGACATTTCCCAACTGACTCTTTGCATGGGTTCGATAAACAAGCCGTTTATCACAAGCAGTATAGCACTGGCGCCAAAGAGGCAGAGCGTCACCTGCCAACTGAGCATCAGCATTGCTGTCAGATAAAAGCTCATCATCAAAAATGGCATCAATACCCGCCGAAATCGAGAACCATAGATACCCTGGGCCCGTTCACAGTCATTAATCACCTTTGACATGAACTCGCTGCTGCCCGTCTGTTCATAATAAGAATACGGTAATCGCATACATTTGGAATATAGGGCCTTTTGTAAATCAGCGCCACCCTTTTTTGCCTCCATAGTATATACATAAAAGGACAGTGCATAAATAAAAAGCATCAGACATCCTATCCCTGCACACAGCAGCACCTCCTTTAAAAGTCCTGCAAACATATTCCTCTGTGCATAGTTTTCTACACGAAAAATAATATTTTTGAACAAGAGTGCAGTTATCATATCAAAAACAGACAAAGCTGCACTCATGAATATAATAGCCAAAAGATATCTGATAAATCCTGTCTTCATCATTTTCAACATCCGCCAAAGGATGCGTAAATCATTATCACTGTCCGCATCCCTGGGTCCACACTGTCTGATAATCACATCACTATATGCCATTTGTCCGTACCTCCCTTCTCACAATTTCCCCATTTTCAAAGACATATATCTCGTCTGCATCCGCAATAGTGTTCCGTCTGTGTGCAATAGTTATTACCGTCCGATTATGTGAAATTTCTCTCAAAGCCACCTGAATCTCCTGCTCCGTCTCCACATCCACTGCGGAAGTTGGTTCATCCAAAAGCAAAATAGGTGCGTCCTTTAAAAAGGCTCTGGCAATAGAAACCCTCTGTTTCTGGCCTCCGGACAATCTTGCCCCTCGCTCTCCCACTTCTGTGTCATAACCCTGAGACAGTTTCATAATAAAATTATGAATATTCGCCTTTTCACAAGCCTCTATGATCTCTTCTCTGGCAGCACCAATCTTACCATACGCCACATTCTGGGCAATCGTTCCGGGGAACAAAAACACATTCTGGGACACCAGACTGATATGTTTGCGCAGTGCATTCATATCCCATTCTCTAAAATCGTGCCCATAAATACGGTATTGCCCGGCCTGTGGATAATAAAAACCAAACAAAATCTTCATAACGGTAGACTTACCTCCACCAGAATTACCGATAAATGCCACATTGCTGCCCCTTTTTATGGTCAGGCTAATATCCTTCAAAATCTGCTTTTCTTCTGAATACCCAAAATTCACATGCTCAAGTTCCAGGACGCTCTCACCTTCAGGCGCAAAAACGCCTTTTCCAGACACCTCCTCTTCCTGATCAAGAATCTCCTGTAATCTTTTTATAGAAATACTGTACTCTCGGATAGAAGCAATCCGACCCGGGATATTTCCCATAGGTTTTGAAATCTGATCCAGCAGCATTGAATAGGCTAAAATTGTGCCAACAGTCATCCTTCCATGACAGGCCTCATAAATGCAGAACAAATAACAGCAGAGTTTTGGTATCCATCGCACCAAATCCCTCACAACAAAATTCATTGCCAGCACCTTGGTTCGGCATGACTCATTCCGCACAATCTCATCTGCTATATCAAAAATACGTTTCTTCTGGAGTTCATATAAATGAAAGGTCCTGCCCACTGAAATCCCCTGAATTACATCATAAGCAGAATTTTCCAATTCATCATACAACTGCCTGCGCACTACGGCTATTTTCCCAACCATTTTGGTCAGTTTCCCTGCACTCCAAAACAGCAACGGATAGCAGATCATTGTCACCAACAACAGACGTACACTTTGTAATCCTATGTAACTGCACACAGTTATTATAGTAATTATCGCTACGAAAAGCTCCGGGATGCCCTCCGCAAATAATGCCTCCGTCTGGTACATATCCGACAAAAGTTTATTCATTAAAGTTCCCGTTCCTTCTGTATCGAAATACGGAATCCGAATCTCTACCAGCTTACTCACCAACATATTGCGTATATCTGTTTGCATGCAGATACTAAAGGTATTCTTGGAATAACTCTTGCCAAAAGCTAATGCCCCTCCCAATAGCATGAGAATAATAAATGGAATCATAAACTCCAGCAAGGCAGCCTTTTCTCCGGCAAATAAACTGTCCGTAGCGTCAGCAATTTTACTACTTCCAATCACAATTATCCGAATCAATAGATAAGAAAAAATTATATATAAGAAACAAAGATACCAATATTTTCGAATGGGATCCAAAAGCTTCGGATTTTTAGTGGTCATAAAAGGCTTCATTCGTACTTCTCCTTTAACGTAAATTATGCTGGAAACACCATCTCACTATTATAGACAAGAGCACAAAAAGGATAGGTACGGTGGGGATTAACCCGTCAGATTTTCCATTCAATTTCTACCTTTTCATTTGTTGCCCGGATGACCGTTATCAGTGCGTCCACCACCTGCCTCTTGTCCTCAAAGCTGACATTCTCCCAGTCATCCAGATACCCGGAAATGCTTTCCATCTTCTCCATCGGCACAGCGTCCGCAGAGAGTTTTGCAATCTCATTGGCAATGGACTGCCGCCTTGCGTCCAGTTCCTCAATTTTGCTGTTGGCATAGGAGAGCAAAACAGGGCTTGCGCCCGTCAGCGTGTCAAGCAGCTTTTCAATCTCGCTTTCCACCTGCGCCAGTTCCAGCCGCTTTGCCGCCAGCTTCGGGGAGATTTTCGCCGCTTTTTTCCGGCCTGTCAGCGTCTTAAAATCTTTCAGCTTTTTAACCATCGCCCCATAGACTACCGCTTCCAGTTCGTGCAGCTTCACGCACCCGCAGCCAGGACACGCCTTGCTGTCCGCATGGACGGTGCAGCGCAGGTAAAGAATACCGTTGGAGTGCGCCGACATGAGCGCATAGCCGCATTTCCCGCATTTGATTTTTCCCGCCATCCATGTGTTCCGGGCTTTCCTTGCGGGCTGGTAGGTGTGGCTGGCAAGCAGCTTCTTCCGGCATTTCAGCCACAGCTCCGATGGGATAAACCCCTCATGTGGAGCCAGTACCAGCGTCTGTCCTTGCAGGTGCTTGTGCTTGTCCTCTGTATTCCCCTTGCCCTGATAGTAATAGCAGCCATTTGTCCCGGCAAAGTCGGCGGCATCATTGTAAATATCCGTTCCCTGGCTTTTGTAAAACTCGTATATGTCGAGGTCAGCCATGACATAAATCGGGTTGCGGAGAATAACGCTCAAAGTAGCCCTTGACAGCGGCCTGCCATGATAAGTACGCATACCGTCCACCGTCAGCTTCTTTGTAATGTCATGCAGCGATACCTGCGGGTCAGCGTACATCTCATACATCTGCCGGACAAAGGCCGCTTCGGTTGGCTCTATTACCAGCTTCTTTGTGCGCACCCCGTCCATCACATAAGGCTCTGTCCGAAATCCGTAGGGCGTTTTGCCGCCCATTTTGAAGCCCCGCTGACAGCGGGAGTACCATGCGTCCTGCACCCGCTTCTGTATGGTTTCCCGTTCAAGCTGGGCGAACACGATACAGATATTCAGCATCGCCCGCCCCATCGGAGTAGAGGTATCAAACTTCTCCGTAGAGGACACAAACTCCACTTCGTACTTTTGGAAGAAGTCCATCATCTTCGCAAAGTCGAGAATGGAACGGCTGATGCGGTCGAGCTTGTAAACCACCACTTTCCGCACAAGGCCGCTTTCAATATCCCGCATAAGCTGTTGGAATTGTGGACGCTCCGTATTTTTTCCGGAATACCCTTTGTCCTTGTACTCTTTGCAGTTCCCGCCTTTCAATTCGTATTTGCAAAATTCAATCTGGCTTTCAATGGAAATGCTGTCCTTTTTGTCTACCGATTGCCTTGCATAGATTGCGTCTATTCGATTGTTCATATTGTCGCTCCTTTTCTTAAAAAAGAAACGGAGCTGCTGACAGTTTTATTATACCGCCAGCAGCCCCGCAAATCAACGATGTCTTCGGAAAACCTTATGCCCCGGCTTCCTCTCTCTGCCGTTTGTCGGCATACTTGCGGAACACCTCATAAAGCTGCTGTTCCAGCTCCCGGCGTTTTGCTGCTTCCTGCTCCGGCGTGAACACCGGGGAGAGATTTTCCAGCGTGATTTCCTTTCCCTGAAAAGTCACGACTTCGGTTTCTTTCTTGTATCTGATATGCTCCATAGTACCTCCATATTTAATTTTCAAAGTGCAGTGCCGCCATGCTGCGGCGTGAAATGTTTTCTGTCATTGATCACCGTTCCCTTGTGTGCCGCTGCTGCCGTTTCAGTTCTGCCAGCACCTCCGGCGGGATACGGTCTACCAGCCGCTGAATGTCTTTCAGCTCGCTTTCCAGCTTTGCCCGTTCCATCGTATCTTTCATCTTGCCTTTTTCGCTGGCTTTGGCTCTGGCTTCCAACTGTTCATTTTCTGCCAAAAGGTCGTTTATCGTGACCTTGTATTTTTTGAGCTGCCCGGAGAAGTTCTCCATCTGCGGAAACCACTTTTTCAGCAGGGAGAGGGCTTCCTCTTTCTTCTTTCCAGCGTTGAACGGGGTAATACCGTCCAGTGTGGCTTCAATGGCTCTTGCCTGTTTGGAGAGATTGACCGCCTGCTTGAACAGACGGGTGGGGATATGCTTCCTGCCTGTCTTGCTGGCACTTTCCCCACGCTCCAAATCTGGATATTTCTCCACCATATAGGCGTGAAAGTCGTCCTGCCATTTTGTGAGGTTGGCTCTGTTCCCGATAATCTCCTTTGCACACAGGCGGTTGTCCTCTGTCAGCGGGACAAAGACCAAATGCAGGTGGGGCGTTTTTTCGTCCATGTGTACTACCGCCGATACGATATTTTCTTTCCCTACCCGCCCGATTAAGAAATCAGCCGCCCTCTGGAAAAATTCCTGTATCTCCTTTGTGGACTTCTTCTTGAAAAACTCCGGGCTGGCGGTAATCAGCGTATCCACAAACCGGGTGCTGTCCTTACGGGTACGGCAGCCAGCCTGTTCAATGCGGTTTTGAATGAAGTGGTAATATCGTCCCTCTGGCTTGACGATGTGGAAATTGTACTTGCTCCGGCTGGTGTCAATGTCGGGATTGCTGGCGTACTGTTCCTTTTGCCGTTCGTGATGGGCTTCCAGCGGTCCTGCCGGATTGCCCTTGTGTTTTTCAAATCGCAAAATTGCGTGTTGTGCCATGAAACTCCTTTCCCCATTCCGTTCCTTTCCGGGACTTTTCCACAGGAAAATCCCGCAGAAAATATCTCGGATAGGATAGGAATGGATAAGATATAAATAAAATCGTTTTAATCTCTGTATTTCTATATACCGTCCGGTTTTCGTACTTCAAGAGGATTGATTATCGTACTTGTGGAGTGCGGTTTTCAGTCCGACCGCGTTCCATAACCGGATTTCTTGAAGTCGGTGTTTGGAACCGCTTCGTAGGATTTTGGGTAAATGCGGTTGGGTTTTCCACAGCCCTGCTTCTGGATCTCCACCAATCCGGCATATTGCAGTTCCCGCAGGGTGTTCACCGCCTTTTGCCGCCCACAGTGAAGCAGGGCAACAACCTCGCAGATTGGGTAATACAGGAAAATCCGCCCGTACTCGTCCGCCCAGCCGTTTTTCCGGGACAGGTCTGTCCGGCGCAGGATAAAGGCATACAGTACCTTTGCTTCGTTGGACAGGGGTGTGAATGTGGGGGCTTCAAAAAGGAAATTAGGAAGCCGGGTAAAGCTGACCGCCTTTTCCGGCTGATGAATATAAATCGTGCTTGTCATAGTGTGTTTTGTGGACGGTTAGAAGCCCGTTTTCCGAGGAAGATGATACTTCATACCACCCGCCCCGGTTATGAACTTGCGAAGCCCGATAAATCAAGGCTTTTTTTCTGTCTAACTGTCCACAGCAGACCTCCTTTTCCGTTCACTTTCTGTTTTCTGCCGCCTGTGAACTCTGGCGGCACAGTCGGGACAGTATTTCGCCCGGTTGGACTTTGGGACAAACACTCTGCCGCAGACCGCACAGCGTTTCAGCTCCTTGTCCCGGAAAATCTCCGCTTCCAGCGTTCCGATTTGCGGCAAGACCGCCCACCGAAACCACTTGCAGCAGACCGAGAAAGAAATGGTCTGGGGGCAGGTGTGGGCGTCCCCATCGTCAAGGAGCATACAATTCCCGTCCTCATAACAGCAGCACTCCCGGCGGATCAGGGCGTTTGCCTGTTTCCTCTGTGCCGGTGTCATGCGGTAAAGGGAACCGTCCTGCCTGCGCTCTATGGGCGGCAGTCGTTTATATGGGTTCTCTCTCATGTGTTCCCTCCATTTTTCCTTTGCCGTTCTCCCCGAAAAGGCTTCCTGCCCCATTCCTGCGGCGTGTTCCAGCGTTGGCACGCTCCCCGGACTTCGGGACATTTTGTCCCGAAGTGGCTCGTTGCGGTGCTTCCCCTGCCGGGGTATTCCTTTTCGGACGGTTATTCATTTTTCAAGGTGCAGCTCATCGATGAACTACCCTAAGTCTACACCGAAAAGACCGCCCACCCCGTATATCCATAAGGTCGGAAATCAGCTCGGAAAAGAAGATATTTCCACGCTCTCGGAAATGTGGTAAAATAGAAATAAAAAAGCAACAAATCGTTAAGGAAAGAATCGAAGGTGGTGCAAACGAAAAAGCAGTATTGAGACTTTTCATTAACTG
>ENA-OZES01000506-OZES01000506.1-human-gut-metagenome-genome-assembly--contig:-NODE-506-length-22471-cov-5.626517_pt1 | contig 22471 bp, 18 predicted proteins | sample MGYA00245068_ERZ653609 | MGnify/ENA primary metagenome ERZ653609 (study PRJEB26926, sample SAMN06164898) | human gut metagenome | biome: ENVO:00009003; feature: ENVO:2100002; material: ENVO:00002003... | reverse complement strand
CAGCGTCAGATGTGTATAAGAGACAGGGTATTCTAACCAGCTGAACTACCGCACCAGGTTTGTGAGATGCAGCGGCTATTGCCGTTTTGCGAGTGCAAAGATACGGCACGTTTTTGGATTGTGCAAGCGTTTTGCAAAAAAAATGCGAAAAATCGCGATTTTTTTGATGACGGGGCGAAAAACGCGTGAAATATGGGGAACAGGGAGCAATGCGAGGATTGAATTTACAGGATTTATTGATGCTCGTTAGAGAAAATCAATCCCCTCAACTCTGATAGGTCAAGGGGATTGATTCGTACCCGAAGTGGGACTCGAACCCACACAGCCGGTAATGGCCAAGGGATTTTAAGTCCCTCGTGTCTACCATTCCACCATTCGGGCTTCCGGAGACTGCTTGTCTGCGAAAGATGGGGCAAATTTACCACATAGTTTGGAAATTCGCAAATTTATTGTTCAAGGTCGTCGTATTTCTGGAACAGGAAATCGTTGTAGGGGAAGCGGCTGAGGTGCACTTCTTTTGCTTTCTCATAGATTTTCTGCTTGAGCTCGTCGATGTTGAGCCCGGTTTTGGCGGAGACAAACACGGCATCGCTTCCCATCTTGGCCATCCAGGTGGCTTTGAGCTCGCTGAGAGGGATATTGGAGCGGGTGCGCTCGGTGAGGTCGTCTTCGTCTTTGGGTGTATAGGTGAAGGCATCCACTTTATTGAACACCATTATCACGGGCTTGTTGACGGAGCCGCAGACATCAGCGAGTGTACGGTTGACCACTTCAATCTGCTCTTCGAAATTGGGGTGGGATATGTCAACCACATGGAGCAGGATGTCGGCATCGCGCACTTCGTCGAGGGTGGACTTGAACGACTCCACAAGGTGTGTCGGGAGCTTGCGTATGAACCCTACGGTGTCAGTGAGCAAGAACGGGAGGTTGTCGATGATCACTTTGCGTACTGTGGTATCAAGGGTGGCGAACAGTTTGTTTTCGGCAAACACATCGCTTTTGCTGAGAAGATTCATGAGGGTGGATTTGCCCACGTTGGTGTACCCCACGAGAGCCACTCGTGTGAGCTTGCCGCGATTTTTACGCTGTATGGATTTCTGTCGGTCGATGTCGCGCAGTTCCTCCTTGAGGCGTGATATTTTGTCGAGGATGATTCGGCGGTCGGTTTCAATCTGCCGCTCACCGGGTCCGCGCATACCGATACCGCCTCGCTGACGCTCGAGGTGGGTCCACAGGCGGGTGAGCCTGGGGAGAAGATATTGGTATTGGGCCAGCTCCACCTGCGTTTTGGCGTTGGCGGTCTGTGCACGCTTGGCAAAAATGTCGAGGATGAGACTTGTGCGGTCGAGGATTTTGACTTTCAGCTCACGCTCGATGTTGGCCACCTGCTTTGGCGAGAGGTCATCGTCAAATATGGCCATACCGATATCGTTGTTCTCCACATAATTGCGAATCTCCTCCAGTTTTCCGGAGCCCACATAGGTGCGTGAGTCAGGGCCGTTGAGCTTCTGGATGAATTTGTGGACGGTGACAGCACCGGCAGTGTCGGCGAGAAATTCGAGCTCGTCGAGATATTCGAGGGTTTTGGCCTCGGACTGCTGGGGAGTGACGATGCCTATGAGTATGGTGCGTTCGCTTGATTCTTTTTCAATAATTAGATCTTTCATATCCGGTTACTGTTGTTTTTTGCCCGGGCGGGGGAATATACGATTGATATTGAGATAGATGACAGTAAAATTGTCGAGACAGACAAGAAGCATCAGCCCGGCACCGAGCAGAATGGATTGCAGGTGTGACGACGGGGAGATGCCGATTTGGCTGAGAGGTGCGGCCCATAGGCCGGAGGCCACCAGCATGAGGGCCACGGCTCCGATGAACACACAGATATTGATTACCGACACAATCACGATATAGTGGCGTGCAACGGTGCGCGGGGAGTAGCCCAGCATCATCAGGCGGGTGAGGGTGATGCGGTTTTTCTGCAGCAGAAGCCTAATGCTCAGCAGCAGGATAAAGAGTGCCAACAGGGAGATTACCACTCCAACGGCAATCACCACAGCTGTGGCAACAGAGAGGAAGTAGGAAGCTTTGCCGGAGTTGGAATCAGCACCGGATGGATCATAGCCGTGGGAACTGAAATAAGAGGATATTTCGGGGTTGCCGGGGTCAGAGGTCTCGATGATCAGTCGCGAGGGGTTGGATGCTTGCTTCTCGCCGAAAATCGGGTTGGCCCAGCGAATGAACTCCTCGGGGACGGCGATGGTATTGATACGCGAGGAGAACCCGGCAATCCGGGCGTCCATCCATTGCTGGCGGCCGTTGCCGCTGACAGAGATGCGCAACGGAATCATTTTCATCATCTCCTCGCTGATCTGCGGGAGGCCGCGGGAGGCGGCGAATCCGAAATTGTAGAGGGTGAGGTAGTCCTTGCTGATGATTACCGGCAGCGGTTTTCCGGAGTCGGGAGTGAAGGTCCATCCGTTGGGAAGCACATCGAAAAATTCCGAGGGGATGGATTCGAGGAAGAGGGCTGTGCTAAGGGGAGAGCCACCCATCTCCACCGATGCCGACACATTGAAATTGGCCGCGGTGAACTCCCCTACTTTCCGCACCCACGGCTGTGAACGCAGTTCGGTGAGTTCATCGGCGGAAAACCCCTTGGAAGCCGGGGAGCCGAACAGGGAGCCGATGCCCGAGGGGAGCCGTTTGGAGATGATGACATAGTTGCGCGAGATGAATGAGTCATCGGACTGCCAGTTGGCTGTGACATCGCGGTAGAACTGCACGGCTGTGAGCACAATAGCCAGCCCGACGAGGTTGGCCACGGCATAACCGGCAAGTTGTCCTATGCTGATGTTGCGGCGCAGCAATCGCCATACAATATTGTGAGTCATAGCTTGAGCACGGAGTTGAACGGAAGGAGAATATTATTGCCCACTGAAGTGGCTATGATGCCGGCGCCCTCGCTGCGGGCCGTGCGCTCGATGACAGAAGCCACCAGACGGTTGTTGTGCTCGTCGAGATGGCTCACCGGCTCGTCAATCAGCAGGAAGTCAAACGGCTGACACAAAGCCCTGACAACAGCCACACGCTGCTGCTGGCCCACCGAGAGACGGGCGGCGGGGGAATCGGCTTTCGAAGCTATCTCCAGCTCCTCGAGCATGGAGGTGATCCAATGTAGAGAGCGGCGGTTGGTGAGGCGGTTCTTGATAGCGATATTCTCCATCACCGACAGTTCCGGAAACAGATGCATCTCCTGAGGCAGATAGGCGATGACACGGGTGCGGAGCTCACACCAGCGGGATGTGGAGAACGAGGTCACATCGCAGCCGTCAAACAGCACACGGCCATTGTAATCGCCACGGTTGCCGTAGATAAAGCTGCAGAGCGAGGATTTGCCGGTTCCTGAATCGGCCTCGACAAGATAGTAGTCACCCCGCCGGAATTCGAGCGTGCGGAGCCACACCTGCGAGCTGCATAGCGGCTCGGTGCGTTCCATACCCACAAACACCTGCGGGATGAGATTCTGTACAGTGATGGAAGAAATGGTGCTCATCAGAACAGGAAGCTCATTAGTGACAGTATGTTGGCCAGCGGACGGTCGGTGCTGCCGGGGAAGGCTATGCGCACACGTGTGTCGGTGTCGCCCACCTTGGCCGAGAGGTCGAGACCGTAGGGGATGGCAAGAGAGTAGGTGCGGAGAGTTTCCATCTGCACGGCGGCAGCTGCGAGCTGCCCCTCGAAAGTGGTGGTAAAGGGCGAAGCACCATCTGTAACAAACGGTTGGGTACCAAAGGCCAGATAGCCGTCAACATTACCCACAAACACTTTCATGCCCGGCACCGGAATCATATACTGACCGTCAGCCCTTTGGGTGGCTTTGATACCGAGGGTGGCAAACTGCGCTATTATGTCGCGCTGCACAGAGTCAACCTTCTCCTGAGTCATGTGGACCATGGCGAGCACAGCAGGTTCGTTGCCGGGAAGCGAATAGGCGTCAGCCGCTATGGCGAGTGTGCCATTGCATTGCGACAGCACCGTGGCCACTACATCAAAGAAACCGCGGGCGCGGCCACCTCCGAATGACTCCACCACCTGAGCTAAAGAGCTCCAGTCGAAATCAGGACCGACACCCATGGCGAAAGCGGCATTGAAATTGCGCGGAAGATAGCGCAGGAAATCCGTCTGGAGAGTGGTGAGCGATGAGTTGGTGTATTTTTCGCCATCGGCACGCATCTGGCAAGCTGTGACTGAAGCGGCCTCCTGATTGCCTTCGATATCAATGGCGACATAGCGGCCCTGCTGATCGGCACCGGCGGGTTCAACAGCCACCACAATGCCGAGAGTGGAGCGGGTGGAGAGGAACTCGGTGAGTCCTTTCCAGAGGGTGAATTTGCCATCATCAGCGCATCTTGCGGCTGCCTTCCGCGCCATTTCGACAGCATCGGGAGCAATCCATGCCTGATGGTTTTTCACAGCCACAGAGGTGCCGTTGCCGCTCCATAGGGTGAAGCCTGACTGCTCGCTTTCGGTCATACCGGCCTCGGAAACGAGTGCGGCAAATTCGCTGTCATCCTTCAGTCGCACTATTGTCACAAACCCGGAGCCGGGCATGGAGAACGACACTATATGCGACAAATCCACAGCCTTGGCGGCGCGGTCGGCGTTGCCCAATATGCCGGCGGTAAGCCAACCGGGCATGGTGGAGGGGTTGTCGGTGTATCCGGCATCATCCATGAGCTGCGACAGATCGGTGACAATCACGGCACCGGCAGAAGCTGGCACCTGCTCAAGAAGTTCAGCATCGTCCGAAGAGCACGAAGCAAGCACCAATAGTGTGGAAAGCAGCAGCATCGAAACCGCTGCGCGTAGAGAAGAGTATAAAGTGTGCATAAATTTGATGTTTTTTAATAACAATAGTTGAACAACCTCTTTCGTATTAACGACAGCGCCGCAGTGAGTGTTCACTGCGGCGTGTGATGCTATAGGGATGACAACTACACCTCAAGGTCAAGATTGAGCACTTCGTGCCAAGGCAAACCCTGGACAGAAAGCTGCTCCATGAAAGGATCCGGATCGAACTCCTCTACATTGTGCACACCGGGCTTGTTCCATTTGCCGGTGAGGAACATCATGGCGCCAATCATCGCAGGCACGCCGGTGGTGTAGCTCACAGCCTGCATACCTGTTTCGCGATACGCCTCCTCGTGGCTGCAATTATTGTAGATATAATATGTGAGGTGCTCGCCGTTTTTGTCAAGACCGGAGATGCGGCAACCGATGGATGTTTCGCCATGATAGTTCTCGCCGAGATCCTGAGGGTTGGGGAGCACAGCCTTGAGGAACTGCAGGGGCACAATCTTCATGCCGTTGTAGTCGATTTCGTCGATACGAGCCATGCCGATATCCTGAATCACGCGCAGGTGTGTGAGATACTCCTGTCCGAAGGTCATCCAGAAGCGGGCGCGCTTGATGGAGGGGTAGTTCTTGACAAGACTCTCGAGCTCCTCGTGATAGAGCAGGTAGCTCTCACGCGCACCGATATTGGGGTATGTGAGCGGCTTGTGGATTTCAAGCGGGCCGGTGGTCACCCACTTGCCGTCCTGATAATAGCGGCCGTTCTGGGTGATTTCGCGGATATTGATTTCAGGGTTGAAGTTGGTGGCGAACGCCTTGCCGTGGTCGCCGGCATTGCAGTCCACAATGTCAAGATACTCCATCTCGCTGAAATAGTGCTTGGCAGCGTAAGCGGTGAACACTCCCGACACACCCGGGTCGAAACCGCAACCGAGGATGGCAGTCAGGCCGGCCTTTTCAAACTTCTCTTTGTAGGCCCATTGCCATGAGTATTCGAAATGAGCCTCATCCTTGGGCTCGTAGTTGGCGGTGTCGAGATAGTTCACACCACATTCCAGACAAGCGTCCATGATGGTGAGATCCTGATAGGGAAGAGCCACGTTGATCACGATGTCGGGATTGTGGCGACGGAACAGCTCCACAAGCTGGGGCACAGAATCAGCATCAACAGAGTCGGTGGTGATGTTGCCAGAACCGATGGCACGGGCTATAGCCTCGCATTTGCTGCGTGTGCGCGATGCAAGAACTATTTCACTGAAAACCTGTGGGTTTTGGGCGCATTTATGGGCCACGACAGTGCCCACTCCTCCGGCGCCGATAATGAGAACTTTAGCCATGAGTTAATGTAGGTTTGATATTTTGGGTGCTAAGATAGCACTTTTCTATGTAACATGAATAAATATCGGAGTTTTATTTGCATCCACGGGGGTGTTTCGTGCCGTTTACACGGCGGGCCGGGTTGTCGGGAAACCACCCTTTGGCCACCCTCTGCTCCTGCTCGAAAATTTCCTTGATGGTCCATAACGATGAGAAAGCGAGCACTCCGAGAACGGTGCTCCAGAACTCGTTGGCCACCACAAGCGAAGCCACGCAACTGGCAATGCCCAGAAGCAGAAACCACCACCAGCATCCGGTGCCCCAATGGTAATGGCACTTGATGACGAGTGGGTGGAAGGCCCCGATGATGACAAATGTGGCCAATCCGGTGGCCAGCCCTATGAAATGAAGTGACTCAAGCATTTTTGCAATATGAAAGATATATTTGAACTGTTTTACCAACCACCGGAGGCTCCTCCGCCGCCGGTCATGCCGCCGCCGAAACCACCGCCTCCAAAGCCGCCTCCGCTTCCGCCACCGCCGAATCCGGAACCAACCACCACCGGAGCTACAAGTTTGGGCACAATATAGCTTGTGGAATGGGATTTATGGCAATTGGCGCAGGTGAATGTGCGCAACCCCTGTCCGGAATGTTGAGTGGTTGGCTTCATAATCACACGGTTGGACGACAGCGAGCAAGCTTTGGCTCCGCAGTCGGGACACACCGTGAACGACGAGCGGGGATTGATATAGGGAATCACATCCTTCTCGCCGCAGTTGGGACAGAGCCACACATCGTAGTCAATGGAGTTGAGATGCTCCTCAAGATCCTGCGCGGGGGTGAGATATAGATTGTCCTGCTCCTCGTTGAGCTTGTTCATCCTGTGGCCGCAATTAGGGCAGTCGATATGGCGGCTGCGTATTCTCCGCATGGTGACAGCCAGCGGGATATAGGCCACCAGCGGCAGTCCGAGTCCGAAGAAGCAGGCGAAAAGCGCCACAGGCTTGATGTCGTTCAACTTGCGCCAACGGTCTTGACTGTTGAGCCGGCGAGTGGAAAAAATCATGAAACACACCACAATAAGCATCACCACAGCCACAACGCCGCAGAGGTTGAGATACCACATGAAAAGGTCGGAGCCGGAAAAATCAGATTGTTCCCTGTCCACTCCCTGTCGCATTTCGGCGGCGGCCTCGGGGTCGGAGAGGATGGTGGCTATATGGTTGACGGCATTGAGGGTGCCGAGGTTATAGTTGCCCTGCTTGAACTCCGGAGCCATATCGTTGCGGATTATGCGGGAGCATACCGCATCGGGTAGCACACCTTCGGCTCCATAGCCGGTGCGTATCACCGCCCGGCGGGGCTCCTTTGCCACCACCACCAGCACACCGTTGTTGTTGCCGTTGCGCCCCACACCCCATTGCTCGAACAGAGCGGTGGCAAAATCATTGATATCGCGGTCGATATCGTCCAGCACCACCACAGCCACCTCGGCCGTGGAGTTGGCCCGGATTGAAGCCAGAGTGGAATTGATCAGTTTTTCGGCCCCGGGTTCTATGATTCCATCGGGATTGGAGAGATAGCGCGTGGAGTCAAGGAGCTGCACATTAGGCACCTGCTTAGGCGAATACACAGCAGCATGGGCCATAACACCGACGCATATCAGGAGCGCCGTCAGTAGAAATGTACGGAATCTCATCTTTTCTCTTTCAGATATTGAAGTGTGAATTCAGCGGCATCGGCCACACAGTCGTTGCAGGCACGGAGCGGAGTGCCGGTGTCAATTCCTTTGAGCTGACGGCAGATAGAGGCACCGTTGCGCTGCTCGAACTGCTCCATCACCCGCTTGATGGCGGCACGTGAGCGGACGCGGTCGCGTTCCACCAGCCCCAGCACCACACCGGCACCGATAAGCGCACCGCACGTGGCTTTCATGGTGCCCATCCCTGTGCCGAAGGCAGAAGTGATTGCCGCCATGGTGTCAAACTCTACGCCTACCTCGTTGCAGAAAGCGCATGCCACAGACTGTGCACAATTGCATGTGCCGGATTTTTTCAGCTCCACGGCACGGAGAATATTGTCGGTTGAATCCATAAGAGGGGGGTTCCTTTTGTATGATGTGCAAAAATACAACAAAATAACGGAACTTTTGTGTATTTTTGCGAGTATAAAACTTGAGCGCTATGAAGAAGATAATTTTGCTGGCAGCGTCAATGCTGCTATGGGCCACAGCAGTGGCCGCAGAAGTGAAGTGGCACAACCCTATGGCCGAGGCAGCCGAAGGCACCACCAATATCCACAATCAGGCTTGGAACGAGGATGGCGGCAACTACCGCCGCCTGCCCCAACGCGCCCAAGACAAACTGCGTCCCAAGCTATGGGATCTGTCCACCAACAGCGCGGGACTGCAGATTCAGTTTGTCACCAACTCGCCCGATATAAACGTGCGCTACAATGTGACCGGCCCTATGGCGATGCCCCACATGCCCGCCACCGGGGTGAGCGGCACTGACCTGTACCGCAACAGCGACGGTGCATTCTGCTTCGGGTCGTACTCGTTCGGCGACAGCACTGTGCAATATCATTATCGCGTTGACCGACCGGAGAGCACCCTACCGGAACTGTTCACCCTCTACCTGCCGCTGTTCAACGAGGTCAAGAACCTTGAAATAGGGGTGGACGAAGGGTCGGAGTTCAATTTCGTGGCCGCCGGAGATGAGAAGCCGATAGTGGTGTACGGCACATCCATAGCCCATGGGGCCTGCGCCTCACGCCCGGCCATGGCATGGACCAACATCCTTCAGCGCAAGAGCGGAGTGCCGGTGGTGAACCTCGGGTTTTCCGGCAACGGGATGCTGGAGCCGGAGATGATAAAGCTTATCAACGAAATCGACAGCCGCGCTGTGGTGCTCGACTGTATGCCCAACCTGTTTCAGGTGGAGAGCAGCGAGCTGACAAAACTGGTGGAGAACGCCGTGATGCAGCTCCGCGCCAAGAGCGATGTGCCCATATTGCTGGTGGAGCACGCCGGATACAGCAATATGAACTCCAACCAAGGACGCCATAACGACTACACCAACGCCAACAGCGCCCAGCGCAAGGCATACCATAACCTTATGGACCGCGGAGTGAAACACCTTTACTATCTCTCCTCCGAGGAAATAGACATGCCCGAGGATGCGTGGGTGGACTATGTGCACCCCACCGATCTGGGGCAGAACCATCATGCCGATGCAGTGAGGAAAGCCATGGGTAAGTTCCTTCCCGAAATGCGTCCGCGGCTGGCAAAGCATCTGGTGCTGATAGGACTTGACGGATGGGGAGCCTACTCGGTGGAGAAAGCCGACATGCCCACCGTGAAGCAGCTGATGGCCGATGGACGCTATACGCTTGAGAAACGTACCGTGCTCCCCTCCTCCAGCGCCCCCAACTGGGCTGCTATGTTCATGGGTGCACCCACCGAAATCCACGGCTATACCCAATGGGGCTCCAAAACACCCGAAATACCTGAGCGCGTGAAAGGTGAAAACGGGATTTTCCCCACCGTGTTCCAGCTCCTGCGCCAAGCCTCACCCGACGCGGAAATCGGCGTACTCTACGAATGGGATGGCATAAAATATCTGGTGGACACACTGTCGCTGAGCTACCATCAGCAAGCTATGGAGAATCTGCCCGGAGTGGAGTCGCATATCACCGACCTCGCTGAAAAATATATCAAGGAGAAGAAACCCGAGCTGCTGGCAGTATGCTACGATGAGCCCGACCACACCGGACACGCCACTGGCCACGACACACCCGAGTACTACGCCAAGCTCCGTGAGCTTGACCGCTATATAGCCCGTGTGGTGCAGGCGGTGAAAGACGCCGGTATATACGATGACACAATGTTTGTGCTCACCTCCGACCATGGCGGTATTGACAAAGGCCACGGCGGCATCACCCTTGCCGAGATGCAGAGTCCGCTGATAATCTTCGGAAAAGGGGTGGAAGGTACTGGCAAAATCAACGGGGTGACGATGCAATACGATGTTGCAGCGACCATAGCCGATGCTCTTGGCCTTGAGCAGCCCCAGTGCTGGACCGGACGCTCAGTGCTGAAGCTGAGATAATTCGTATAATCTCATATAAGCCTTATAAGATTTATAAGATTTATAAGATTTATAAGATTTATATCTCTCAAGAAAATTGAGCGAGACGGGCAAGGTATTTGCCGATGATGTCGAATTCAATGTTGACTTTCGTGCCGGGTTGGATGGCATGGAAATTGGTATGCTCGAAAGTGTAGGGTATGATGGCCACACGGAACGAGGATGCCTCGCTGTTGCACACCGTGAGGCTGACACCGTTCACTGTCACCGATCCTTTCTCCACGGTCACATACCCTTTGGCGGCCATGTCGGCGGGCACCTGATAGGTAAATTTGTAGTAGATGCTTCCGTCCACATGCTCCACGCTCTCACACACGGCGGTGCAATCCACATGGCCCTGCACGATATGTCCATCCAAACGGCCATTCATCACCATGGAGCGTTCGAGGTTGACCTCATCGCCCACAGTTAGGAGCCCGAGATTGGAGCGGTCGAGGGTTTCCTGAATGGCGGTGACGGTGTATGTGCTGTCGGGATGCAGCTCGACAACGGTGAGACACACGCCATTATGAGCCACCGACTGGTCAATCTTGAGTTCATCGGCAAACGAGGATTTCACTCTCAGGTGACGGTTGCCACCCTCATCAATCACAGCCACCACCTTGGCAGCCTCTTCCACTATTCCTGAAAACATTATAAAGATATTTGCGGGTTATCGCTGCAAAGGTAGCAATTTCCTGCGGCCTTGGCAATATCTCTGCAGACAGTAGGCCAGCACACCATATACAGCCACGAGGAGCCACAGCATCAGGAACGGATGGGACTGCTCCCACAGCGGAGAGCCGTTGGAGTTCATGCGCACGAAGGCTTCCACACCCCATGTGGCAGGCACACAGTTGCCCACAAGGGTCCAGAACCCGTTCATGGCATAGCGGGGCCAGGTGAGGCCGCTCAGGAACAGGAACACCACCGAGGTGAACACTATGACGAGCAATGAGGATTCGCGCTCCTTGACAAACCAGCTCAGGCAGAACCCCAGGAAGATGGAGGCTATGAGCATGGGGAGAATCAGCAGGCAACATTCGCCCAGACTGCCGACCTGCGGCAGCGAGAACATCAACGGCACCAGATGGAGGATGTAGAGCACCAGCGGCACATAGATGCAGAGGTAGCACATCAGCTTACCGAGCATCTGCGCACCCACGGGAGCATCCACAGCCATAGGGTCGATGCCGCCATGCTTCAGGCGGCGCTCCTTGCCGCCGGCGGCGAGCATCGTGACTCCGAGAATAAGGCTCTGCTGCAGAATAAGCACCAGGATGCCGGGGATGATGAATGAAGCAAATCCCTGCGTGGGGTCGCCGAGCATTATAGCCTCGCTCTGAATGGGAGCGGCGGCGACGCTTAGGGTTGACATCCCGGACTGCGACAGTTTCTGAGTTTGAATCTGAGTGCCGAGTGTCAGCTGGATGTCGGTGAGAGCGGCCACAAACGAGCGGTAGCGGAGCAAAAGGCTCATATCGCTGTAGAAGTTGACCACCGCCTGCTCACCGTTGCCAAGCTTTTTGTCATAGCTCGCGGGGATGTGGAGCACACCGAAGCAGTTGTGCTCGTTCATCATTGTGCGTGCCGCCGCCATATCAGGAGCGTAATCGTACACCTGCATGGCCTGGGTGGCATCCACCATACGGGCCAGATGGCGGCTTGAGGCAGTGCGGCTGTCGTCCACCACCACTACCGGCAGATCCGTGAGAATCTCAGGATTGTAGATAATAGTGTAAACCACAGGATAAATCGTGGGGAGAGCGAAGAAAAACAGGAGCACGCCCGCATCGTGAAACACCAGGTAGAACTCCCGGCGCCACACCTTGAACAGATCCACGAACCATTTTTTGACAGCTTGTATCATATCTTACGGCACATAAACAGGGTTGAGACACTTGCGGCGCAACCTCGGCAACCCGAGGAGCGATACCAACGGGAATATAAGCAGGGCCACATAGTACCACCGTGAATAGAAGATAGGGATGCCATTGAGCGCCTGGTCGATATATATCAGGAAATAGTAGCGCAGCGGCACTATATAGCTGAACACTCCCACTGCTCCATACATGCTCTGCACCGGAAACGAGAAGCCGGTGATGGAGAACGACAGTATGCCTACGAGCGACAGTATGCTGAGCGACAGCCTGAGGTTGGGCAGTATGCAGCACACAGTGACGGCAAATGCCTGACATGCCACGACAAACAGCACCATGGCCATGATGATATGCATGGCATGGTTGTTGAGCGGGAAGTTGCAGAACCCATACATAATGCTCTGCACCGCTATCCCGACAATAGAGAACACCAATGTCTGCGGCAGAAGCTTGCCCAGCAGAGCGATGAACATGGAGCCTCCGGCGGTGCGCAGCCATTGTGGGGAATCACCGCGCTTTATCTCATCGCACACCGAAAAGGCTGTGACAAGCAACACCATCAGGGCAATGACGCCGGGGAGGAACGAGTTGCTGAGATAGATGTTGTAGTTCATCCAGGGATTGTGCAAGCCGAACTCATTGACGGCAACAGGCTGGATTAGACTTCCAACGGCGGCTTCGTCCACACCCGACTGCACAAGGGTGGTCTGCACCACACCGCCGGTGGTGGTGACGGCCACAGTCTTGAACCCTTTGAAAGTGAGCGTGCCGGGCACGAAGAATGTGAGGTTGGAATAGTAGCTGAGTGTCGGGCCTTTGCCACCCACCGCATCACGCTGAAAATTCTCGGGGATATAGAAGAAACCGAATATCTTGCCTGAGCGCACATCGTCAATAGCCTCATGAAATGACTCAGCCTTATAGGAGATGTCGAGAGCCTGCGATGAGGCGAGGTTGCGCGTCACTTTCCGCGACAATGAGCTTTGGTCGAGGTCCACCACCGCAGCCGGCACCTTCAGTGGCAGTCCGGCATCCATCATGTTGATGAAGAACCATGTGACACCGAACGGCACCAGCACCATCAGTGCCACCACCACCCAGCGACGGCCCAGGTCGAGCCATCCCAGACGCAAGGATTTAGTGAGCGGAGTGAAATTCATGTTGTCACGGATTATAAACCACAGTCATGCCGGGTCGGAGATCGGCGATAGTGTCCACCGGACGGGCCTTCACCTCAAAGGTGCGGCTGTCCCATTCGCCGGTGGCCTTGGTGGCCCGCCATGTGGCGTAGCTGCCCATGTCGCGCACATAGTATATGCGCGCCTGAATCTCGCGTTTGTCCAGGGCGGGAATCATCACCTTGATCTCCTGCCCGAGCTTCATGTTGTTGAGATACTCCTCGCGCACATTGAATGTAATCCATTTATCGCTGATTTTTAGCACATTCATGATAGGAGCACCGAGAGCCACAAGTTCACCCACCTCCGGGTACACCTGGTCAACCTGACCGTCACAAGGGGCAGTGAGATACTGGTCCTCGAGCAGGCTCTGCACTTCGGCAACACCGCCCTGCGCCACATTCACCATGGCGGCGGCACTCTCCTTATCCTCCTTCTGGGCACCGGCCTTGGCAAGCGCCAGCTGGCTGCGGGCAGCACCCTCGGCGGCCACAGCTGCATCATAGGCGGCCTTGGCCTCATCGCGCTTCTGTGCGGACACCACATTCTCCTTGAAAAGGGTTTCCATGCGGTCGTAGGTTTTGCGGGTAATCTCCTTGGCGGCGGCAGCCTGGGCCACCATCTGCTCGGCGGTCTGCACAATCTGGATGCGGGTGCCGGCGTCCACCTTTTGATTCTGCGCGGCGGCAGCCTGCTTCATAGCCTCGGCCTGCATCAGCTTGGCCTCGGCGAGCGAGGAATGTATATGCACAAGAGTGTCGCCGGCATGAACCATGTCGCCCTCCTTCACATACAGCTCCACCACCCTGCCGGGAAGTTTGCCGGAAACGCGCACCGAAGTGGCTTCGGCCTGACCCTCGATTATTTCGGCAGGCTTTTTGAGAAACACGAAACCAATGATAGCGAGCACAGCGGCTCCTATAGTGAGCAGCAGCAGAGCCACGAGCAGATTGCGGTTCTCGCGCTGTTCAGCAGTGTTTGCATTAATATCAGCCATATTCTGTAGAATGATTATGAGTTTTTTAATAGTTTGTGGGATAGGGAAGAGTGCCGAGCACCTTTGAGAGATACACCTCGCATAGCCGCACCTCGATGCTTGCATCCACATGCTCGCTGTTGGCCTTGAGCCATGCGGTCTGGGCCTCCATCACATTGTCGGTGGTGAGGACACCCTCGCGGAAGCCGAGAGTGGCGGTGCGTAGATTTTCATCGGCCTTGGAGAGGTTGGTGGTGGTCATGTGGAGGGTTTTGAGAGCCTCCTGTGTTTTGTAGCTGCTCTGGTTCACCTGCAGCTCAATGAGGTCGCGGGCGTTGTCAAGCTCCAGCTCAGCCATGCGTGTCTGGCTCTTGGCGGCACGATATTTATTGTAGTTTCCACCCCAGTGCCATAAAGGGATGGAGAGGACGGCACCTACGGAGAAAGCCCCGTCAAACCTCTTCTTGAATCCGTTGAACATATTGGGGTTGGAGAAGGAGTACGACCCCACGAGAGCCAGCTTCGGCATCATGTCGCTCATGGCCACCTTCTCTTTCTGCCCCAGAGCCTTGACACCCATTTCAAGGGCACGCAGATCCTGACGGCGGGAATAGACATCGTCCATATTGTAATCGCGGGCCACCGGAGCCGGGAGTTCATCGAGCTTGGTGTTCTCATCAGCAAGAGTCATAGGAGTGTTGACCGGCAGGCCGCAGACCTGGGCAAGAGCCATGCGGCTCAGCGACAAGCCATTCTCCACCTTCACAAGATCCACTTGGGCGGCGTTGAGCTTCACATCCACGCTCAGGAGATCGCTCCTGGTGGCCACCCCTTGCTGCACCATGGCGTCAACATTCCGCCTGAGGGTGTCGAGCAGAGCCACATAGCTTGTGGCGAGCTCATGCTTGGCCTTCAGCGACACCACCTGCCAATAAGCGGCATCCACGGCATAAATCACATTTTCAGCCTCTTGGTTGTGGAGAGCCTTTGCGGCCTCCTCGGCATAGTGGGTGAGCTTGTTCATGGCCACAATCTTACCGCCCATGAAAATAGGCTGGGTGAGGGTGATTGCTCCGAAAAACACATTATGTATATCGTAGGTCATCGCCTCCTTAGGGATCAGAGCCACGGTTTCAGGCACCGGGGTGCCGTCGGGAGTGGTGACAGGCTGACCGGTGTAGGGGTTTTTCACAACATTGAACTGATAGCTCTGAGTGGCAAGGTCAAATGTCTTAGTGGGGAGCAGCTGGTCGGAGTCAAATATCGACAGCTCCTTCTGGTTGTACATATACCCGCCCTCGAAATCAATGGCGGGGAGATATGCGGCGAGTGCCTCCTTTTTCTGATATCCGGCCATGCGGACAGCCTCGGAACGCACTTTGAGCTGCTTGTTGTGCCGAAGGGCCATAGTGCGGCATGAGTCGAGGCTCACCCCCACCTCGGCACCCAATGCCACGGGAGCCGCCAGCATTATGGCGGCAAAAAGATGAAATATGCGGCTGTTCACCATAGATAAATAGCTGATGGGTTATGAAACGGTTTTGCAAATATAACCGATTTATCAAGTCAAAGGTTTTGAAAGCGGGGATATTTACCATACACACCATTTTTATTCTTTTTACTCCAATTTTATTCTTTTTACTCCAAAAAATAGTAATTTTGCTGCCCTAAAAAAATGCAACTTTGACTATGCTTGAAGATATAGTATCACGCGCCCTCAAGGGGATGGGAGCCTCGATCGACGAGGCTATGGAACTTAACAGCACCTGCACCACCGACCAACTGTGTGAAGCCGCCGACCGTGTGCGCCGGGAGCGCACAGGCTCCACAATCGACACCTGCTCTATTGTGAACGCACGCAGCGGACGCTGCTCGGAGGATTGCAAATGGTGCGCACAGAGTCGGCATTACCACACCGGCATCGAGGAGTATGACCTTATCGACGACAACGTGCTGGATGAGGCCGCCAACACATGCGCTGAAAGGGGTGTGCACCGATTCTCCATGGTCACCAGCGGACGCCGCATGACCGGCAAAGCTTTGGAAAAAGCGTGCGCCATGTTCCGCGCCATCGCCGTCCGCCATCCGCAGCTGCAGCTCTGCGCCTCAATGGGACTGCTGGGACTCGATGACCTCAAGAAGCTAAGGGAGGCCGGTGTGAGCCGTTATCATTGCAATCTGGAAACATCCGCCTCCTACTTCCCCACCCTGTGCACCACCCACACGCACGCCGACAAGCTACGCACCATCGCGGCGGCTCGCGAGGCCGGGATGCAAGTGTGCAGCGGCGGAATCATAGGGATGGGCGAGGGTATGCGCGAGCGTCTGGAGATGTGCGCCCAGGCAAGAGATGCGGGCGCAGTGTCCATCCCGGTCAACATTCTGTCGCCAATTCCGGGAACGGCGTTGGAGCACACTCCGCTGATAGAGGAGGAGGAGATTGTACGCACCGCTGCGCTGATGCGTCTTGTGGCTCCGGATACAGTGCTCCGGTTTGCAGGCGGCAGGGCACGCCTGAGCCAGGCCACCACCGAACGGATGCTGCGCGGCGGCATCAACGGAGCTATGATAGGCGACCTTCTCACCACTGCGGGAAGCAGCGTGGAGAACGACTTCGCGCTATTCAAACGCCTGGGCTACACGAAAGAGTAATTCCTATAAGATTTATAAGAATTATCAGTTGATGATCACCTCGCCGGAGGGGAGATCCTCGATAGTGCCGATGGCCACGGCCTGCGAGCCGTAGGGTGAGCGGCGGATGCTGTCGAGGGCCACACGTGTCTGCGAGCGCGGCACAATGGCCACAAGCACTCCGGCAGTAGGGACTGATAGCGGATCAAGTGAGTTGGCGGCACAATATTCGGCCACTCCACGCTCCACAGGCACAAGCTTACGGTCAATATTTACAGCAGAATACGACCTGCGGGCAGCTCTGCGGAGCGCATCCATCAACCCTTCAGGACGCGTGGGAAGCAGCATTGCCCTGATGCCGGGAGCATCGCGCAGCAAGGAGTGCACCATATCGCCCAGCGACACCGGGGAATCCTCCACCTCGGCCAACGGGTCGGGGGCATCGCCCCGGGCAATATCCACAGCCACACCGTGAGCACCCACCGGTCCACTGAGCAGCACTATGTCACCCGGTTCGATACACTGCGCACCGATATCAAGGTCGGGCGGCAGCTCGCCTACCCCGAAACAGCTTATAGCCACACCGTAGCGCGGGCCGCGTGTGGTGAGCGATGTGTGGATGCCCACACACTCCATCTCAGCCTGCACAAGAGCGTTGCGCATACTCTCGCGGAGACGGTGGAGCATGGCCAACGGAGTGTCGGTGTCGATGAGAAGGTCGGCCACGAAATAGCGCGGAGTGGCACCGCGGCGCAGCAGCCTGTTGGCGATGTCTGACACCGCCAGCACACCGATGTCGCCGCCCTGCCAGCTCAGCGGTATGTCATCGTAGATGCGCGAAGTGACTGTGTATTGCGAACTGCTGAAATCTACCGGCCCCTGATGTCGGTAGGCATCGGGCACGAGTGTGCGGAAATCAATATCTTTATCCATAGTATAGATATGTTTGGAGGATGTTAATTAGTAACATCCGGGGCGGATGCAAAGTTCACCCCACGCCATACAGCAAGCGGGCGCTCCCGGATGGGGAACGCCCGCTGTTGTTCAAGAGCACAGTCTTGCGACGGGTGCTATCTTATTTCATGTACACCTTGGAGGTGGTGTTGCCCTGCTTGCGGATGTAGAGGCCGGGGTTGTTCTCTACATTGAGGATACGCATACCCTGGAGGTTGTAGTACTCAACGGGAGCGTTGGCATCGATAGCATCGTTGGCGATTTCGCTGATACCTGCGAGATCGCGGTTCTCAGGCAACTGCAGCTTGGTGGATGCACCGCTGGAGAGGTAGAGAGCGCCAGGATTGCTCTGAAGCGCGAAGAGCACAGCATTGCCGTCAAGTGTGATAAGACCGTTGCTGTCCATTGTGCCATATACAGCACCCGACTGGCTGTAGTTATAGAACTTTTCAAGATATGCACGGCTTGAGGTCATGATAGAACCATTGCCGAGGAACAGACCGGTGGCACCTGCTTCCACATACACCTTGCTGGGGTCGGTGGCGTTGATATAGAAGTAGTGGTCGCCATCTGTACAGATTTCATCGTCACCAGCGTAGCTCCAACCGCCATTGGTGTATGGGTTTACAATACGGTAGAGATTGTTGTCGGTTTTGTTGCGCTGCACGGTTACATCGTAGTCGATAGGATCCAGACCAAAGCCGGGAGCGATGGTGCCTTCGTAGAAATGGCCGGGGTTGGCAAATGTTTCCCAATCATCTTCGGGACCGTCGAGCACAAACTCAACCAGGCCGGATTCCTGAGCGGCACCGGTTTCGTCAAGAGTCACAATCATAACGAAGCCTGCGGTATGACTTTCCGCGGAGTTGGTGAAGTTATACACGCCCGACTCGGTTGCGAAATCATTGCCCTGTGCAGCGATATCGCTTTCCCAACCGGCATTGGCGTAAGGGGCGGAGATGAAAGCATATTTAGCAGCAGTAACATCAGAACCGAAAGTAACGGAGACGGGGATAGTGGCACCATGCACGCAATGTCCGACAGATTGTACCGAAACAGAGTAATCCTTGGCACCGGGCAGTTTGATTCGCATCGAATTGTTGACATTACCGAATTGCCACTGACCATTCTGATAGCCTGTGAGGCGTACAATCAGAGTCTGGTCGGGGAAGGATATTACACCATTCTTGATAACGCCACCCATGCCGGCTTCAACAGCCTGACCATTGGAGTTGGCATACCAAGAGTAAGTGGAGATTTCAAGATTGCCGTACTGACCTGTAGTCACACCGGTGTCAAACACCGCATAGTCACCGTTGGCATCGCAGAAATACACATTGGTGGGGTCGTCGAAGTTGATGTACATATAGTTGGTATCATCGGTAGTGCAAGCCGAACCGTAAAGAGGATGGTTTGCGTAGGGGTTCTGGATACGGTAAACGTTAAGAGCACGATGCTTCTCGAAGGTCACATCCCATTCCTGGGGGTCAGCATTAAAGAATGTGGTGAAAGCGTCATCGCATATAGTGCCAGTGCCTTCAATGGCGGTCCACATGGAGATAGCCTTGGTGTCAGCGCTCTGAATGGCTTTGACATCCTGCTGCTGCGGGATAACATCGAGCGAACGGCTACCCTCAACTTTGGCAATGTTTTGTTTGAACTGAGTGGGATTCTGAGCCTTGGCCTTGGCTTCAACCGGGCCTGCGTAAGTGAATCCGGAAGCCGCCCATGCAGAGCTGGCTACGATAGCGGAAATTGCTAATGAGTAGAACTTTTTCATAAGCAAAAATTGTAATTTAATAATTAGTTATATGTGTATAGAAACTCGAAAATTCATCAAAAAACAGAAGCACCCCGGCCTGGTGCGCCGGAGGTGCGTATCCAATGACGATGCAAAGAAAACAACTTAATTTGTTTCTTGCAACTATTTTACATACTTTTTTACTGAAAAACCATCAAATTGCAACACAAAACGGCATTTTACACGGTTTTTGACACGTAATATATCCTTTAGGCCAGACAGGCGTCCAGGTCGCGGATGAGAGCCTCGCGGTCGAGATGCTGTCCTATGAACACTATCTTGTTCATGCGGTCGCCGTAGGTGGGATCCCAATCGCGGGCAAGGTTGGGGTCGGTGCGCATCATCTGCACAAGCTGGTCCTCGGGAGCGGTGGCGAACCAATATCCGGCCTCGGTGAGTTTTTTCTGCACACCTGCCTGCTCAAAGAGATAGCTCATATCCACATTGTGCTTGAAATATATCACCCCCTTGGCTCTAATCACATTCTTGGGCCACTGGCGGCTGATAAAGTAGTCGAACTTGTTGATATCGATGGGCTGGCGGCGGTAATATACAAATGTCTGTATGCCGTACTCCTCAGCCTCGCCCTCATCGTGATGATGATGGTGGTGATGATGGTGGTGGTCGTGGTGATGCTCGTGGTCGTGATGGTGGTCATGATGGTGGCGGGCTTCCTCCTCCTGCTCGGCGGTGGGAGCTTCCTCCACTTTGCGCACCCATGTGGCGGATGTGGCCACGCGCTCGAAGTTGAACATGTCGGTGTGGAGCAGACCGGTGAGCGGCACATCGCAGTAGTCGCACTCTATAATCTTTGCCGCCGGCTGGATGGCGCGGATTATAGCCTTGATGCGGGCGCCATCCTCGGGCGACACCTCGGAGATTTTGTTGAGCAGGATAATGTTGCAGAACTCAATCTGCTCGATAATGAGATTCTCAATATCCTCTTCGTCCACATGGCCGGAAGTCAGGGCATCACCGCAGGCAAACTCGCTCTGCATCCGCAGGGCATCGACCACGGTGACAATGCAGTCAAGCACCGGGATGCCGTTGCGCTTGAGCTCGGGGGCGAAGTTGCGCCACGAGCAGATGGTCTGGGCTATAGGTGCAGGCTCGCAGATGCCGGAAGCTTCAATCACAATGTAGTCAAACCGTCTTGCGGCAAGCAGCTCGTTGATCTGCTCGATGAGGTCGGTTTTGAGGGTACAGCATATACACCCGTTCTGGAGGGCCACAAGGTCGCCACCATTGTTGTCTTGCCCTACCACACCGCCTTTCTGGATGAGAGAGGCATCGATGTTCACCTCGCCGAGGTCGTTTACAATCACCGCGAACCGTATGCCGCGCTCGTTAGTCAGGATTCGGTTGAGGAGGGTGGTTTTGCCGCTGCCGAGGTATCCGGTGAGCAGCAGCACGGGAGTATTGTGGGTCTGTTCCATAAAAGCAATATGATTTTCTGCAAAATTAAGCATTTATACTTATTTTTGCATCCATATTCATTCACAAATATATTTATCTACACAAACAATGATAACCAAGATCCTGTTCTCGGCACGCCATTATCTGGAAACACATCTGCCGATGACTTCGGGCGATGTGGTGATGGACGGCCTGCTGATGGTGGTGATAGCCATAGTGGCCGTGGCCGTTTACTACCTGGCCAAGGGGGTGCTGTACTTCGTGGAAATCCTGGTGGAGAAAACTCCCACCACCTGGGATGATGACCTGATCACCTACAGGCTGATGAGAGCCGTGGCGCAGCTCGCCCCGGCAATAGCAGTGAACCATCTGCTTCCGACACTGTTTGTGGAAAGCCCCGTCACCCACCATTGGGCCAATGTGTTCACCGCGTTCTACATCCTGTGGGCTGTGATACATCTGCTGGTGGTGTTCACAAGCAACCTGTACACAGCCTTCAGCCACCGCTCCAAGATGAGAAAGTATGCAGTGAAAGGAGTGTTTCAGATGGTGAAACTCATCCTGATAGGCGTGGGAGTGGTGATCGGGGCCTCGATACTTGTGGGCAAAAGCCCCACGGCGATACTCACTGCCATCGGTGCCAGTGCGGCAGTGCTGATGCTGGTGTTCAAGGACACCATCATGGGACTCGTGGCATCGGTGCAGCTCACGGCCAACAATATGCTGCGGCGCGGCGACTGGATTGTGGCCGACTCCCACGGCATCAACGGCGAGGTGGAGGATGTGAGCCTCACCACCATCAAGGTGCGCAACTGGGACAACTCCATATCCACCATTCCACCCTATTCGCTGGTGAGTGATTCGTTTCGCAACTATCAGGCTATGCGCGACATGGGCGGACGACGGGTGGACCGCTCGATACTCGTGGATGTCAACTCCATACGCTTCCTTTCGCCTGAAGAGATAGAACTGCTGCGCCAGAAAGGACGCCTCGAAGGGATTGCCGCCGAAAAGATCGAACACGCCATAAATGTGCAGCTGCTGCGCTACGCCCTGGAGCATTTCCTAACCCACGATGCGAGGGTGAACCACAAGATGCTCACCATGGTGCGCCAGATGGCCCCCACCGCCACCGGGCTCCCGCTGCAGCTCTATTTCTTCACACGCTGCACAGGGTGGAAAGATTATGAGCATACGCTGAGCGACATAATGGACCATGTGTATGCCCTCACCAGGGAGTTTGGCATCACGATGTTCCAATCGCCCGCAGGCACAGATTTGAAATCCTGTCTCTTATACACATCTCCGAGCCCACGAGACGGAGCTACATCTC
>ENA-OZES01000495-OZES01000495.1-human-gut-metagenome-genome-assembly--contig:-NODE-495-length-22950-cov-5.572265_pt1 | contig 22950 bp, 16 predicted proteins | sample MGYA00245068_ERZ653609 | MGnify/ENA primary metagenome ERZ653609 (study PRJEB26926, sample SAMN06164898) | human gut metagenome | biome: ENVO:00009003; feature: ENVO:2100002; material: ENVO:00002003... | reverse complement strand
GGCTATACCGAGAGCCGCCGCATCGGCAGCGAGCTCATACTCCGCGGCCACAACATCCGGACGTCTGCGGAGCAAATCCATCGGCACCCCGGTGGCCAGCAGCCGCCGGTAGTCGGGCAGGGGAGCCGGCACCTTCAATCTTGGGGCGAGTTCACCGGGATAAACACCTAAAAGCACCGCAATAGCGTTAATGGTCACATCTATGGAAGCCTCCACCTGAGGAAGCAATGACTGTGTGGAGTAATATATCATTTTTGCCTGGGCCACATCAAGCTTCGAGGCCAATCCCGCTTCATGACGCGCCTCCACAATTTTCAGCACCTCGGATTGCGACTTGATATGCTCCCGGGCAACAGCATATTCCGCCTGATAGGTGCGCAGCGCACAATACTGTGTGGCTATCTCGGCACACATACTCACCATTGCACCGTTCATTTCGGCCTTTGTGGCGTTCATCAACGCCTTTGATTGCTTGACGCTTGACCCTATCTTTCCAAAAAGGTCAATCTCCCAGCTCATATTCGCTCCGACGCTGAATGCCGAAGATGTGGAGGCAGGAGTTTTCACAGTCCCGGCATATCCTGATTCCCTGCTCCTGCTCCATCCGGCAGAAACTCCGACGGTGGGATAATATGCTGACTTTGCCTGACGCACGCTTTCGCGGGCTATAGCCACACGCTTGGCAGCAATCCGTAGGTCGTAGTTATTGGCACATCCGGCGGCAATCAATGAATCAAGCAGAGAATCATCAAACGATTTCCACCACTGGTCCTCCACGGGGTAGGGCGGAGATTGCAGCTCTCCATATAAATAATTAGCAGGCATTGAATCAACGATACAATCACCACCGGCATGAGCACTGAACAGCACTCCACCTGATATAAACAAAAGTAAAACGGCTCGTAGATTAAGCATGATCACCAATAACTTTAATTTTAGAACTATAACCTTTGCACACAGTCAATCAGTTCTACAATTAAACAAATTTAACGCACTTGCAATCCACACCTACTCGAAACCGAAACAGTGAAAGATACGTTTTTAGAATGTGCTAAATAACTATTGACAATGAAAAAGAGTGTGATAATCATCGGAGGAGGATTTGCAGGGCTGACCCTTTTACGCAAGCTCGACAAACGGAAATATCGTGTGGTACTCGTGGACAAGAACAATTTCCACGGATTTCCACCGCTGTTCTATCAGATAGCGTCGTGCGGACTTGATGCCGGAAGCATCTCGTTTCCGTTTCGCAGAGAGCTCAGAAAAGGCCGCGCCAAAGGAGCGGAGTATCGGCTCGGCCAAGTGACCGACATCAACGCCGCAGAGCAGACTGTGTCAACACAATATGAAACAATCCATTACGATATACTGGTGCTCGCTGCCGGCACCACAAACAATTTTTTCGGCAATCCCGACCTTATAAAGAAAGTTTACACCCTCAAGTCGGCTTCCGAAGCTCAGCGCATCCGCGATGAAGTGCTCCAGCGGTTGGAGAGAGCCTCTCTGGAACCTGACGCTGAAAAACGCAAGCAACTGCTCAGCTTCACTGTGATAGGTGGCGGTGCCACAGGCGTGGAAGTGGCAGGTGCTCTGGGCGAGATGAAACGCTATATTATTCCCCGCGAATACACTGCCATACCGGCATCAGAGGTTAAAATCACCATTGTGGAGGGCACCGGTTCGTTGCTTGGAGCAATGAGCCGCAACGCTCAGTCCAAAGCCTGTGAGTATCTCGGCAAATTAGGGGTGGATGTGGTTCTCAACCATTTTCTCAAAAGCTACGAAGGCCATACGGCTCTCCTGGACAATGGCGATGAGATACCGTCGGGCATGGTGATATGGACAGCTGGGATTGTGGCCAATTCGTTTAATTTCACAGGCTTCTCGCCTTCACTTGCGCGAGGTGGAAGAATAAAAGTGGACTCCCGCAATCTTGCCGATGGAAGCAACAATATATATGTGGTGGGCGATATGGCCTACATGTCCACCGACCGCTATCCCTCCGGGCATCCCCAGCTGGCTCAGGTAGCTATTCAGCAGAGCATCAATCTGGCCCGCAATCTCAACCGGAAGTTGGAGGATTCAACACCGTTTGTCTATCGCGATAAAGGCACGATGGCCACAGTGGGACGAAACATGGCTGTAGCCGACCTCAAATCGGTGAAGCTATCGGGGCGTTTGGCATGGATGGTGTGGATGTTTATCCACCTGATTTCCATCCTCGGGATGCGCAACAAACTCACGGTGCTCATCAACTGGATATGGGCCTATTGCACTTACTCCACCTCGTTGCGCCAGCTGATATATCAAGACGAATATCCTCTGCGATAAAAATTTGTTGGTGATACCAAACTATTTTTTTAATTTTGCACTCAGCAGCCGGGCATTTCGTCGCTCACCGATGTATATGCGGTGTGAGGAAAGTCCGGGCAACATAGAGCACCATATTTCTTAACGGGAAGCTGTGGGTGACTGCAGAGTAGTGTGACAGAAAACAACCGCCTTTGGCATTGCCGGAGGTAAGGGTGAAAAGGCGAGGTAAGAGCTCACCGGACGCGACAGTGATATCGCGTGCCGCACACCTTATGGGTTGCAAGGCCAAATATACCGACATTCAAGGGCTGCTCGTCCATTGTCGGGGGGTAGGCTGCTAAAGCTTGCGGGCAACCGTAAGTTCAGATAAATGACGAAACGTCGTGATGTCCCCGCAAGGGAAGTGTCACGACCGACATAACCCGGCTTATCGCCCGGCTGCTTTTTTCTTTTTGATTCAGCTTGCTATGAGCAATTTAGATTTCACATCCGCCGAAAAGCTTTCGCTTCACTCCAGCTACCGAATGTTGCGGAAGCTCACCTCAGATGTCATATCGGCTTCCGAGGCCCGGCATCTGCGTGAGCGCGTGGCTGCAGGTGCCTCCAACAATCTTTTTGGCCGCACCCGATTCGGACACCATCCTGTGCTTCATTCTTTGAATGTGGCCATTGCCCTCTGCGACAGCATGGGAGCCGACCGCAATATGGTGCTTGCCGTGATGCTGTATAACCTTGGCGTGGACATGGATGAGGATGACGAAGATGTGAGAGCTCTCATCCGCGGGCTCAGCAAGGTGTCGAGTCTCTACAGCAAGCAGGCCACAGTAAAAAGTGACAATTTCCGCAAGCTGCTGCTCACTTTCGCCGAGGATATCAGGGTAATCATCATCATGATTGTGGACCGCCTTGTGCTCATGAAAGCTATCAACCATCATCCCGCTGAGGAGTTGGTGCGCGAAGTGGCTTTCGAGGCGAGCTATCTGTACGCTCCTTTGGCCCACAGGCTGGGTCTGTACAAAATAAAGAGCGAGCTTGAGGATATGTCGCTCAAATACACCGACCGCGACATGTATTCACGCATCGCCCGTAAGCTCAACGAAACCAAGAAGAGCCGCGATGCTTATATTGAATCGTTCATAGCTCCGGTGAAGGAGGCACTCACCAGACAAGGACTGAAGTTTGACATCAAAGGTCGTACCAAATCAATCTTCTCCATCTGGAACAAGATGAAGAAGCAGAACACTGACCTCGACCATATCTATGACCTGTTTGCCATAAGGGTGATTCTTGATGTTGCCCCCGAGCGCGAACGCCCGGAATGTTGGTTGGCTTATTCGGTGGTCACCGATATGTACACCCCAAACCCGGCAAGGCTCAAGGATTGGCTCAGTATTCCCAAGAGCAACGGTTATGAGAGCCTGCACATCACAGTAAAAGGTCCGCAAAACAAATGGGTGGAGGTGCAGATCCGCTCCAAAAGAATGGACGAGATTGCAGAAAAAGGTATTGCCGCACACTGGAAATACAAAGGAATCAAGAGCGAAAGCGACCTTGACACATGGATGAACCATGTGCGCGACATTCTTGAAACCGCCGACTCCGGACCTATGGAGCTGATGAAGAACATGAAGATGGACATGTACAACAAGGAAGTATTCGTGTTCACACCCAAGGGCGATCTCTACAAGCTCCCGCTGGGCGCTACGGTGCTCGACTTCGCATTCAACATCCATTCAGGACTCGGATGCAAGTGCATTGGCGGAAAGGTGAACGGCAAAAGCCGTAAGCTCAACCATAAGCTGTCGTCGGGCGACACTGTGGAGGTGCTCACTTCCACCAATCAAACGCCCAAACTCGATTGGCTGCAATTTCTTGTCACTTCCAAGGCCCGAAGCAAAGTGCGCCAGGCTGTGAATGAAATGGCCAACCGCTCGGCGGAACTTGCCAAGGAGCTGCTCCAGCGCCGCTTCAAGAACCGCAAGGTGGAGATGGAAGAGGCTGCCTTGATGCGCGTAATTAAAAAGCTCGGATATAAAACCGTGACTGACTTCTACAACGCCATCGCTTCTGAGCAGCTGGATGTCAACGATGTGATCAATCAGTATGAACTGATGGAGCGCAAGGTGGAAGATGACAAGGAGAAACGGTCGGCGGAAGAGTTTCAGCTTCAGGCATCGGAAGAAGCCGCTGCAGCGCAAAGTTCCGACAGCGATGTGCTTGTGATCGGCAACGATGTGAAAGGTATCAACTACCGCCTTGCCAAGTGCTGCAACCCCATTTACGGCGATGATGTGTTTGGCTTCGTATCCGCGGAAGGGATCATCAAAATCCACCGCAAGAATTGTCCCAATGCGGCCAACATCTTCGCACGCTATCCCTACCGAATCATAACCACCCGCTGGAGCGGCAAGTTCGGACAGCAGTTCGGCACCACTCTACGTGTGGTGGGTATTGATGACATAGGTATTGTGACCAACATCACATCCATCATCAACAAAGAGAAAGACGCCACCCTCAGAAGTATATCCATTGAGAGCCATGATGGTTTGTTCAACGGATTTCTTGTGGTAGGAGTGACCAACAAGGAGTCGCTAAACCAAATTATTAAGAAAATCAAAACAGTGAAAGGAGTTAAAGATGTGCAACGCAGCAACTAACCTTAAGATTTCCCTGACCACAATAATGTGTGGCCTGATGATATCATGTTCCTCATCCGACAAAGAGAAAGCCACCGCGCTCTACACCGAGGCCGAAAATTTGATGAACTCAGGCGATTATGAGCAGGCGCAGACTCTGCTTGACAGCATTGACAAAGCGTATCCCGGCGAGGTGGATGTACGCCGGCAGGGGATACATCTCCGTCCACAGCTTATTGAAAAGCTCACGCTCCGGCAGCTGTCTGCCACCGACAGCTTACTGGCCGCATGTCAGCTGCAGAGCGACAGCCTTGGCAAATACATCATCAAGGTGGACAACCCCATCGAGCCTTATTTCGTATATGCCGGCTTTGAAGGGAAGAGTCCCGTTGCTTCTCCGGGTGTATATGCCCGCATCACACCCGATGGCCAATTCTACATCATATCCTCTGTCAACAGATCTATTGGGTCCACATCCGTGGCTATTTCAATGCCCGACGGGACTTCGGCACAAACTGCGACAGTGGCATACGACGGTGAACGCAACGACAAGCAGGGTGGGGCAGAAGTGATCACCTTCATGCAATCGGAGTGTGACACTATCGGTGCTCTCGCGCAGCAGCATCCTGACGCCAAATTCACTTTAACTTTCACGGGATTGAAACAATGGTCAATGCCTCTGCCTGACAATCAACTCAAAGCGTTAGCCACCATGCATGAAGCTGCAGGACTTATCAAGGATATGAAAGTGCTTCAGATTCGGAAAACTCAGCTTGAGAAACAGCTTGAGTTGTCGCGCAGCCAGCAGGCCCGCACCTTCAACGAAGAATCAGCATCCGAATAATCAATCGATTTTCACGCTCAATTCGCCGGTATCGTTCTGATTGCCGGCGATTTTCACATTCTTGACTCTCCGGAGATTGAATGCGAACTGATTTGGATGGTAGGGCTGGAAGTCTCTGTTGTGGGTCACTTTATTGTTCTCGATCTTCAATCCGTCCACCGACACGGCGTAAACCAGCGGAGTGTCAAAAGTGACAAAATCATTGTTCTCAATCACAATTCCCTGCTGGGAACCATGGAAATATGATTGCTGCTTGGCAAGATCCGGAATCACGGGGAAGATGGATATTATCGCTTCCGTGAACTGAAACTGACTGGTCAATGAGTTGACAAACCGGTTGTTGCGTATGGTCACATCGCGGCAAGCTCCGGTTTCATACCACCCGTTGCAGTCGCCACTGAGAAGAATGGCGCTACCCGATGTGTGGTCATAAAGATTGTGTTCCACCACCACTTTCCGCGGCGTGCTGAACAATGAACCACGGGCGCGATTATTGCGGACTATATTGTTGGCAAACAGCACTTCCGGCGTCCAACTGAGATTTTCAAGTCCCACACCGCTCTCAAAATCAATGGAGTCGGGAAGGGGAGAGGTGAATGTGATTATAAACTCCTTTTGGGAAACATTTGTAATATCCTTAATTGATAAGCGTTCTTTGGCATAATCCATAGTAGCTGAATTGACAATGCTCACAGAATCACCGGGATACCCCCAAGGCATACCGTAGGTTTGATCATGCATATAGACCGCTCTGACAGCGTTGGGAGCGACAACAGATTTCACCCTCAGATATGTGCCGTGCACATTGATGGCATCATCCATCATTGACTCATACAGTCCGTTGACCGACACAATCTTACCCTTGCACCCGCTGAAGTGAGTGGCATCAGCTTGAGTCGTGAAATACCGTCCGCCATCAGGGCGCAACGCCACCTTAAAATCGTTAAGCGTCACATTCTCACACAGTTGAGCCAACAATCCCATACCCTCGGCATAATGCACGGTGACGCTTGATATTGAGCTGTTTTTGTTCAAGCTCAGGAATATGGCCGGGGCAGGGCGGTGCCATGTGCGGAGAGTCACCATCGTGCCAGGAACCAATTGTGGGTTAATCCATCGGGGAGCGTAGAGCAACCCGTTTTTCATCTTCACCACGCTATCCACACCACACCAAGTGTCGCTTGTGCGGTAGAGGATATGGTGCGAATCCTGTTCAAAGCACATACCATAGTTCGGCTTACGCTCCCAGCCTTCGCCGTATGCCACAAATTGGTGGTTTTCAATTCGGTATTTCACTTCATCGGATGGACGGAACTTGATGCCGGAAGAACTGTTTTCAACTATCTCAATCTGCGAAATATGGGGATTGGCAAAATCCACTGAAAGATTTGATATCGAACAGTTTGTACTATTGACCATCGCTATCGGGAGTATCACGCCATGACACACAATCTCGGCTCCACATCCATCAAGAGTACAATTGCTCCATCCATCCAGATTGATAGCCACGCGCTTGGATCCATCCTGATCATGATTGGATATGTAATAAGGATACGATTTAGCCTTTGCATCATGAAAATCATATCTGCCCGGAGAAAGAAGAAGTGTCACACTATCCTCTTCCGCACACTGAGCCTTGATTTTAGCCAGGGCTTTATACATCTTCACAGTCATATCCTTGCCCGTATTGGGCTTCACACCGTAATCGCTCAACTGAATCCGCTTGACAGCTCCGGCGTGTGCACAAATCAAAAAGAAAAAAACAACAACCAGTATCCGGCTTATTTTCATGGCATTCAACGTTAAAATGTTTCGTTCACAAATTTAATGTATTTTTCACGAACCGAAAACATCCAACCAATAAAAAAGCATTGTATATGTACCATAACATATACAATAACACACCCTCGTGCACCACTGCACGAGTTACATAAACACGAGTATGTTAAAACCAATTTAAGAAATATATAGTAAAATAATCAAAACGAAAATAATAATAAAATATACAAGGTAAAGACGCTTAATATACTTAATAATATCTTCCATTTAATTATTTATAATCCGAATAAGTACCACTAGGAATTTTATGAGATTTGTTTGACGCTGCACGAAGAAGCCCAAAAGCAGAATTTACAAGAGGCGCATGTTCTGTAACATCAATACCATTTCTTCTAAAAAAATTCTCCATAGCTTGTTTATCACCAGATAAGCAAATATTAAATAACTCTTGAGATGCTTTGCTTAACTCGGTGTTAAAGTTAGCAGTTTTAAATGAATTATCAATCATCTGCCCATAAGATTTACGATTTATTAACACAACATTGGCAGCAATCTCATTGATCCGAGCAGCAGCAAGCTTTGCATTAGCATAGTTCAACGATGTACGAGACATTATTTCCTGAGTCATAGCCTTGGCATTCCGGGTCTGTACCTTAGCAAGTTCTATACGGGTCTCCATGGTAGCACTGTTATAGAAGTTATCAAGTCGGGAGGAATCATTGCCGAGTCGCTGACCTTCCAACTGCTCTTGGATAGTGTTGACTCGGGACTGATAGGTATCAACAAGAAAATTACGCTCGGTATCACTCTTGGCATTATCTATAGCCTGACCAATGGCACGCAATTCAGTCAAGCCCATCATTACGGACTCATGCTCTGCTTTTACATCGTTATAACGGCTCAAGCTCTCTTTATTGGCAACCTCGGCATCGGCCAATTTATCGGCACGCATATTGTTAACTGCCTGCTGGAGGCTATCACCAAGTTGAGGAACCGGCATCGGTTCAACATGTGCCATCTGTGGGGTAGGGATGGAGGTACTGTTACCAGCGGAGGCACTGCCGGAGCCATAAATCAAATTGGGATTCAATCCGGCTTCCTGATAACGGGCCATCTGTGCGGACGGTTTGTTATAATCGTTCTGCATGTGCCACATCTCTTTCTGCTGTTCCCAATTGTACTTAGCTATCTCCATGTTCTGTTGATTGGCCATTGATGTGGAGCCGATACCGGCTATACCTGAAACGGCTTGCCCAATCACCGGGATAAAATCAAGAAAACCCATAGTTTTTATTTTTGCTCTAAATTATTGATTTATCGCAAAGTGTCACTTAGCACTATATTATCTAGTAGGTGTATAGTGCTAAGTGTTTTTTTCTCGGGGCTCTGCCCCGAACCCCGGAGGATCAAGGAGAATGAGTATTGGCTTCGCGCTCTTGTCTCCTTTTGCGCTCCGTTAAAGCAATTGGCATTTGCTACCGCAAAGTCCTGAGCGCAGTTTATACCAGCCTTTACTCTCGCTTCGCTTTCGTATTGGCTGACAAACTCCGTGCGGATATTGCTTGCAGCAAACGCCATTGCTTCGGTCACTTCGCGAATGTTTTTACAGCTATACCAAATTATCTTCTTCATCCATCAAATGGATGTAAAGCCACTCTCGGTACATCTGCGTTAATTCACACTCTTGGACGAAAAGCCTATAACGGTTGACTGTCGTCAACAACTTTTGCTGACGAGTCGTCCTGCAATTTATCATCCTTTTTAGACGCCTGTTTTCGGCTTTCACTTTCTGTAAGTCGGCTTTCAATTTCTCTATATTCTCGCTCATATTCTTGCATATCTATTAAATCAACATTGGGATTGTTCAAAGGGCTCACTTCATCATCTATCGTAGCATCGGGATCATCATATTGTACATCATGAATGAGACCGGGTGGTATCATTCCGTTACTGAAACGGTCAACAATCTGCCGGAGAGTTAACGACTGATCAGGGACTGTCATACTTACACCTTGAGGGATTACACCACGCTCGGTGTAATCATAATCATATTTGCTTTTTACATTATAAACTTGGTGTGCCATGATAGGGTAGGGGACGGTTTGCTTTAATATTATGATGAATCTGACACCAAAGATGATCAATATTTTCACCGTTGGCAGTCTCCACTGAAAAAATGTGATTGGTCTCATCAGACGAACCAGTCACAAAAGAAGCATTCAAAGAGGGAGCAGATTTAAACCTGCGGCCAAGATGCCAAAAATCTAAGGATGTACGGAAATCACCGTGGTAGGAATTGGGAATGTATTTGTACTCGGAATATCGGGATTGATAACCGAAAGTCCTGTCATTGTCTGTTTTTTCATTACCAGCGTCATCAGTACCAAAAGAATGGGCATTAAAATCAAAATACAACTCACCTTGTTTTACCTCCTGCTCACCAAGATGTGCAAAATAGGGGTTGGGCTCATCATATCGGTCTGTCATTTCCAATTGTCGGGGGAAACCTTGACTGTAGGAAGAACGAGGACGAACGACAAGAATAGAGATTAAATAACCGGGCTCACTGAAAAATTTAGTAAATCCATTCTTATTACCTGCGGCAACACCTCGGCCAGCCATATCACCAAGAGGGGAATTTGTAGAAGTCTCGGAAGTCTGCAATACTTCACCAATTATAACAGGAGTGGAACCACCGCCAAGGAACTCGGGACGCTGCAGACGACTGTCGGGGTTGTTAACTCCCCAAATTCCTTGCAAATATTCCCAGAAACGCCATCCGACGCGGGCGGACTGCTCAAAGAACCTTTGCAAAGCAAAACCTCGGCGTAGCTCATTAATAGTAGATTGTGTCGCATTCTCTAGATCTACCTGCAAATTAGTTCCAGGATCATATGATACATGATAAGGGCGGGATGAACCACCACCTGGTGCCGAACCTTGTACAAATATTTTACCGCTTGTACCAGAAGAACCTGATACACCACTATTCAAAGGACCATCAGGAGCATTAACACCATCAGGACCAGCAACAAGGCTATCAGTTCCCCATCCGGCTGGATTACGAACTACTGGTGCTTCACCATATATAGGTAATTTTACATCTTGACCACGCTGAGGCCATGGCAGAGCGGATGTAAAATAATCTTTCTGCCAACATGCGTTACGGATTTTCAATACTTCAAAAAAAGCTCGTTTAGTTCCATCAGTTGATAGGTCGGGCTCAGTATCATCAATCTCTTGGAGACCTCCGGGCCATGTCCATGTATCTGAAAAATCATATTGCTCAAGATTCTGGTCACTGAAATAATATTGCCAAACCTTATAATAAGCCAAAAAGGGCAGGGGATTGATAGGCTTTGAAAAATTATCAGCTATAACAGTGTCTTTGGTAACTACAGGAAAACCAAGATAATCCCAAAGAGAACCGGGTCCAAACAATTCAGGATGAGAAATTATATCTCCTTTATGAAGTATTACATTAGGTGGCACAGGTTCCTCACGACCACTTTGACCGCCTGTATAATAAGTCTCGTATTCATCCCAAAGTAAACGAATAGGGACAAAAAAATTATATACTTTAGCATCACATCGGGCCATTATAGGAGCAAGCATAGGAGCCATACGGATATATAACTCCGTATTCATGCGCCATTTATCACCGGGCATAACCTTTTGAAACAAGGTAGGTGTAATACGAAAGAATTCACTTGATGAGCAAACATCATGACCAAGGCCGAAATTTGAATGCTTTGGCTTGTTTATCTTTGTTTTTGTGAATAAACTCATTGTTGTTTATTTTTAAGTCTTGATACTATTTTACGCGCTCGTTGTCGCTGTTGTCCGGCTTGAAAACGGATAAAATCGCGTTCAGTACTATTCGGATGACTTCTAAAATATTTCTTACGGTTTTGTTCATCTGATATTGATTGTTGAATTTTTAAATCTAGCTTCATCTCGTCATCAAATACCTTGTCCTTATAATAACGCGGCAAAGGTACGAAATGAAAATTATTAAAGCCACGACCGTCAAGCCGCTCACGTAGGTGGTCAACCATTGCGGAAGAAAGGTAATTGATACCAATTCCAGGGCGGCGGCTACAAAGCATAAATGTTCTCTTATTGGGGTCTTTTTCATTGATGGTTGATAAACAATACTTACAAACATAATTTATAGAGGCCGGGGTGACTGTTCCAACACTATCGTTAATATCAAACATGAAAGAGTCACAATGTTTCCATGTCTTTTTCAATACTTCACGAATGTCATAAACATCATGAGGGAAATCAAACAATATCAAATGATAATGGGGTCGGCCAAACGTTTCTCCGTATTCGCTCACAAGAAAATAGCGTATCTTAAACGGCTCAATCTCTTTACGAAACCTTTTCAAGAACAATTGTACATGACGCTTATTAACTCTATTGTCTTGAGGCAAACTTTCATCATTGTATGTAAGTGTTATAAAATAAGCACTGGAAGCTATTTTTACCTCTTCTATCAATCTGAAACACCATTGCTCACGTTTACGGGATAGACACAATGGGCATTTTCCACATGGAACATAAATATACATGTCCGGCTTAGTCGCAATTTCACCGACGCGATACAAATAGCTCTCATCAAGATAGCGAGGATTTTTAATCATTACAGGCTTTATACAGTTCATAAACGAACACCACCACGCGATATGCCATAACGGCGAATCCTACGACCTTTGCGAAAGCGTCTTTTTCTTCTTCTACTCATAATTTTAAGTTTTTAGTTATAAATTGATATTAATTGTGTACTTCAAAGTATCAGATTAAAATAAAGATTTACATATATAGCAACAGTTGAATGCTGAGTTACATAAACACGATTATGTTAAATAACATATCGGGGTAAACGGGGCCCCTGAATAATGCTGCGCTCAGTGGCACTAAATATAGCGCCGCCCTATATCTCTAACGGTCTTAGCGCTTAGGTATAGATGAGATGAGATGAGATGAGATGAGATGAGATGAGATGAGATGAGATGAGATGGACGGATGAGATGGACGGATGAGATGGACGGATGAGATGGACGGATGAGATAGATAGACGGATGGATGGATGAATGAATGAATGAATGGACGGATGGACTGTAAGCAGCCTGCTTCTGGCACAAACATTAAAACGGAGCCTTGATAGCCATCTCGCCATGCATACAGTGCTCCACCAGCCACAGCACACGCTCGTAGATACAGCCAAGGTGGCTAAGTGGCTCTCGGACTTGGTCAGCGCTATCACCTCCATGGCTATCATGCTTGACTTGCGGGCAACAACGCCAATGAAGCCTTTTATTTACTTATTTACGTTGAGCCTTAGATTGGGATACGTTATTATGATAAGTCTAAGCCCCCTGTCCCCTGCCCTGATGCGATGCAAGACTATATAACGCAAGAAGTTGACAGTCAAGGACTATCAACTTCTCTTAGTAGCGGGGGCAGGACTCGAACCTACGACCTTTGGGTTATGAGCCCAACGAGCTACCACTGCTCCACCCCGCGATGTTGTTGTTTTGTGAGTGCAAAGGTAGTGGTATTTTTTGAGTTGTCAATAGCTATGCGGGATTATTTGTGTTAAAATTTACTAATTCATTATGAGTAACATAGTTACATAAATAGCTTGCGATGGCTTCAACTTATATATATGCTAAGGAATATAAAAAAGTTGGGAGTAATGGCGAAGTTTGTGTATTTTTGCACAAATAATAACACATTTCTTGAAAAGATTATGCAAATCAGCCCTAAATCCTTACTGATTATGACTACAGCCGGGGTATTGTGTTCTTGCTCACAGCAGAAACTCGAATATCCTCAAGCGCCTACAGATGGCACAGTGGATAATTATTTCGGCACTGAAGTGGCGGACAAATACCGACCGCTGGAAAATGATACCGCAGAAGCCACTCTCGCTTGGGTCAAGGCGGAGAATGAGGTGACCAATGCTTATCTGAGCAAGATTCCGTATCGTGAAAATATCCGCAAAAGGCTCACTGAGCTTAACGATTTCAAAAAATCCGGAATGCCCTCTAAGCATAAGGATGGCAAATATTATTACTATGAGAACAACGGATTGCAGAATCAGTCGGTACTGTACAGAGTGGACTCTCTCGGCGGCACGCCGGAAGTGTTTCTCGACCCCAACAAGCTGTCGGACAACGGCACCGTGGCTTTGACGGGCGTATTCCCTTCTCCTGATGGCAAATACACCGCCTATACCATTTCGCGCAACGGTTCCGACTGGACCGAAATATATGTGATGGACACCGCCACCAAGAAGCTTTTGAGCGACCATGTGGAATGGGCCAAATTCACAGGTGCTTCATGGCACGGCAACGGATTTTTCTACAGCGCATACCCCCGCCCCGAAGCCGGCAAAGAGTTCAGCAACGCCAATGAGAACCACCAGATATATTATCACGCCATCGGTACTCCGCAGAGCGAGGATAAGCTGGCTTATGAGGACCCTGAAAATCCGCTTCATTTCCATTCGGCCTACGTGCCAGAAGGGTCCGGTCTTCTGTTTGTGAGCACCGGAGGAGCAGGCATCGGTGATGGATTGATGTTCAAGGATTTGAAAACCAATTCGGGATGGAATATGATAGAACCGTCGCAGGACTACACCGTAGAACCTGTCGGTGTGGCAAACGGCAATATATATCTGCTCACATCAAAAGGAGCTCCCAACAATCGCCTTGTGGCCATTGATATCAAATCACCTTCGGTATGGACAGAGATTGTGCCCGAACAGAAGAATGTGCTCACATCCGCGCAATTTGCCGACGACAAGTTGATACTCAGTTATGAGAAGGATGCCGCTACACACCTTTATGTTCACAATCTTGACGGCAGCCAGGTGCGCGAGATAGAACTGCCCACCTTCGGCACAGCATCAGTGTCAAGCGACAAGGGAGAGAAAGAGGTGTTCTACACCTTCACATCTTTTGTATATCCCTCAGCCGTTTACAGCTACGATCTTGATTCCGGCAAGAGCACACTCGTTAAAAAAGCCGATGTGGAAGGCGTGAACTTCGATGATTATGTGACCGAGCAGGTGTTCTACACCTCCAAGGATGGCACAAAAGTTCCGATGTTCCTCACCTACAAGAAAGGACTGGAAAAGAACGGGAAGAATCCGGTGTATCTTTACGGCTACGGCGGCTTCAACGTATCGCTCACACCCGGGTTTACCCCCAACAGAATGTTGTGGCTTGAAAACGGCGGCATCTACGCACAGGCATCGCTTCGCGGCGGCTCGGAGTATGGCGAGGCTTGGCACTCCGCCGGCACCAAGATGAACAAGCTTAACGTGTTCAACGACTTCATTGCCGCCGCCGAATATATGATTAATGAAGGATGGAGCTCACCTGAATATATGTCAATCGAGGGTGGAAGCAACGGCGGATTGCTGGTTGGTGCCACAGTGAATATGCGTCCCGACCTGTTCAAGGTGGCCATTCCCCGTGTCGGTGTGATGGATATGATGCGCTATCACAACTTCACCATTGGATGGAACTGGGCCTCGGACTACGGCACAAGTGCCGACAGCAAGGATATGGCCGACTACCTGCTCGGCTACTCACCGCTCCACAACATCAAGAACGATGGTACTCCCTACCCCGCAATCTTGGTGACCACCGCCGACCATGATGACCGCGTTGTGCCGGCACACTCATTCAAGTACGCCGCCCAGCTTCAGGCATCCAACACCGGTGACGCTCCCAAACTCATCAGGATTGACAGCAACGCCGGTCATGGAGCAGGCAAACCTATGAGCAAAGTAATAGATGAATACACCGACCTGTATTCGTTCATATTCTACAACATGGGACTGACCCCTAAAACAGAAAAGTGACAATCAGAGCATTGAAACTATTAGCGAAATCAGCGCGTTGGTCATCATATCTACTGATGGCCGGCGCGCTGAGCGCATGCTTCACAGGGGTGGAGAGCACACCCAAAATCGACTCTTCAGATCTGAAGAAGCAGAATGTAACCTCCACGCCGGAGCAGCACTATCTTGATGATGTGCAGCACGAAAAGCTTGGAGAATGGACTCCTGGCAAACAGCTGCTGGTAACCGACAATAAATTGGCCATGCTCCTTGGCCCGGAAGCCGTGAATGAGAAGAATCTCAAAGGGGGAACGCTCACATATATCGGAAGCGAGGATGTTATATCAATAACCGGCGAATCTGTGGCACAGCTGCGATTCAAGACACCTGATGGTGTCACTGTGGCCTACAGGATGGATGCGCCGATGGCAGAAGTGGCAAAGCGCAGCGAAGTGGAGATTCCGCTTACAATAGAGCTGAGCGTGGTGGAAGCCGTGAAGAAGAAGATGACCGGCGCCACATACTATCTGTTGTCACGGGACCGCTACGATGAGCAGAACGAAGCTAAGACCGGCAAGAAATATGTGAAAGCCACTGTGGTTGATGTGCTTCCCGGATCCTCGTTCTATCCGGTGCTTCTGGTACTTAAAGATGAGGATGGAGCCAGATTTCACCTGTTCATGTCGGTGGGTCGTGACCTTAAAGCACCGAGAAATTTCGCTTCCCTTTTCTCGCTGTCCAATCCCAGGACACGCTACCCCAACATCAACGATGAGGTGTGGCGCCACATAGTCAACGGCACAGTAAAAGAGGATATGACCCGCGACGAATGCAGATTGTCGCTCGGTGCTCCCGACAACATCGACCGCCGTGCCGGGTATAGTGTGTTGCGTGAAGTGTGGAGCTACGAAAACGGCAAATACCTTATATTTGAAGACGGACTGTTGAGATCGTTCAGACAATGACACAAGACCGATTGATATTTCTTGGCACCGGCACATCCACAGGAGTGCCACAGATTGGGTGCAACTGCGATGTATGCCGCTCGGTTGACCAGCGCGACAAGCGGTTGCGTTGCTCGGCTTTGCTTCATATAGGCGGCAAAAGCCTGCTGATAGATTGCGGGCCGGATTTCCGCAAGCAGATTATTGACTTGGGTGCTCCCGACATAGATGCCGTGCTGGTGACACACAGCCACTACGACCATGTGGGAGGCATGGACGATCTCCGGCCGTACTGCTACACCCACCATGGCATGGATGTGTATTGCCGCAAGGATGTGGCTCATGACCTCGCCACCCGCATGCCCTACAGCATTCACCCCGTGCATCCCGACAGAGTGCCCACCTTCAATCTGCATGTGGTGGGGAACGGCAACTTCAAGGCCGCCGGAATAGATGTGGAGCCGCTTGAAGTGATGCACGGTGAATTGCCGATATTAGGATTCCGCATTGGAGGATTTGCCTATATCACAGATGCAAAGAGTATCCCGCAGCATACAATGGAAAAACTCAGGGGACTTGACACCTTGGTGATAAACGCGCTGAGAATCAAGGAGCACCCCACCCATATGAACCTACACGACTGTATGAGTGTTATAAATGAAGTAAAGCCCAAGAGAGCATATCTCACCCACCTGAGCCACGCCATGGGGCTTCACGCCGAAGTAAGCCGCATGCTTCCCGAAGGGGTGACCATTGCCACCGATGGCCTTAGCATAGATTTATAACATATCATATTATGAACAGAGTAACGTATTTGGAGCACAGCTCCTTCGCAGTGACCACCGACGAGGTGATTCTGGTGTTTGACTACGTGCGCGACCCCTCTCACGCACTGCACCGCATATTGGATCAGAATCCTGACAAACCGGTTATTTTTCTGGCCACACACAATCATCCCGACCATTACAATAAATCAGTGTATGAGATAGCTCAGAACCATAAGCGCGTGTATGTGCTGAGCAACGACATCCCGGCCAAGGATATACCCTCCACTCTTGCCGTGCAAGGGATGAGCGCGGGCGACTATGTTGAAGGTCTTCCAGGCGGTGTGAGCGTGAAAGCCTATCCCAGCACCGACAAAGGGGTGAGCTTCTATGTGACCACCGGCACCAAAGAGACCATATTCCACGCCGGCGACCTCAACGACTGGCACTGGCAGGACGAAGCCTCCTTCAAGGAGGTGGAGAAAGCCGATGAGGAGTACAATGTGATTGTCAACCGCATAGCTTCCGAAGTGCCTGCTCTGGACATTGCGTTTTTTCCTGTTGACACCCGTCTTGGCTCAGATATGGCCCGCGGAGCGAGAATCTTCCTGCAGAAGATAGCCGTGAAAGATTTCTTCCCGATGCATTTCAACGGTGACTACAGAAAAGCTTGCGATTTTGCCGACTACGCACCCGCAACCACCAGCTGCCATTGCCTGCACGAACCAGGTGAGTCAATAGAGCTGGGCAAAGTGTGACACCTTATTGACAAAAATTTACGGGGCCGTGTTCGATTGTGAACACGGCCCCGCTTGTCAATGAATTAAATATTGGTAAATTAAAGTTGTGTGTCGGGGTTGAGGTTAGCGCTTTCAATATCTTTGAAATAGCGGTAGGTGCCAACTTTCAGCTCCTCACAAGCAGCGTCGTCAGCCACAATAAGGGCTTTGGGGTGCATCTGGAGAGCGGAGATGGTCCACATCTGGCTGATGCCACCTTCCACACCATGACGAAGCGCACGGGCCTTGTTATGGCCATTGACAATCAGGAGCACACTTTTGGCAGCCATGATGGTGCCCACGCCAACAGTGAGAGCGGTTTTCGGCACGAGGTCAACATTATTGTCAAAGAAGCGCGAGTTGGCGATGATAGTGTCGCGGGTGAGAGTTTTCATGCGGGTTTTGGAAGTGAGCGACGAGCCGGGTTCATTGAATGCGATATGACCGTCGGGGCCAACACCTCCGAGGAACAGGTCGATGCCACCGTAGCTCTTTATTTTCTCCTCGTATCGGGCACACTCCTCAAGAGGATTCTCAGCGTTGCCGTTGAGGATATTCACATTTTCAGGAAGAATGTCAATCTGGTTGAAGAAATTGGTCCACATGAAAGTGTAGTAGCTCTGCTCGTGGTCGCGGGGAATACCGCAATATTCGTCCATGTTGAAAGTAACAACGTTTTTGAACGACACTTTGCCCTCCTTGTTGAGCTTGATGAGATGGCGATACATTCCAAGGGGGGAGCTGCCGGTGGGGCAACCCAGCACGAAAGGATGCTCGGGAGTTGGTTTAGCTTCATTGATACGCGCTGCCACATAGCAGGCAGCCCAGCGGCTAACGGTGTCGTAGTCAGGTTCGATGATGAGTCTCATTGCTGTGCAAAATTTGGTTATAGGTATTAGTGACCACAAAAATAATAATAAACCCGCTTATATGCAAAATTTTAAGACGCTCAAAAATCAGTATTGGAAATCCGATGAAATTTTGATAAAATAGATGTTGCAATTAATCAAATTCTGTGTAACTTTGTGTGCAAGTAACCGTAACCAATATCATACCGTACCTATATGAAAACCAATTTAAGTTCACAAATCAAGCTGGATCGCATTCCGCGCCGCTACTATGACCCTCAGGGTGAGATAGAGCTGGCCGCACTGACCCGCGATGAAAAGGTTTACACCCGCATTTTTGAAACCGTGCCCGATGGCAGCGAATATGTTGCCGCACAGATAGCAAAAAACATCAAACGCAGCGTTGAGCAGAAAGGCAAATGCGTGCTCGCTCTCGGTAGCGGACTGAGCACCCACAGCGCATACGCAGCTCTTATCAACCTTTACAAAAAAGGGTTGGTGGATTTTTCAAACGTGATTGTTTACAACATCAGCGAGTTTTTCCCCCTCATTCCGGAAGGCCCGAGCACTCTCAAACGCTTGAAAGATGTGCTCCTTGATCATGTGAACATCAAGCCGGAGAACATCCGCACCATTGACAATGCCGTCACTAAAGAAAACATGTACGAGACATGTAAGGCATACGAAAAATCAATTGAGGATGAGGGCGGCATAGACCTCACCATCTGCGAAATCGGCGCTACCGGCTCTCTCGCTTTCAACGAACCGGGCTCAGCAGCTTCTTCGTTCTGCCGTCTTGTACTGCTCAGCAGTGAGGCACGCCACAGCATCGCATCCGAATTCAACTGCGAAAACGCTCCCACAACAGCCATCACACTCGGCATCGCCAACCTCCTGTCGGCCAAACGCATCGTCACCATGGCATGGGGCGAAAACCGTGCAGCCATCATTAAAAAGACAGTGGAAGAACCCGCATCACCTATGGTTCCCTCCTCGTTCCTGCAGAATCATCCCCACGCCAAAGTGGTGGTTGACCTCCCCGCAGCAGAGAGCCTGACAAGAATTTCGCAGCCTTGGAAGGTGACTTCGTGCGAATGGAACGACAAGCTCATCCGCCGCGCCATTGTTTGGCTCTGCGACATGACCGGCAAGCCTATCCTCAAACTCACCGACAAAGACTACAATGACTGGGGTCTCGGCGAACTCCTTGCCCTCTATGGTTCCGCTTACAATGTGAACATCAAAATATTCAACGACCTGCAGCACACCATCACCGGCTGGCCCGGCGGCAAACCAAACGCCGACGACACCTACCGCCCCGAGCGTGCCAATCCGTATCCCAAGCGTGTGATTGTGTTCTCTCCCCACCCTGATGACGATGTAATTTCGATGGGCGGCACACTCAAACGCCTCGTTGACCAGAAGCACGATGTGCATGTGGCATACGAAACATCGGGCAATATTGCCGTAGGCGATGAAGATATGATGCGCTACTTCCTGATGATGGACAAGATTGCTCCGATGTTCAAATTCAACACCGAGGGGTATGAAACTCTTTCTAAGGAAGTTGGCAGCTTCGTGATGCAGAAAAAAGCCGGTGAGATGGATACAGCCGACATCCGCGAGATCAAGACTATGATCCGTCAGGCTGAAGCCACCATCGCCTGCCACTACATCGGAGTGAAGCACGACAACATCCATTTTCTCCGTCTCCCCTTCTACGAAACAGGTACAATCAAGAAAGGCGACCTCTCGGAAGCCGACATCAACATTGTCAAGAAACTTCTTGAGGATGTGAAACCCCACGAAATATTCGTGGCCGGTGACCTCGCCGATCCCCACGGCACCCATAGAGTGTGCACCGATGCTGTGCTCGCCGCACTGTACGAACTGCGCAACGAAGAGTGGATGAACGATTGCCGTATATGGATGTATCGCGGTGCATGGGCAGAATGGGAAATTGACCACATTGAAATGGCTGTGCCCATCTCCCCTGAGGAACTCCGCTTCAAGCGCAACTCTATCCTCAAGCACCAGAGCCAGATGGAGAACGCTCCGTTCCTTGGTGATGACGACCGCCTGTTCTGGCAGCGTGCCGAGGAGCGCAACCGCGCCACAGCAAGCCTGTATGAAAAGCTTGGTCTCGCTTCCTATGAGGCTATAGAGGCATTTGTACAATATCATCCTATCACCGATTGATAAAGTGCACAACCTACACTTCAGGGGCGGCCATCAGTAGATAGACCGCCCCTGCTGTTTCCAACTATCTAATTTTTTATCTATACCAATATGAGTTATCGATTTATTCTTAATGAGGTTTCGTATTTCGGCCCCGGAGCACGCAAGGAGCTTCCTGAAGTTTTGAACCGCTTGGGCGCAACGAAAGTGTTTGTGGTCACAGACAAAGGATTGTTAAAGTTCGGCGTTGCCCACATGGTGACGGAAGTGATGGACAAAGCGGGCATAGAGTACGATGTGTTCAGCGATGTGAAGCCCAACCCAACAGTAACCAATGTGAAAGACGGGTTGAAAGCATTTGAGGCTTCCAAGGCCAATGTGATAGTGGCTATTGGAGGAGGGTCGGCCATTGACACAGCCAAAGGGATTGGAATCGTGGCCCGCAATCCGGAGTTTTCCGACATAATTTCGCTTGAGGGGTGCGCCCCAACCAAACAGAAAAGTGTGCCGATAGTGGCACTCCCCACCACTGCCGGAACCGCAGCCGAAACCACCATCAACTACGTGATTATAGACGAAGACAAGCAGAAAAAGATGGTGTGTGTGGACCCCAACGACATACCGGCCGTGGCGATAATTGATGCTGAATTGATGTATTCTCTACCCAAGAATCTGACAGCGGCCACCGGCATGGACGCTCTGACCCACGCAATTGAAGGGTATATCACCAAAGGCGCATGGCAAATGTCGGATATGTTTGAAATCGAGGCGATACGTATGATACACAAGTATCTGCCCACGGCTGTTGAGGAACCGACCAACGAGGAAGCAAGAAACGGAATGGCCGTGGCCCAATATATAGCGGGGATGGCGTTCTCAAATGTAGGCTTGGGATTGGTTCACGGCATGGCCCATCCGCTGGGTTCGCTGTTTGATGTGCCCCACGGGGTGGCAAACGCATTGCTTCTCCCCACCGTCATGGAATTCAACATGACGGCTTGCATGGACAAGTATCCCGAGATAGCCAAAGCCATGGGGGTTGACACCACAGGAATGAGCAAGGAAGAGGCATCGCAAGCAGCTTGCGATGCGGTGAAGGCACTTGCCGTAGAAGTTGGCATTCCCCAACATCTAAGTGAGCTTGGCATAACCGCCGCCGATATACCGGCGTTGTCGCAACAGGCCATTGAGGATGTGTGCACACCGGGCAATCCCCGCGAGGTGACCCTTGAGGATATCGTAGAACTATACACCAAGGTGCTTTAAGCACCCTGACATAAACAGAAACGGCGAGTACAATAATTGTGCCCGCCGTTACTGTGTGGAATAAAATCAATTATTTAAGTGTGAGCTTTTTGAGCTGGACAAGAGTATGTCCGGAAGCGTCTTGGAGCAATAAGTCGCCGTCCTTGGCAAGCTCGACCGAAGTCACCTGAGAGAGCGCTGAAAGAAATTGCTGCTCGAGATTGATATTGGGACAGGTCATGCGGGTGGTGGCAACATCCTTGAATTCAAGAGAGTTTTGCTTGTCGGGATTAATGCTGATGGAGCCGTTCATGGTGTTGCACCCGGCATTGCCGTGTAACTTGAGCTCGGGAATATCGATTACCATCTGCATCTCAGAATCTGACGGCACCTGCACACCGTTGAGAGTCACCACTTTCCATGCACCGTTGGCAAATCCGAGGTCACTCTTGCGGAGAGTCATGGTAGTGGCCCCCTGCTCATTCTTTATATAAAGGAGGTAATCGCGACCCACCTGCTCGATAGCGTAGCTATGAACAGTGTTTACAGCCATGGTAAACCCTATTTCATACTCGGCATCGTGACACATTTTCATAGTTGACAAAAAATCGGAAGTGCGGCTCATCTGTCCGCCGGGAGTCACTGCAAAAGAGCCATTCAGCACATTGCATCCGTCGAAAGCGTAGCAGTTGACAATGAAAGGGTTTGACGATGATTTGTCAAACACCATATAGGCTGTCTCTTATACACATCTGACGC
>ENA-OZES01000477-OZES01000477.1-human-gut-metagenome-genome-assembly--contig:-NODE-477-length-23467-cov-5.367589_pt1 | contig 23467 bp, 20 predicted proteins | sample MGYA00245068_ERZ653609 | MGnify/ENA primary metagenome ERZ653609 (study PRJEB26926, sample SAMN06164898) | human gut metagenome | biome: ENVO:00009003; feature: ENVO:2100002; material: ENVO:00002003... | reverse complement strand
GATCTACACTTCTAGCTTCGTCGGCAGCGTCAGATGTGTATAAGAGACAGGTGTCTTTATAACACGCTGTAAATTGTACATATTTACCTCATTTTCAGGCCATAAATCCACTCAAGTGCCAGCACAACATTGTTTTTGAATTTTGACTCCGACATTATTTGTACTAAAATATCGCATCTGCGCATGATTTCCAAGTGACTTTTGTCACAGATTTACCAAATCTGGTGCAGAAATGCGTTTCTGATCCAGGTGATCTCATTTCCCAGAATGGCAATCACATCATATCTGACCGGCTGCTGCTCCGGTATGTGATACTGGTTCAGATAAAACAGTGCCACCCTGCAGATCTGCCTCTGCTTTGCCACACTGACTGCCTCCTGCGGCAGTCCATTTCCTGCATTTGCCCGATACTTGACTTCAAAGAAAACAAGCGTGCCTTTCTCATAGCCAACTATATCGATTTCTCCCTGCCTGACTCTATAGTTAATCGTCTGAATGCGCACGCCTCTTTTTTCCAGATATACTTTTGCAGCCTGTTCGTGAGCTGCTCCTTTTCTTCTTTTGTTCATAGGATGTCCTCTCCAGACACATCCTGATCTCCCTAAACTTATCCCTATTTTTTCTTGTTCGCCTGTTCCATCTTTGCACGGATGCGGTCCATCTGATCCACAAATACAAGTATCTCAGCTACCACTTCATACAGCTCTGGCGGGATCAGCTCTCCGATCTCCAGCCTTGACAGAGTATCTGCCAGCTTACTGTCCTTATGCACCGGAACCTTTGCCTGTTTTGCTTCCTCTATAATCTTTTCCGCAAGTGCACCCTTACCGGTCGCAACAACCTTTGGCGCATCATCGTCCGGATCATAGGAAAGTGCGACCGCCTGTTTTGGTTTCTGCTCTTTTCCTGTCATATCAAGCCCTCACATCAAATGAATACTGATTGATACATACGCTTTCTTCTTCCTGATCTTTGCGCATTTCTTCCGTTACCTTGGAAGGTGTATCCTTCTGCGATACCTCCGTCTGCATCTGATAGCCTTTCTGCTCCAGTCGTTCATTCAGCAGATGAATATGTGCCTGTATAAAATCGATCATGGCATCGTCCTGTAAGTAAAAATGCGTATTTACCTTCCGGTTCTGCATGGCAACATACACATCCACAGGTCCTAAATGCTCCATATCCAGATGCAGGAAAGCACTGATACTGTCCTCTTTGGTCAGTCCCTTTTTATTGGCATACACATACAGATCCCCTGTTGTCTCCTGTCCTGCCATACGGAGCGGAAGCTGCACATACTGCATCGTCTGGGAAAGCTGGTGTAAGAAATCCAGATTTTCCCTCAGCTGGTTTGTCTGGGTAAAAAGCTGTGTCTGCGCCTTTCCCGCCTCCGATACCGTTTGCGCCAGACGCGACACCTGCTCCCGCAGCTTTGTAAAGAACTGCTCTACTTCTTCCTTATCTGCCACCATTTCCGGTTTGAGCAGGAAGTTCTCTTTCATCTGTTCAGTCAGAAGACTGCGAAATTCTTTTGAAGAAAACAGACGCAATAGCTGTCTGGTATCTCCCTTTGTAAACAGATCACTCTTCATCAGCTCTGCCAGAGAATCTACGCCCGGCTGACTGCTGTTTTCCGCTGTTTCCGAAGAAACAACCTGCCCATCCGTGCTCAGTTTTTCCGCATTTGACCCCTGCAGCCGTCCACCGTCTGCTTCTGCCTGCACCTGCCTGCCATCAGTCTCTGTCTGTACTTGTCCGTCAAATGCAAGCCGTGCATCTACGCCATTTTCCGCTGTCTGACCGCCTGCCGGCTGACCTGCTACGGGATCACCTGCTGCCTCAGTCTGTCCTGTGCTATTTCCTGCTGCCGGCTGCTGATTTCCATCTGCAGGCTGCACATCACCCGGTACTTCCTGCCCTTCCAGTGGAAGCGCACCGACCTGCCCTGCCTCTGTCTGACTGCTTTCTCCCAGTAAAAGTACCAGCTCCTTCATAAAAGCAGCTGCTTCCTGCGGCGACTGCACCGCCATATCCGTAAACTCCGCATACAGGCTGTCTGTCAGTGTATTTGCCGCCTGTGCAAGCTGGCCGTTTGCATTTTGCAGGTTCTGAAACTGCGCCGCAGTCAGGTCATTGACCGGAATCTGCAGCCGGTTCATCAGCACGATATTTTCTCCCGTTGTCTGTGGATGATCCAGTACCTGACGATACATCTGCCAGAGCGAGTTTTTATCGACAGACATGCCTTCCCGCATCATGGCATCTACCATGGAAAGCGAATCCGCCGTCTGCGCAATTCCTGCCTGTTCCAATGCCTTTCCGAGTACCTGTGTCTGCGCACTGTTCTGAAAAAGTGCCTGCAACGTGATCTGTTTATCCGAGATCCCGCTGACAGCAAATGTCACCGACTGCCCGGTCTGCAGATTCACACCCTCCTGCAGCTTTGCGGTCAGTACCTCCGATGGCAGCTTCACATAGACAGTATCTCCCTCTACTTTGATCACCTGACCACTGATGGCAGAGCCGACTGTCAGACTGCCCGCCTGCGCCCCTTCTGCCGTCTTGCTGCTCATATCCGTCCGTCCCGCTAATGCAGAGGAAGAAAGTCCGGACAATGTATTTTGTGTATTCCGTTGCAATAATCCAGCTAAGTCAAAACTCATTCTTTTACCTTAAAATGTGTAATAAATGATCTACGATGGATCGGACTTGCCCCATAGACGGCAAGTGCTTCGATATGCTCCGCACTGCCATAACCCTTGTTTGCCGCAAAGTGATACTGTGGCATTGCCTTGTCATACTCCATCATCAGTCTGTCCCTTGTTACCTTTGCAATGATGCTTGCCGCTGCAATGGAAACGCTTTTCGCATCTCCCTTTACGATTGGAACCTGCTGCATGGAAAGCCCGGGAATCCGCACCGCATCATTTAATAATATATCGGGACAAACAGACAGTTTATTAACTGCCTGCCACATTGCCTCATAGGTTGCCTGCAGAATGTTGATCTCATCGATCCGCTGCGGCGTTGCATAGCCGACACCGACCGACACTGCCTTTTCCATGATCTCATCATACAAAAGCTCTCTCTTTTTGGCGGAAAGCTGTTTGCTGTCATTTAAGTACAGGATCTCACAGTCCTTCGGTAAAATAACCGCTGCAGCCACAACAGGACCTGCAAGAGGACCTCTGCCCGCCTCATCGATCCCGCAGATTGCCTGACAGTCTTTGTACTGTTCTTCATACTGATGCATAGCCATTAGTCTTTCCCGCTCTTTTTCAAGTGCATCCAACCGTTTCTGTGCCCTTTGCACAAGCTGCCGTACACCGCTTCTTTCGTCGCTTTCAAATCTTGCTATAAAATCAGGCAGCATCTGATCCTCTGCTGCCTGTAATAAATCTCTGATCTCTCCGATTTTCATCTGTCTGTCCTCTCTGCTCCGGTTACTTTCCATGCACCACAAAACCGATCTTATCAAATGGAAAAATGCGCAGCCATGCCCTGCCAATGATCTGATCCCGCTTGATCAGACCGACGGACGGATCCCTGCTGTCCGAGCTGTTATTTCTATTATCACCGAGTACAAAGTATTCATCCGAGCCCAGATAAATGCTGTTTGCCGCCATGCCCGGATCCTTGATGGCTTCCTTTCCGTAAGATTCAGAAAGCAGTTCTCCGTTGATATAAATATTGCCCAGCGCATCGATCATGACCGTTTCTCCCGGAAGACCGATGACACGTTTTATGTAATAGGTATTTGCCGTATACTGATATGGGAACACAATCACATCAAAACGGTTTGGCTCATGGAAGCGGTATGTGATCTTATCTACGATCAGGTTATCTCCGTCTTCCAGTGTATTTTCCATGGATTGTCCATGTACAACTGTTCTTTGCCCTACAAAGGCGATCACCAAATAAGTCAATGCCAGAACTGCCAGCAGATAAATACTGGTTCCGAGCACTTCCTTTAAAATCTGTTTCATTTTTTTACTCAAGCTTTTCTTCCCCTTTAATATTATGCCTGCTCTGTCGGACTTTCCAATGTGATCCGTCCGATCCTGCCACTCCGGAAATCATCTAACAGAAGCGCCGCTGCTTTCCGGATATCCGGCTCATCACCTTTTAATACACATTTTCTGTTTCTGGCGATCTGCGCCAGCACCTCATAGGCATCCTGTTCGTTTTTGCAGCTTTCTTCTGCTTCATCCGAAAGATCATAGCGCTTTGTCAGAAGAAGCGGATAAACGTCCTTCAGATACTGGATCAGGCTGACCGCCATTTCTTCTATATTTAAGATCTCATCATTCATGGAACCGATCAGTGCCAGATTGAGTCCCACCTGCTGATCTTCAAACTTCGGCCATAAAATACCCGGCGTATCTAAAAGTTCCAGTGTCTTGCTGAGTCTGATCCACTGCTTTCCCTTTGTTACACCCGGCTTATTTCCTGTCTTTGCACAGGCTTTTCCGGCAAAAGAATTGATAAAGGTGGATTTTCCGACATTTGGGATGCCGACTACCATGGCTCTGACAGGGCGGTTCAATATTCCGCGCTTTCTGTCACGCTCGATCTTTTCCTTACATGCTTCTGCGACAACGCCGTTGATTGCCTTCATGCTGTTGCGGTTACGCGCATTGAGTGCCACAACAAAGCAGCCCTGCTTCTCGAAATATTGCTGCCACTTTGCCGTCTGCCTTTCGTCTGCCAGATCCGCTTTATTTAACAGGATCAGTCTCGCTTTATTTGCCCCTAGCTGATCAATATCCGGATTGCGGCTGGATAACGGGATTCTTGCATCCACAAGCTCGATCACCAGATCGATCAGCTTGATATTTTCCTGCATCATCCGCTTTGCCTTTGTCATATGTCCGGGATACCACTGATAGTTCATCTATACACCTATTCCATAAAGCCGATCGGGCTGTCACCCGCCGCCAGATGGAACCATACCTTTCCGATTATATTATCCTTTTTCACAGCACCGATATTACCGGATCTGCTGTCCTCACTGTTGTTGATATTATCTCCCAGGGTAAAATATTCATTGTTCCCAAGGGTAATGGGATTTTCCGCAATTCCCGCATCTTCTATTTTATCATATTCGACATATTTATACAAAAGACCGTTGACATATAAGGAACCGTTTTTGATCTGCACCGTATCTCCCGGCAGAGCGATCACACGCTTCACATAGTAATGGGTGTTGGAGTTACCATTTGGCAGAAACACCACAATATCTCCGTTCTTGGGAGAACTGAGCTTATATACAAACCGGTTGACCAAAATATGCTGTCCGTTGTAAAGGCTTGGCTCCATGGAAACACCGATGACGGTTGTCCGCATGCCAAAACAGAACATGAGCACAAATGCCAGCATCCAGCAGGCGATCGTAATAAAGATCACATTCCAGATCTCCTTCATCACGGAAGCACTGATCTTTTTCTTTTTCTGATAAAAACTAAGTCCTTTGCGTCGTCTCATAAAACTTCCTTTCATCATGCATCTTCGATGCATGACATTATTTAAAAAGGGACAAGATACACAATGTATTTTGTCCCTTTTCTTTGCTTAAGCGGCAATGACTATTTTACTAACTCTTTTACTTTCGCTTTCTTTCCTACGCGACCCTTTAAGTAGTTCAGTTTTGCACGTCTTACTTTACCCTTTCTGACAACTTCTACTTTCTCAACGTTTGGAGAATGAAGAGGCCATGTCTTTTCAACGCCGACACCGTTTGATGACTTACGTACTGTAAATGTAGCGCGGTTGCTGCCACCCTGTACTTTCATAACGGTTCCTTCGAAGATCTGGATTCTTTCGCGGTTTCCTTCTTTGATCTTACCGTAAACCTTTACAGTATCACCTACGTTGAACTGAGGTACTTCTGCCTTTAACTGTGCTGCTTCGATTTCTTTAATGATTTCGTTCATTGTGTTTCTCCTTCCATTCTGGATGTTCTTAATACACTTCGTAACAGAGGACCATCTCTTTTTCACAACATTCATACTTTATCATAAAAAACAATGGAAAGCAACTGATTTTTTCAACTTTCCATTGTTTTTTACAATGCTCTGTTTTCTGTTTGCATCTGCTGTTTCCATTTTACATTTTACGATCAGTCCTGCAGAATTCTTGTCACCGCTACCGGTGTTCTGTAATAAGCACTTGCAATACGGATTCCGGTCTTCGGTGAGCTGGCACTGATCACCTGACCACCACCGATATAGATCGCTACGTGGTTGATCCTGCCGCCCTTTGCGTAAAAGACAAGATCGCCCGGCTTTGCCTCCGACATTTTGATCCTTGTACCGCTGTTTGCCTGCGCTCTTGATGAGTGTGGCAGGGAAATACCGTATTTTGCAAATACGCTCAGAACAAAGCCGGAGCAGTCCGCACCCTTTGTCAGACTTGTTCCGCCCCAGACATACGGATTGCCAACAAACTGCCTTGCATATTCACAAAGCTCCACTCTGACATCCGATACACCTGCGCCATATAAAAACTCGGTCATGTTCAAGGCTGTTTTCAGCTTTGTATCAACCGTTACATAATCTGAGGATACATATAATTTGTTTCCGTCAAAATCAACACCGACCCAGTCGCTGCCACTGCCATTGTCCAGTACTTCCAGCTCTTCTCCGTAGGCAACCATATCGTAAACAGGCGAATCTAAAGAAGGTGCCTCTCTCAGCTTCAGTCCATCCGCATTTACTGTGGCAAGCTCTTTTACCACACTGTCTGCCTGTGCTACCGCATCTTTTCCGGTCAGGATATAGTCAAGACTCACATAGCCTTCCACACTGCCCGATGTGATATGTGCTTTATCGCCTTCGATCCCAAGGATCTCACAGCCGGTATCATTTTCCATCTTTCCAACGATCTTGCTGTCATCCTCCGCTGTTTCTCTGACATTCAGATGATCCGCTACCTGTGCGATACCGAGATTGGTATAGCCGTAAGCCGCTCCGGCAGTTTCTTCTTCATCGTATTCCTGCTCGTCCATATCTTCCGGTGCTACATAGATTGGAGAGGAAACCATGACTCCTGCTCCCGCTGTCAAAGCCACATCGGAATTATCCGCTTTAGCTTCTGTCTCTGCCTGCTGCATGCCATCTACGGAAATCGTCTGTACTTCTTCTGTTTCCGCCATCTGTAAAGACGGTGCGGTCAATGCATTCTGTGCACCTGCCTGCAGGGATACGACCGATGCTGATACTGCCTGCGTCTGGCAGACCATAGCAGCTGCTATGACGAGTGCAAATATCTGTTTTTTCAGTTCTTTTTTATGAAACATATAAAGCCTTCCTAAACCAATTGTATTTCTCAACCCTCGCTATTTGTTACATAATTGTTACAAATGTTACAGACATTATAACAATTTGATAGCATTGTGTCAAGTAGGAGGCTTGCCAGCCGCAAATCTTGCCAATTATGTCGTTTCTTTTACCTACTTTGTATAAATTCGAAAATATAAATTGCAAGTTATCTTCCTCTGACTTATGATATACAGGAAGCGATTCTATCTTTATGCAAATATTATTATACATTTGGAGGTAACTATATTGATCTTTGAAGGTTTTCAAAGCGGAATCAACTTAGGCGGCTGGATCTCCCAGTTCGACAAATATGACAAAGCGCATTTTGACAGCTTTATTACAGAAAAGGATATTGCGTATATCGCATCTCTCGGATACGATCATGTACGTGTCCCTGTAGACTACAATGTACTGGAGGACGAAGATGGCAACATCATTCCTTCCGGTTTCGGTTATCTGGAAAATTGCCGCAGCTGGTGTGAAAAGCATCATCTGAACATGCTGATCGATCTGCATGAATGCTACGGTTACTCTTTCGATCCTCTCAAAAAAGATATGGACAGGAAAAAATTCTTCTATGATGACGCGCTGCAGGAACGCTTCCTGCATCTCTGGTCCGAGATTGCGGTCAGATTTAAAGACTATCCGGATCAGGTTGCCTTTGAGCCGCTGAACGAGGTTGTTCTGGAAGAGGTTGCAGACGCATGGAATGCCGTCATCGCAAAATATGTAACGCTGATGCGTTCTATCGTACCGGAAGCCTATCTGGTCATTGGCGGCGTTTGTTATAATAATGTGCTCTCCGTACCGCTCATCAAGGTTCCTGATACCTATAAAATTGTATTTAACTTTCACTGCTATGAGCCGATGGTATTTACGCATCAGGGAGCTTACTGGGTAGAGGACATGCCACTTGATTTCCGTATTGGCTATCCAAAGTCGCTCGCTGAGTACCGTAAAACAAGTACAGAGCTTTCCAAAGCACTTGCAGGTGCGATATTTAAGGAAGGGATCAGTGAGATCGGTCCTGATTTCTTTGCCGATATCTTTGCTCCTGCCGTGGAAGCTGCAAAAAAAGCCGGCGTCCCTCTTTACTGCGGTGAATATGGTGTGATAGAGCTTGCCTCCCAGGAGGACAAAGACCGCTGGCTTGCTGATATTTCCAAGGCATTCGATACATTTGGTGTCGGCCGCGCGCTTTGGAACTACAAAGAAAAAGATTTTGGTATTGTAACAAAAGACTTTCCAAATGCCTAAATTTCCGTATGGCAGGGAATTCCTATCCTATGAAAAAATCCCGGAAGATGATCAGATCTGGTCACTTCCGGGATTTCTGTATTTCTTTACTTTCTATGCCCAGCCCATTTCTGCGCTGTCTAAGATGATCGTAAACGGTCCTTCATTTAAAAGCTCCACATGCATCATGGCACCAAATTCGCCGCGTTCCACATCCCTTACTTCTTCTTTGCATTTCCTGATGATGTATTCATACAGATCATTTGCCATATGCGGCTCTCCGGCTTTAAAGAAGGAAGGACGTTTTCCTTTTTTGCAGTCTGCATATAAGGTAAACTGCGAGATCAGCAGCAGGGCTCCATCTACGTCCCGCAGGGACAGATTGCTCTTTCCGTCCGCATCTTCAAAAATACGAAGATCCAACATTTTGGCGATCATACGGTCTGCAAGTGCCTCTGTATCCTCCTGTCCGATCCCGATCAGTACCATATACCCTTTTTGGATACTGCCGCGTACCTGACCGTCTATGGTTACCTGTGCATGACTGACTCTTTGAATGACAAATCTCATATGTTAAAATACCTCTTTCCGTCCGCTACGTTTTTCGCGATCGCCTCTTTCAGTTCTGCAAGCCCCGCAAATTTCTGTTCCGGTCTTTCAAAATGAAACAGATGTACCGTGATATCTTTCTCGTAAATATCTTCATCAAAATCGTAAATATACGTTTCTACCCCCATGCGGTGCGTATCTTCCACTGTCGGCTTATAACCGATGTTCGTGACGCCGTAAAATGTCTGTTGCCCATAGGTAACTGTTGAAAAATAAACACCATTGGGCGGCAGCAGCTTTCCTTCCTGTGGATGCAGGTTGACCGTTGGCATACCAAGTGTTCTGCCGATCCTGTTACCATGTGCTACCCTTCCACAGATAAAATACGGCTCTGACAGCAGTGCATTCACAAGCTCCATGTCGCCTTCCGTGAGTGCTTCCCGGACAAACGTGGAACTGATCTCCCGCCCGCCGTGACAGATCTTTTGAATGATCCGTACCTGTACACCGTTTTCTTCCGTAATCTTTTGCAAAAGTGCTGCATTTCCCGCGCCTTTATCCCCGAAGGACACATCTTCTCCCGCGGCAATAAAGCCCGCATGCATCTTTTTCAGCAAAAAGTCCCTGACATATGCCTCCGGCGAAACAGCCGCGGTTTCCTTACTGAACGGATACTCAACCAGATAATCCACACCCATCTTTTCAAAGGCTGCACGTTTTTCCTCTCTTGTCATCAGTTCTCCCGCCTGATTGCCTTTAAAAAAGACGGCAGGTGACGGATCAAAAGTAAAAACGGCTGTTTTCAGTCCCAGATTCCTTGCTTTGAATATCTCATCCAGCAGTCTCTTATGTCCCTTGTGGATTCCATCGAATTTGCCGATGGCAACTGCTGTCATTTCTTCAATTGTAAAATCCGTTGTTCCGGCTATTATCTTCATTTTCATTTCCTTTGTCTGTTCTGTTTTACTGTGGCAGGAACATTTTATAAGGGATAAAACGCTTTTCTGCCTGCGTATACTGATAGATTCCGTAAAATACATCTTCTGCACTGTAAACTCTGACAAAGGAGCCGTCATGGATTTGTGCAGCAACTGTTACTTCCCGATCAGCTTTCCCGGTATTATCTGCTGTTCCAACCATATCGGCTGCTTTCACATCTGCCGGATCCATATCTGCCAGCATCTGTGCCGTAAAGCTGTTTCCGTTTGCAAGTGCAAGCCGGTACTTTTCCAATACAGTTACCTTTGGATAACTTAAAAACATCTGATCCACCGGGATCAGTATCTCAGAAAGCTTACCGGCATCACGGATCTGCTCGATCTCGGAGAGCTTATGTGCCTCAGCAAGCGAAAACCTGTCCACCCTTGTCCGCAGAAGTTCCTCCATACAGCCGCCACAGCCTGCTTCCTCTCCGATATCCTGACACAGCGTCCTGATATACGTTCCTTTGGAGCAGTGCACACGAAAACGGACACGCGGAAGCTGCATTTCCAGAATATCCAGTGAAAAGATCTCGATATCCCGCGGCTTTCTCTCTACTTCCCTGCCTTCTCTGGCAAGTTCATACAGTTTTTTGCCGTTCACCTTCAGTGCGGAATACATCGGCGGGATCTGCCGGCTTTTTCCAACAAAGCCTTCCATAATAGCCCGCAGCTTATCCTCTTCTACCTGAACCGTTTTCTCTGAAAGCACCGCTCCTGTCGTATCCTGTGTATCGGTCGTCACACCCAGCAAAAGAACTGCCTCGTATTCTTTTGTCTTGTCTGTCAGAAGATCGCATAGCTTTGTCGCGTTTCCAATACAGACAGGAAGCACACCCTCTGCCTGTGGATCAAGCGTTCCGGTGTGCCCTATTTTTTTCTGCTTCAGGATTCCCCGCAGCTTTGCCACAACATCATGCGAGGTATATCCTTTTTCCTTATATACGTTAATGATTCCGTTCATCATTTTCCTTATTCATTCCTGTTCGTTCCATTATGCAGCCCTACACATCAATACATCCTGTTTCAATGTGCAATGCTTCCATCTGCAGCACGATCTGCTCCATCAGGTTGTTGACGATATCATAAAAATTACCGTTCATATTACAGCCCGCTGCCCTGACATGACCGCCACCACCGAAAAAGACCGCAACCTTTGCCACGTCGATATACGAGCGTGAACGCATACTGATCTTATATTCCTGTGTTCCGACCTCATAAATGAAAATCGCTACTTCGACTCCTTTGATATTCCGCAGTTCATTGACAATACCGGACAGATCCTTTTTCTCTGCGCCATAAAAATCCATTGTCTTACGATCTACCATGGAAACCATGCATTTACCATCCAGCATCGGGAAAGCCTCTAAAACAGCTCTTCCTGTGATCTGGGACTGGATATACGTTCTCTCATAGAAGGTTTCCTCGATCAGCTTCGGGAAATCAAAGCCGTAGGAGATCAGATCTGCCACGATCCGCAGCGTTTTCGGTGAGGTATTGGAATACTGCATCACACCGCTGTCATGGATGATACCGACATAGATCGTCTGCGCCAGTTCTTTGTCGATCAAATCCAGATATTCCTGTTTGGAAGCGATCAGGTCGTATAAGACCTCGGCCGCCGAGCTTGCCTTCGGATCCACATAATAAGCGTCTCCACAGCCCGGATTACTGATATGGTGATCGATATTGATCAGTTTTTTTGCACGCAGAACATACGTATTGGCATGCCCGCAGCGTTCCGGAACCGAATCCACCACGATCATGACATCATACGTAAACGGCTTTGTATCATCCGTGATGATCTGGTCAATGCCCTGTATGAAATCATATTCCGGAGCCGGCTTTTCCAAGATCACATCGATTCTGCACTCCGGCTTCAGTTTTTTTAAGAACTGCCAGAGTGCCAGAGTTGTTCCGATGCAGTCGCCGTCTGGATTTGTATGCCCGGTAATACCGATGGATAAAGCACCCTGACATTCCTTTCCTAAATCTAACATAACACCACTACTCCTCTTCGCGGTTTAAATCCTTATTCACTTCATCAATTTTCTTTGACATATTCACACCGTATGCAATGGACTGATCCATAATGAACCGGATCTGCGGTGTGTTACGCAGATTGATCATCTTAGCCAGTTTGCTTCTGATAAAGCCTTCTGCGCTGTTTAAGCCTGCCAGCGTATCCGCTGCGGTCTGCTCATCCCCCAGCACGGAGATCCATGCCTTACAGGTCTTCAGATCCGGCGCAACTTCTACCGCAACCACACTTGTCATGAGACCGATCCGCGGATCTTTGATCTCTCCGCGGATGATATCAGCCAGTGCTCTCATAACTTCACCATTGATACGTGTATTTTTTACACTGTTTTTTCTCATATTAACTTCCTATCTAGGTACCTCGACCATAATGTAAGCTTCTACGATATCAAGCTCCTGCATCTGGTCAAAGCCCTCAAATACAAGACCACATTCAAATCCTGCTTTTACTTCTTTTACATCATCCTTAAATCGCTTTAAGGATGCAAGCTGACCCTCGAAGATCTGCTCGCCTTCTCTTGTGATACGAACCTTGCAGTTTCTCTCGAAACGTCCGTCCAGCACGTAAGAACCGGCAATATTGCCGACTGCGGATGCCTTGAAGATCTGTCTGACTTCCGCATGACCGATCACCTGTTCCTCGAATACCGGATCCAGCATACCCTTCATGGCCGCTTCCACATCTTCGATTGCCTGATAAATAACCTTATACAGACGGACATCAACGCCTTCTCTCTCTGCTGTTGCCTTTGCCTGTGCATCCGGTCTGACATTAAAGCCAATGATGATCGCGGAGGATGCACTTGCCAAAATGACATCGGATTCGTTGATCGCACCAACACCGCCATGGATACATTTGACAACAACTTCTTCATTGGACAGCTTTAAGAGACTCTGCTTCACAGCTTCCACACTACCCTGTACATCAGCCTTGATGATCAGGTTCAGTTCCTTCAGATTGCCTTCCTGGATCTTGGTAAACAGATCATCAAGCGACATCTTGGATTTTGTTTCTTCCAGCTTCTTTACTTTGTTCTGTGCTACGAAGGTTTCTGCAAACTGCTTTGCCGTCTTATCATTTTCATGTGCGATCAGAATCTCACCTGCGTTTGGCACATCAGAAAGACCTAAGATCTCAACCGGTGTGGAAGGACCTGCTTCTTTCACTCTGCGTCCCTTATCATCTACCATGGCTCTTACCTTACCATGTGCTGCACCTGCTGATACAAAGTCACCGACATGCAGTGTACCCTTCTGTACCAGAACAGTTGCAACGGAACCGCGTCCCTTATCCAGCTCGGCTTCGATAACAAGACCTCTTGCCTGTCTGTTCGGATTTGCTTTCAGCTCCAGAATCTCGGCTGTCAGGATGATCGTCTCAAGTAAGGTATCGATTCCTTCACCGGATTTTGCGGAAACCGGTACAAATTCTGTTGTTCCGCCCCAGTCTACCGGGATCAGTTCATATTCTGTCAGTTCCTGCTTTACACGATCGATATTGGCATTTGGTTTATCGATCTTGTTGACAGCAACGATAATTTCAATACCTGCTGCTTTTGCATGATTGATCGCTTCTACGGTCTGTGGCATAACACCGTCATCTGCCGCAACAACAAGAATTGCGATATCTGTTGAGTTTGCACCACGCATACGCATTGCAGTGAAAGCTTCATGTCCCGGTGTATCCAGGAACGTGATCTTTTCACCCTTTACATTGACTGTATAAGCACCGATATGCTGTGTGATACCACCGGCCTCGCGGTCTGTGACATTGGTCTTACGGATCGCATCCAGAAGGGATGTTTTACCATGATCGACATGACCCATAACACAGATAACAGGCGGTCTCTTTACCATGTCCTTTTCGTCTTCATCGTCCTCTTTCAGCAGTTCTTCGATCACATCGACCTGTACTTCCTTCTCACAGATGATGTCGTAATCGATCGCAATGTTTTCAGCCGTCTCAAAATCAACTTCCTGGTTGACTGTGACGATCTGTCCCTGCATGAAGAGTTTCTTCACGATAGCGGAAGGCTGCAGCTTCATCTTATCTGCCAGATCCTTGATCGTGATTGTTTCAGGAATTGTGATCACCTTGATCTGTTCTTCTACAACTTCCTCTTTCTTTTCAGGCTTGATAAATCTGCCTGCTTTATTTTTGTTTTTCAGCATTGCTGCATTGTCATCTTCGTAGATATGATCCTTTTTGCTTCTCTTATCTCTTTCCTGACTTATGCGCCTCTTTTCATCATCACGATGCTTTTCAGGCTCATTCATCGGTGCTTCCGGAACATATCCTTTACCCGGCTGATTTTTGCCGAATCGATTCTGCGGTCTGCCATCGCCTCTGTTAGGGCGGTCATTACCTGCAAAAGGTCTGTTACCACCCTGACGATTCTGAGCATTGCCATTACCCTGGCTACCGCGATTATAACCGCCGTTACGGTCTCTGTCATTTCTCTGTCCGTTTGCTCCGCTGCCGCCGTTTTGTGGTCTTCTGTCGCCATAACGCTTCTGTCCGTCTCCATTATTGTTATAAGCTCTTCTTTCTGTATTCTGCGTTGCACCTGTCTGGTTATTTCTGCTGCGGTTATCAGCCTGCTGCTGGTTTGTCTGTACCTGTTGCTCCTGCTGCCTTACCTCTGTTTTTGGCTTCGGCTGCTGATTTGCCGGCTGTGGCTTTGGTGTCGGTGTGATCGCTACCGGTTTGATCACAGGCTTTGGCAGAGGACGATACGTCTGCGCTGTCTGTGTCACACGGCTTCCGCGTACACTGCCACGGTCATTGCCATAGCCCTGCTGTCTGCCACCGCCATTATTATTTCTGTTCTGTGCATTTCCTGTCGCATTTCCGTTTCCACCCTGGTTTCTTTTTCCTGCCATGTTGCTGTTGTGCGGATTGCTGACAAAGATAATATTTTTCTTTTTCTTCGGTGCTTCTTCTGTCTTTGCTTCCGGCTTAGCTGCCTCTGGCTTACTTTCTGCCTTCGGCTGTGGCTTTACTTCTGCCTTTGGTGCTTCCGGCTTACTTTCTGCCTTTGGTGCCTCTGCCTTTTTAAAGTTTGCCCTGACTGCTGCAACCGCTTCTTCATCCAGGCTGGAATCACTTCTTTTTACTTCCACACCCTTGGATGCCAGAAAGCTCTTTACATCGTCATTTGATATGTTTAACTCTTCTGCTAATTCACGCACTTTCAATTTTGCCATCTATTTCACTACCTCCGTCTAATTAAGTAAATTTATAATCGCATCTGCAAATCCCTCGTCTGTCACCGCCAGAGATGCACGCACTTCCTTACCCATCGCATGTGCCAGCTCCTCTTTGGTACCGCATACATAGCATGGCACCTCGTAAAAGCTGCATTTATCCTGAAACAGCTTTTTTGTGTTATCCGATGCGTCCTCTGCCACAATGACAAGACAGGCTTTAAAGCTCTTTACCGCTTTTTCCGTTGCGAACTCACCACTGACTGTTTTTCTGGCTCTCGTTGCCAGACCGATCAGGGAAAAAATCTTTTTCTTATTTTTCACTGTTTTCGTCATACTCCTTTTGCAGGCTCTCATAAACCGACTGATCTATACTCATTTTGAAAGAGCGCTCCAATCCTTTGTTCTTCATAGCCATCTTTAAGCATTCTTCCTGTTTGCAAAGATAAGCACCTCTCCCATTTTTTCTACCGGTTACATCTAAGACAATATCGCCTTCCGCAGTCTTAATGACACGCATCATTTCTTTTTTGCTCTTCATCTGCCCGCATCCGACGCATTGTCTGAGTGGAACTTTTTTACTCATAAAACTCCTCTGTTTCTTTTATTCTTCCATATTGTCTGCAGGCTCTTCTGTTTCGGAAACATCTTCTGTATCCATCACATCCTCTGCAGCTTCATCTTCATACTCATCATCGATATAATCTTCATAACGGAAGCCCGGAGCATCCTTTGCCTGTGTCTCGGACTTGATATCGATCTTATATCCTGTCAGTCTTGCTGCCAGTCTTGCATTCTGTCCTTCTTTACCGATTGCAAGAGATAACTGGTAATCCGGTACAACAACCTTGGCTGTCTTTTCATCCGGATCCGCAAATACTGCTACGATCTTCGCCGGTGATAATGCATTCTGGATCAGGTTACCCGGGTTCTCATCCCAGTTGATGATATCGATCTTCTCGCCGCGCAGCTCATTTACGATGGAATTGACTCTGCTGCCGTTCATACCAACGCAGGCACCGACCGGATCCACATTCGGATTGTCGCTCCATACAGCCATCTTTGTACGGCTTCCTGCTTCACGGGCGATCGCTTTGATCTCAACCGTTCCGTCTGCGATCTCTGCGACCTCTGATTCAAACAGTCGTTTCACGAGATCAGGATGGGTACGGCTGACAAGGATTCTTGGACCCTTTGTTGTATTCTTGACTTCCAGAATGTAAACCTTGATACGCTCTGTCGGCTTGAATACCTCACCCTTTACCATTTCATTTTCATTTAAGATCGCATCTGCCTTGCCAAGGTCAATGCTGATGTTTCTGCCGATATATCTCTGTACGATACCTGTTACAACGTCTTTCTCCTTTTCGTAGAACTGGTTGTAAACAACGTTTCTCTCTTCCTCACGGATCTTCTGTAAAATAACATTCTTTGCATTCTGTGTTGCAATACGTCCGAATTCTTTGGATTTGATCTCTACGGAAACTGTTCCGCCGACCTCAGCCTTTTTATTGTATTTCAGGGCATCCTCTAAAGCGATCTGCAGGCAGTCATCTTCCACTTCTTCCGGTGTTGCGACAACTTCCTTCTCGGCAACTACCTTAAAGTCACCTGTTTCACGGTTCATGCTGACCGTAACGTTATCTGCCTTTCCGAAATGGTTTCTGCAGGCAGTCAGCAGAGAATTCTCGATCGCCTCAAAAAGAGTTTCCTTGCTGATCTCCTTCTCCTTTTCCAGAATGTCCATTGCTTCAATTAATTCTTTGTTCATTTTTCCTTTTTCCTCCTATATTCTATCAAATCGTATGCTTTCTGTATTTTCTCTTAAAACTCAACATAAGGTCTGACAAGTGCAAGCTCATTTCTCTGCAGGACACGCAGTGCGCCGTCCGGCTCTTCGATCGTGATCTGTTCTTTATTATAGGCTTTCAGAACACCCATGAATTCTTTCTTTTTGTCGATCATCTTATAGGTACGCATTTCGATCGGCTTTTCCAAATACCTGTTAAAGTCCTTATCTTTTTTCAGCGGTCTTAAAAGTCCCGGGCTGCTGACCTCCATAATGTACGAATCCTCGATGAAATCATTCTGATCGATCACGTCGGAAAACGCACGGCTGACCATCTCACAGTCATCAATGGTAATACCGCCCGGCTTATCAATATAAGCCCGCAGGTACCATGTACCGCCCTCTTTTACATACTCCACATCCACCAGCTCAAATCCATGGCTTTCTACGATGGGAAGCAGCATTTCTTCTGCTTTTGCTTCATAAGTTTCTTTTTTCGCCATTTTCACCTGTCCTTTACTGATTGCTTTATGACCTTTAGACATTATACAAAAGAGTGGGCTTTGCAGCCCACTCTTCTAGTAAAATCATATCATCTTTATGCAGTATAGCACTCTGTTTCCCTGTTTGCAAGGTTTTTTCGCAATTTCTTTTGGTTCTTTCTTTCGGTTTCTTCTATCGTCTATTTATAGACAGACAATAAAACAGAAACAGCATACAGCCGCAATCACGTTTGGCTGCCTTGCGATTTATCTTGCTCGTATTTTACCCGGCTCTGGTCGAAAAAGAGCGTTTCGATCTCGCCGCCGGGTAAACGAGCGATAAATCTCAGTCGCCTACACTATCGATTGCTTACTGTATGCTGTTCCTGTTTTTGTATCAACTTTCTATTATTTAATCTTCACAGATTTCTTCTGCCCTTTTCCCTTGAACAAGCTCTTGTAAGACTTCAGCTTTTTCTTCGGTACTTTAATAACGCATTTTCTGTTGATGCCTGTGAGAGCACCTTTTCCGACTTTCTTTAATTTTGTACTCTTCACAGTAATCTTCTTGAGGTTTTTGCAATTCTTAAAGGCATTCTTTCCGATAGAGGTTACATTCTTTCCAATCGTAACACTCTTTAAGTTTTTACAACCTTCAAAACTGCTGGCTCCGATTTCTGTGATCGTATCCGGGATAACAATGCTCTGCAGCTTCTTGCTGTTCTTGAATGCCTTTGCTGCAATGCCTGTTACCTGGTATTCCACATTATCAACTGTAACGGTTTTCGGAATTGTAACCTTCTTTGCCTTTTTCTCCTTGGCAGACAGCTTTGTAAGCGTTACTGATGGTTTCCCTTTGGAAGAATCGGATTTTGTTACCTTATATTCTCTGCCGGTTTTCTCTTTCAGCGTTGTTCCAGCCGCAGGCACATCTGCTTCCGGCGTCTTGGAAGGAGCTGCAGATGGTTTTGCACTTGGCTGCTCGCTTGGTGTTACGCTTGGAGCTGCAGATGGTGCTGCACTCGGCTTCTCACTCGGGGTTGCAGATGGTGCTACGGATGGTTGCTCACTTGGCTTCGGACTTGGTGATGCGGATGGAGCCGATTCTGAGGAGTTACAGTGCAGGGTAAAAGGAATTGAGATATTTTCATCCAAGTCTTCATCATAATAATAAAAAACATCTGATGCATCATTTCCAGAACCCCAGATATTGTCCCACTGTTCCTGTGTGCCTGTATAATATACATCTTTTAATCCGATACAGTCCCTAAATGCATAATTCCCTATGCTCGTTACACTCGACGGGATCTCTATGCTCGTTAACCCGCTACAGCCATCAAATGCAAAACTCCCTATTTTCGTTACACCCGATGGGATTTTTGTGTTATTGCAGCCCTGTATAAGAGTATTTGTCTCTTTTTCTATAATGGCATTACAGTTATCTCTGCTGTCATACACTGTATTGCCTGCTTCTACAACTATGCTGGTCAACCTGCTACAGCCATAAAATGCACCGTCCCCTATGCTCGTTACACTCGACGGGATCTTTATGCTCGTTAACCCGCTGCAGTCGTCAAATGCAAAACTCCCTATTTCCGTTACACCCACTGGGATCTCTATTCTCGTTAACCCGCTACAATCACTAAACGCACTTCTCCCTATGCTCGTTACACTCGACGGGATCTCTATGCCGGTTAACCCGCTACAGCCACGAAATACACCTTCCCCTATGCTCATTACACTCGACGGGATCTCTATACCGGTTAACCCGCTACAGTTCCAAAATGCATCAACCCCTATGCTCGTTACACTCGACGGGATCTCTATTCTCGTTAACCCGCTACAATCACTAAATGCAGCTTCCCCTATGCTCGTTACACTCGGCGGGATCTCTATATCGGTTAACCCGCTACAGCCATCAAATGCAAAACTCCCTATTTTCGTTACACCCGATGGGATTTTTGTGTTATTGCAGCCCTGTATAAGAGTATTTGTCTCTTTTTCTATAATGGCATTACAGTTATCCCTGCTGTCATACACCGTATTGCCTGCTTCTACAACTATGCCTGTTAATCCGCTACAGTCACTAAATGCTTCAGACCCTATGGACGTTACTCCCGCCGGTATCTCTATGCTTGTTAATCCGCTACAGCCACTAAATGCTTCAGACCCTATGGACGTTACTCCCTCCGGTATCTCTATGCTTGTTAACCCGCTGCAGTCCCCAAATGCTCTTTCCCCTATGCTCGTTACACTCGACGGGATCTCTATGCTTGTTAATTTGGTACGTTCATTAAACGCTCCATTCCCTATACTCGTTACTGCAATATTCTTAATTTTCGTGGGTATTTCTACAGCTCCCTTTGCATCATAATCACACTCTGTTATTTCTACATATTTTGTTTCATCCGGTTTCTGATAAATGCGATAGGACAGATATCCTTCTTTTCCATTCTCAACCTCTGTATCTTCCGTTTCTAACATATCTGCCGCATCTGCTTCTTCTACAGTCTCCCCGGCTTCTTCCGGCTGTGCTTCCTCATCTGCTTCCAGCTCCGGCTTTTCTGCCGTTTCCTGCTTCGCTGCTGTGTCTACAGTCACGGCTGTTTCATTCTCCGAAACGGTCTCCGCAGCTACCGGTACTGAACTGCAGATCATTGCTGCAGTCAATACCATTGTCAACATTTTTTGTACGTATCTCTTTTTCATACATTTCCTCCCTATAAAAAGAATTATCCCTTTTTTGTAACCCATGATAATTATAATCTATTATGACAGGAATGGAAACAAAAAGAACGTGATTCACTCATTTTTTATGAAAATTAACTTAAAACAGCAAAAAATTTTGTATATATTTCAATCGTTTGACAGTTGAATAAGGGAAAATCCTCGCAGTTTTATGCTTGACAGCATTTTACTCCGCGGATTCTTCCATCAGATTGCTTTCATCACCCAGATCTACCTTTTTCAGTTCTCTCCTGAAGAAGATATCATACATGACCGGTACAATGAAAAGTGTCATCAGTGTTGCATAGGCAAGTCCGCCGATGGAAACAATGACCATACCACGGCTCATGACCGCGGAAGCATCTTTAGAAAGTGCCATTGTCATCATGGCAAGGATCGTCGTCAGCGCCGTCATCAGGATCGGGCGCATACGTGTCTTTCCTGTTTCTACAAGTGCTTCTCGTTTTTCCACACCTTCCAGTCTTAACTGGTTTACATAATCCACAAATACAATACCGTTGTTTACAACGACACCTGCCAGGATCAAAAAGCCCATCATGGCGATCATGGAAAGCTCCTCTCCGGTCAGCATCAGTCCAAGGAAACCGCCTGTAAATGCCAGCGGGATCGTAAAGAGCACGATAAACGGTGATAACAGGCTCTGGAACTGTGCTACCATGATCAGGTAGATAAAGGCGATCGCCAGTGTGATCATCAAAAGCATATCATGCATCATGCTCATGACCTGCGTGCTCTCGCCTGCGATCTCGATCCGGTAACCCTCCGGTGTCTTATAATCGTCCAGTTTGTCTTCTACCGTTCTGGATAACAGGGTTGTATTATAGCCTTCCATCGTATCTGCGGTAACGGAAATATAACGCTCCTGATTTTCGCGGTTGATGCTGGATACACTTGCACCCTCGGAAACCTTTGCAAATTCAGACAGCTTATGCTCTTCCTTCACAGACTTGCCATCCTCATCCTGCGTCGTTGTCTCAAAGGTATATGCCATCAGGTTATCTTCCGTCAGTTTTTCCGTATCATCCACGATCGTCACCTGATAGGTTTCATCAGCCGTAGTCAGTGTTGTTGCATCCTTACTATCGGTCAGTTTTCCGGACAGTTCACTGTAGATCTGTGCCACTGTCAGCCCGAGGCGCATTGCCTTATCCTTATCAACGGTAATGACAAGCTGTCTGTCACCGTCGCTCTGTCCGTTTTCGATGTTTTCAAAGCCTTCTATTCCGGAAAGCAGGTTCTTCATATCCTCGCTGACCGAAAGCAGCGTATCCAGATCGTCTCCGTAAATATTCAGTGTCAGACCGTCTCCCGTCAGTGCGGACATATCCATATTGGAGGTTGCAACACTGTATTCGACCTGTGGATAGTCTTCCATCATCTTTTCCAGCTTCTTTGCCACCTTAGTGTTATTTTTCCCGGTCTCGTCATCAAGCAGCAGGAAGAAGGTAAAATCCTTATTACTGCCGGAGCTCAGCATCATATCACCGCTTCCGCCACCGGACATAATGCCGACTGTTTCGATGCCCTGTACGGCCTGCAGCTTCTCCATCAGTTCATCTGCTACCGCATAGCCTTCCGTTACTTTCATTTCGTCAGGCATATTGACGGTCATGCTCATCTGTCTGCCACCCATTTCAGGCATCATGATCATACCGGTTGACAGCACTCGCACGACACAAAGCACCAGCAAGGCGATCGCAAGTGCAAGCGGTACGAGCTTTACCTTCAGGCAGAACCGGAGCACTTTATCATACACCTTTAATACCTTGTCAAACAGCCTGTGTGACTTTTCTTTCGTATTTTTCAAAAGTACCACGCTCATGCTCGGTACGACAGTCAGTGCCACGATCAGGCTGGCGATCAGACTGTAGGCAATGGTCAGTGCCATATCCGTAAACAGCTCTCTGGTCAGACCTGTGGTAAAGACGATCGGCAGGAATACGCAGATGGTCGTCAGCGTAGATGCTGCGATCGCGCCTGCTACCTGATTGGCTCCCATAACCGCTGCCCGCGCCGCGCTGATGCCTTTATTGCGCAGTCTGTATATATTCTCGATCACGACGATCGAGTTATCTACCAGCATACCGACACCGAGTGCCAGACCGGATAAGGAGATCATATTCAATGTGATATTCGTAAAATACATCAGCACGACCGCAAAGAGTACACTCATCGGAATACTGAATGCCACGACAACTGTCGGCTTGTAATCTTTTAAGAAAATCGCCAGTACAAGGATCGCAAGCAGTGCACCCCAGATCAGGTTGGACAATACGGAATCGATGATCAGCTTGATATAATCCCCCTGATCCATCAGCGGAGTGATATGCAGTCCGTCATACTTCTCTTCCAGTTCCTTGATGGCTTTGTTACATGCCTTTGACACATCGGAAGTACCTGCGGTGCTCGACTTGGAAATACTTAATATCACACCATCATTTCCGTTGATCTTTGCATAGTTATCGTCTGCATTGTCAATGACTGTCACATCCGCCACATCACTGATCCTGACATCTCCTACTTTGTCTACCTTGCAAAGCACCATGTCTTCCACTTCATCGATTGCAGAGAATTCATCTCCGACCTTGACAAGCACCTGTGACTCATCTTCATTTTTGATATACCCTGCAGGCATATTGAAATTCTGGGCAGATAAAAGCTGTGACAGGGTATCCATCGTCAGAAGGGCATCCAGATTGGCGCTTTCCATTGCCTGCTCCCTGCTGTCATCAAGCTGTTCCTGTGCATCCTTCATCTGCTTTTCGCCGTCTTCAATGGAAGTCATGCCACTTGCCATCTGCGCCGTATATGCGCCAAAGGAAGCTGCTGCCGTGATCTTGCCTGCCTCTACATCTACATAGGCATCTTCTGCCTGCTGGATCGATGCATCCACCTTATCCTTAACCGCCTCCGCAGCCTTGATCTCGATCGCCAGATTAGCAAGCTCTGTATCGATCTGCGGGATCCTGACTTCTACAATGTCATACAGCTTCTGCAGATTTGCTTTGGTCATCTGCTTTGCCGCATCACTGTTTCCCTGACTTTCCAGCAGCTTTTTAAATGCTTTCAGCTTATCCGGATTGTCCAGCGCATCCTTGACATTCTCCGGAATCTGTG
>ENA-OZES01000471-OZES01000471.1-human-gut-metagenome-genome-assembly--contig:-NODE-471-length-23573-cov-6.354367_pt1 | contig 23573 bp, 22 predicted proteins | sample MGYA00245068_ERZ653609 | MGnify/ENA primary metagenome ERZ653609 (study PRJEB26926, sample SAMN06164898) | human gut metagenome | biome: ENVO:00009003; feature: ENVO:2100002; material: ENVO:00002003... | reverse complement strand
TCTCGTGGGCTCGGAGATGTGTATAAGAGACAGGGTGTATATGCGCGAGGTGGGGCGCTGGCTTGAGGTGAAGCAGACCGGAGAGAGCGGCGGAACAATAATAAACGCCCGGGGATATATGGGTGTGAGCGGTGTGGACTTCGTGGTGGCGCTGCCCAAAGAACTGTGCGGGGCGGTGGATGAGGTCAGGGTGCGCGGCCTTCTGGAAAAATATAAACTTGCCGGGAAACGGTACGAGATAAGATATGAATAAATAAACCTAAAAAGGAAGCAGATATGAAGAAAACAAAAGGAGAATTTCTGAACCAGCCGGAAAAGGATTTCCCACTGGATTGCGAGACACTGGCGAACCTGCAGGAGCTTGTGGAGCTGGCGGAGGTGATAGGGAACATAGGGGGAGACAAGACGATACTGTGGGGGTGCGGGCTGAACGGTGCAGGCACTGAGAGAGCGGCGGGGTATGTGTATCTGCGGACTAAGGACCATCCGGAGGGTGAGGTGCTTTACTGGCCCGGTGGCAGCATAGAGGAGAAGGTGCATGTGAGCGTGGAGAGTGTGGAGGTGACCACCGGTGTGCGCAGGTATGCCAAGGCGTACAGCGTCCGGGAACTGAAGCCCGGAACCGGACGGGAGAGCTGGAGCTGGGGAGATATAAAGGAGGTGCCGAGTGTGCGTGAGCTGGCGGCGCAAGTGAGCGGTATAGACCAGGCCGTGGGAGCGATAAAGCCGGAGAGTGTGCCGGTAGGTACGGTGCTACTATGGTCGGGTGCGATGGCTCCGGAGGGGTATGTGATGTGTGACGGCGGGGTGCTGAGCAAGGCGGAATTTGCAGAGTTGTATGCAGTGGTGGGGGACTCGTTTAACCGAGGAGCGACCCCGAACGGAGGAGTATATGAAGCACCTGCAGGGGCCTATTTCAGGGTTCCAGACTTGCGGGGGCGGTTTGTGGTGGGTGTGTATCCGGGAGGATTGGATTACGGGAGTCCGGGAAACAGCGGAGGCGCGGCAAAAGTGACGCTGACAGAGGAGCAGATGCCGAGGCACAGCCATAATTATGTGAAAGTGAGGGTGAGTGACAAGGGGTTGGAAGGTGCGACCAGTGATGAGCTCGGTGTGAATAAAAGTATCCCCGGCGAGACCTATACGACAGAGCCGGCCGGCGGCGGGCAGAGTCACGAGAACAGACCGCCGTACTATGCGCTGGCGTATATAATGAAGGCCAGGAGTGTGTGGAATACTGCAGAAAGGAGGGTTGAGGAATGACAGCAAGAGAGATACTGAAAGGGTGGTTCAGCAAAGGGAAGTACCCGACGGAGGAACAGTTTGCTGAGCTGATAGACAGCTATGTGCATAAAGAAGATGCAGGCCCCGGAGTGGCTGATGTGCGCGGGCTGGAGGATGCGCTTGGGAAAAAGGTGGATAAGGAGGTTGGGAAGGGGTTGTCGTCCAACGACTATACTGATGCGGAGAAGCAGAAGCTGAACGGTGTTGCTGATGGGGCGAACAAGTATGTTCACCCTGACACGCATCCGGCTACGGTGATTGCCGAGGATTCGTTGCACCGGTTTGTGACTGATGCGGAGAAGCTGAAGTGGAACGAGCTTATGGATAAGGATGCGCTGACTCCGTGGCAGAAGGCTTATCTTGAGAAGCTGGAGGAGCAGGAGGTGCGGAGCAAGTTTGCCGTGGCGATGAGTGCCACTCCTTCAAGCAAGGAGATTGACGGTAGTGACACAGCTGTGCGTCTTACGGTGCGCCCGACATACGACGGTAAGGGTGTGGACGCTGTGGTCACCGGTAAGGATGGGGTGGTGTTCTCCGGCTCCGGTGGTGTATATACGGCTGATGTGGTGTGGCCTGCTCCAACTGACACTAAGGGCACGTATTCCAAGAGCTGGAGTGCGGGGGTGGAGTACAATCTGAACGGCACGGTGCTGAGCAAGGATGTGAGCGCGAGTGTGGGGTTGTATGCCCAATGCAGGGTGCTGCAGACGGCGGGCACTGATGCACCGACGGCGGAGGCGATAAAGTCGGCAGTGGTGAAACGGAGGGGTATCACGGGGAGCTACGATATAACGGTGGTGCCGGGGCGGTATGTGTGGCTGTGCGTGCCGGATGGATTGACCGGTGTGTCGGGTGTCACATCGAGCGGCTTCGGCGTGCCGCTGGAGGAGCCGGTGAGTGTGACGGTGGCATGGGGAGCGTCGAGGGTGATGTTCCGGTGCTGGAGGGTGAGCGGCGCCCCTCAGTCGTCACCGATGAGTGTGGTTGTTTCATAAACTTAAAAATAGGATATTATGGCAGAGATAAAGATATACGGCACGCTAAGGAATGACACCGGGGAACCTATCGCATACGGCTCGCAAGTGCAGGAGGACAGCAAGCATAGGTTTGTGACTGATGCGGAGAAACAGAAGTGGAACAAAGTGGTGCTCCTGCCTATTTCGGGGGTTTGCGGGAGCCGTGCGGAGAAGCCGGTGTATGGTGTGTGGGCGTTTGCTGACGAGGAAGCTGACGGTATATGGACGATAGAGGGCGATTTCGCGTCTTTTGGGTTGACACGCTCCGACTACTGCAACAGTGTGGGGATTGACGGTAGCCATTGGGTGCCGAAGTTTGATGCGGTGTACCAGAGTATCGACCCTGAGGAGGGTTCGCGTCTGTGGGTGGTGGTGGATTCCACCGGCAGGATGGAGCGCATGGCCACCAAGGGCGATCTTGATGGTTTGCGGCCTGAGACGGGGCCGATAAAGGTGGATGCCGCGGATGTGACGACGGATGCCACGCGCCGTTTTGTGAGCGATGCGGAGAAGGCGAAGTGGGATGCTGCCGCTATACCGGTGCTGCTTCCGATAGATGGTGTTTGCTCCGGCCGCGGAGAGATGCCGGCTTACGGTGTGTGGGCGTTTCCTGATGAAGAAATGGGTGGTATGTGGTGCATCGAGGGTGATTTTTCGGCGCATGGCCTCACACGGCGGGATTATTGCGTGAGTGTGGGGATTGACGGTAGCCGTTGGATACCGAAGCCGGAAGGTGTGTACCGCTGTGTGGACTACAAAGGTGTGCAGCGTATCTATACCGTTGACCCGACTGAGGGGAAAAACCGTCTTGTGGCTATGGCCACTGTAGAGGATATATCCGAGCAGCAGAGCGCACGGTTCAGGCTTCCGTTGCTTGCTGTGGATAGTGTGGGGAGTGTGTTTGAGTCGGAAGCTGCTGCGGCGGCGGCTGTGCTTCCGCGTTCGGGCGGGATGACTCTGAGTCAAATAGCGTATGGCGGCGCCTACAAATGGGTGCTCCGGGGTGATGCTTCGGTGTATGGACTGAGCAATGAGGAGTATGGAGAGGTGGATGCTACTTTCGGCTTCATAATACCGCGTGCGGGGCTGCTGCTGTACAGTATGGAGGATGTGTGCTTCTACCGCACGGTAAAGGTTGACAGCAGTGTGGCCGTTGACGGGGTGACTGTGGAGCGGTGTGCCTGGGTGGATGCGGCTGTGGATGTGGGGCCGGTGGAGATAACGGCGGATGAGATAGCGGGTATGGCCGCGGAGGTGACGGGCGGCGATTGATGATTCCTATAAATCCTATAAGTCGGATGAGTCCTATAATTTTTTATAATATTATTTTTTAACTTTTTAATTTTTTTGAGAAATGAGCAAGAAGTATTTAGGTGAAGGGGCTGCGAAGGAAATTCTTTCGCAGGCCAATGCGATGGCGAAAAAAGCCAAGGAGGACGCCGTCAAGGCGCAGAAAGTGTATAAGCCCGGTACCGGTATAAACATATCGGATGACGGCACTATCAGTGCCACCGGAGAAGCCGATGTGAATCCCGAGGCGTTGCCTGACGCGAGCAAAACGCAGAAGGGAGCGGTGACGGTAGGCGATGGCCTTGAGGTGGCCGGCGGCGTTGTGAGCGTGAGCGGCGACTATGCCAAGAGTGCGGATGTGGCCGCTGCTATCAGTGCTGCCAAGGATGAGCTTATCGGTGGTGCCCCTGACACCTACGACACGCTCAAGGAGATAGCGGACTATATAGCCGAGGATAAGGATGGCGCGGCTGCGATGACAGCTGCCATCGGCGGCAAGGCGAACAAGGCCACCTCCCTTGAGGGATATGGCATCGAGGATGCGAAGATTGTGAACGGTACCATTACACTGGGAAAGCAGAGCATCAAGCCACTGACGGAGCATCAGAGCCTTGAGGGGTATGTGCAGGATGCGGACCTTGTGGAGTTCACCGCTGAGGAGATAGAGGCAATGGCTGCCGAGGTGATTGCCGGAGTGTGATTGAGAGCAGGGCGGGCGGGAGGCGATTTTTTGATAATTCGGATAATTCTTATAAATTTTATAAGGTGAGAGAGAAGAAGATATTGAGCCGGGGGAATGCTGTGGAGCTGTGCAAGGCTGTGGCCAAGGGGACGCGGCGGCCTCAGGCTATTCTCCCTGTTGACGGGATACGCAGCTACTACAGTGCCCCGGGTGATACGGGCAAGGATATGGCCAGTTACGGAGTGTATCTGTTCAATGCCAACTTTTCCAGCTCTGGTAACTGGTTGATGCGCGGTGCTGACAGCAGCCAGTGGGGTATTCCTTTGCCGGAATATGGCCGTGTGGATGAGGATGGGGTGGTGAGGCCGTGCGAGGGGTCGGTGTTCTACTGCATGGAGAACGGCTGGTGCTATGTGATACTTGCCGGGAGTCCGGTCAAAGGCTGGCGGATGGACGGCATGAGTGAATGGGAGGGTACTCAGGCGGAGTATGATGCTTTGGGCGAGTATGATGCTAATACCACTTACTATATACTGGAGGATGAGTGATGCGCAGGGGCAGGAAGAATGTTGACTATCTGAGCCGCCACGGGAGATGCGTTGAGCGGATGGTGCGCGGTGGGCGCACGTTGCACCGCTGCCGCGGGTTCGTGGGTGTATGGGCGGAGGATGCCACGGACAGTGAGAGGCAATGGGCGCCGGGGGCCAGTTCGGCTACATCGGCACGGGAGCCGTTGGGCAATGGCCGTGGCTTCAGCGCAGACCTGCCTGTGGAGAATGCCACGGGCTGGGCGTATCTGTTTGCCGGTTCGGGGGTGGAGCGTGTTGACCATCTGCCGCATGATGGTGTGGTGACGAATATACAGCGATTGTTCAACGGGTGTGTGCGGCTGAAATATGTGGGGCATATGTATCCGTTGGGTCAGATAACATCCAACGGCACAGCGACGGCCAACGTGTTTTCCGGATGCACGGCGTTGGAGCGCATAGAGATGATGGACGCGACCCTGACCACTTCAAGACTCGGCATAGGACTGTCCGATGCCGGAGAGTCGCTGAGGTATATGCTTCTCAAGGGACTCGGTGCAAAGTCAACGGTCACATCATCGAAGCAGTGGCAGCTGGAGGGGCTGAGGGTGTGGGGCGAAGGGAACGAGGAGAACCGCAGGAGCGTGGTTGACTCGCTGCTGACCTACAGCCATGACCGCGCCAAGGCGGGATGGTCCACTTTCACCGTCACGCTCCATGCCGAAGCCCTGGCGCGGTTGAGCGAGGGCGAGATAGCGGCCATAGCGGCCAAGGGATATACCATAACTTGTTAACAATAAAAACAGCGATGAAACAGACTGAATACATGACAATACGGCTTGAAGCGGACAAGGGGATGATGCTGACGCAGGCAACGGAGGTTGACCCGATGGAGCGGGTGGTGTCCACCGTGGTGTATATCGGGGCGGGTGACTCTCCCGACAACTGGGTGGAGATACCTGCCGAGCAGGGCGAGCTTATCAAGCAGGCGCAGATGGAACTGGCCGGGAAAGGATATGCGGATGAGTGAAAAGGTTATAAGGTGAAATATTAAAGGATTCAATGATGGGAAATAGAGTTTTCAAGTGCGCGCCGCTTCCGTTCATGGGGCAAAAGCGCTATTTTCTGCGGGACTTTACCGAGGTCCTGCAACAGGTGGAGGGAGAGATTGACACAGTGGTTGACCTTTTCGGCGGCTCCGGGCTGCTGAGCCATACGGCAAAACGGGTTTTGCCGGGGTGCAGGGTCGTTTATAACGACTTCGACCGCTATATTGACAGACTGGCCGCCGTTGACACCACTAATGAAATTTTAGGGGTGATTAAACAGCGTTTAACCAGCCTTGAAGCAAACAAGCGGCTATCTGAACAGGAGCGCGCCGATGTGCTGGCGATAGTCGAGGACTACACGCGGCGCGGCTATGTGGATATTATGACAATAGGCCGCAATGTGCTTTTCTCCGGCAAGTGGGTAACATCATTTGAGGAACTGACAAAGCACACCATGTATAACCGCGTAAGGCCGGGGCTGTATGAGGCTGCGGGCTATCTGGACGGGCTGGAGGTGGTACACATGGACTACCGCGAGTTATTCAAGCGCGAGCGAGGCAACAGCCGCGCGCTGTTCGTGCTGGATCCGCCGTATCTTACGACCGAGTGCGGAATGTATCATAATTATTGGAGGCTGACCGACTATCTGGATGTACTGCGCCTGTTGGACGGCACAAAGTGGGTTTATTTCACTTCTGACAAGAGCCAGATTGTGGAGCTGTGCAAATGGCTTGACGAGAACTTCGGCGAGTCTGCGCTCATGTTTGGCGCCACAGTGAGGCAGCGCACAAATACCCTGAATTATCACACCCAATTTAATGACATGATGATAACACGACTCTGACCGACCCACCAAGCGCGGAGGCATAGAAAAAGCCCCCGGCTTCATTTGCAGTTTCCTACGACATACAAACGACACCCAAAGGGAGAAAGCCGGGGGCAAAATGCCTTTGACTTCCCTTTGGGTGTCGTTGTTATGTGTCGTAGGAGTTACAAAGTTAATAATTTTATGCTGAATGACCCAATATGAAGCGTTAAAACTGAGTGGCAAACTGATTGAACAGCTTGAAGCCGTCGGAGTGAGGCCGAGCGATCATAAATATTTGCGCCTGTTCGAGGAATGGCGCGAAGCGAAACAGAGAGGCGAAAAAGTTGCTTATGTTGTCGCTTGTCTGGCCGACAAATACGAAGTAAGCGAGCGGACTGTTTACGATGTTGTGAAGCGTCTGGAAAGCGACTGCAAATGCGTTTCAGTATGAAGCCGCGGAGAAATGCCCCAGAACTCACAGAAACGGCCTAATTTCGCGCTGAATGAACAGAAACAAGTATTATGCTATGCTTGGCAAGATATTGCGGCACGGCAAACGACAGAGCAATAAAAAGGGTGATATAATTTATTTGCTCAATGAGCAGCTCCATTTGTCGCCTTGTGACCTGCTGGAGATTTTCGAGGGTTACAACATAGCACGCAAGAAGCTACGCAATGAACTTAGCCTCTTTATGGCCGGAGAAAGAGACCTGACAAAGTACAGAGAAGCCGGGATAAATTGGTGGGATTATTGCGGCCAAATTCTCATTAACAGTTATCCAACCTACTTTGAGAAATTGCCGGCTTTGATTGAGCAAATCAACAGGGAGAAGCGAAGCAGCAAAAATTATGTGCTGTTTCTGGGCTCAACAGGAGCGGAGACAAACCAAGCACCTTGTTTAAGCCTCGTTCAATTTCAGCTCGAAGACGGCGAATTGGTTTTGTCAGCTTACCAAAGAAGCAGCGACGCAAATTTGGGTTTGCCTGCTGACATTTACCATTTATATCTGATAGCGCGACAAATTGACGCGCCATTAAAATCTATCACGTTGAACCTTGGAAACGTTCACATTTACATGAACAATGCAGAGAGAACGCGCGAACTTTTGGCCGGAAATGAAGCCGTGAGGTTTGACCTGAATGTTTGATAAGAAAGAGCAAACGAGGCCAATTTAATCACTTCAAAGTTACAAAATTCTGCTGACATGAGCAAGAAAAACAGCAAAAAAATAACGCCGATTTTAAGCCTGTTTGAATGGCTTTTAATCGGCGTTAAAATGATATTTAAGCGGTCGAAGAGCAAGAGAAAAAAGGAAGCGAAAAAAGAGAAGATTTGCTCGTTTCGTTTTAGAATTGTGCTCGTTTCGTTTTCGCGATTATAAATACTTGGAGCCAAATACGGATATGATGTCATTCCGCGTTACTACATTGATAATATCCATAGAGAAACGGAATATCGCCAAAAAGTTAACCTTTTCATTGAACTCATTCTCAATCAAAATATAACGACTCTATAAGAAGACGAACTCCGCCAATGCGGATGGCACTCTATCAGATAATAATTCTACGACAGAATTATAGTCGAGCATCAGGCGTTGCGATTCAGCATAACACCTGTGCATCGTAGCCAATTATTTACCTATCCATGCTTTGATTTTGTCGGCACTTGCGGGAAGTCGGAGGCCGGTGTGCCATTTGAGGGTTGGATAACCTTTTTGCAAAGTTGCGTCAGCTTCCGACATCGGGCTTTCGTATGATGTACAGAAGGGATATAGTTCTTTACCCTTCAAATCAGTGTTGTCAAGGAAGGTTCGGATTACAGCCGGCTCTTCGTGCCACCAGATAGGAAAGCCGATAAATACTGTGTCATATTGGCTGAAATCCACATCCAATGGCTTGAGTGCAGGACGCACTGCCTGGTTCAGATGCTCCTGAGTGCATCGTGATTGTTCGTTTACCCAATCTACATCGGCAGCAGTGTATGGTTCTGCCGGAAGTATTCTCACAATCGGCGAACCTGTCACTTCGGCTATTTTTTTAGCGGCAAGTTCGGTGTTGCCTGAGTGGGTGAAATATACTATAATCGATTTCATATCTTTCTTTGTTTTTGCGGCAGGTTCGGTCGCTGAAAGGTTGAAACTGAACAACAGAGCGGCTATCGCCATGACCGAGTTTATTATGTTTTTTATCTTCATATTGTTATATTGAGATCCTTATACTATTTCCAACCCATGAACATCTTGACAACTTCGGGAGCATGGTGGTCGAAAAACAGACTCTGTTTTGTGTCAAGAGCCGCGATAGCAGCCATGTCGTCCTGCGACAGCTCAAAGTCGAATATATCGAGGTTCTGCTGCATACGCTCTACATGAACTGACTTCGGGATGATAATCACATCGCGCTGAATGAGCCAACGTAAAGCTACCTGTGCGACAGATTTGCCATATTTCTTACCGATTGTCTCAAGCACGGGGTTGGTAAAGAAATTGTTGCGACCCTCGGCAAGAGGAGCCCAAGCCATCATGTGTGTGCCAAACTCTTTCATGTAGCCCTGAGCCTCAATCTGCTGGTCAAACACATGGGTTTCAACTTGATTGACAGCGGGAACAATCTCCACGTTGCTTGCAAGGTCAATGAAATGGTCGGGGTAGAAATTGCTTACACCGATTGCGCGAACCTTGCCCTCTTTGTATGCAGCTTCCAATGCACGGTATGCACCATAGCGGTCACAGAATGGCTGGTGAAGGAGCATCAGATCGATGTAGTCTGTGCCGAGCTTACGCAGGCTCTCATCTATGGAAGCTTTTGCTTTGTCAAAGCCATAGTTGGAGATCCATACCTTTGACACAAGGAACAGTTCATCACGGGCAATGCCGCTTTTCTTTACAGCAGCTCCAACGCCTTCCTCGTTATGATAGGCTTGTGCAGTGTCAATCATACGATAGCCTACTTTCAGGGCATCGGAAACACAACGTTCACATTCAACCGGCGACACTTGATATACTCCGTAGCCAATCCGGGGCATTACGACCCCGTTATTTAATGTTACTGTATTCATTATAGTAGTTTTACTTGTTCTGCAAATTAAACAAAACTCTGGAATCTTTGCTTAATACAAACTTCGGTAAGTTTTACCATTTTTTCTGTGGTCAGAGTTGCCCTTTCAGAATTTTAAAGATTTCATCACGGGTAAACATCTTGCAGCAGCCGGGAGTAAGCACGCAGCTGTCGGCAGAATCACGTAACACCTTTTCATCAGTGATACCCATCTGACTCCAACGTGTAGGCATACCAATTTCCTGAATAAAATCTTCAAGAAGATCGATACCTGTGGTTGCCGCACGCAAATCGTCATTGTCGTGGACGCCCCATACCTCACGGGCCATTCGTGCCAGTTTCGGTGCGCCTCCGGGCAGATAGTGACGATAGAGCGCAGGGTGTATCACTGCAAGACCCTGACCGTGGTTGCAGTCAGTGTAAGCACCAACTGCGTGCTCAATCATGTGGCATTGGAAGTCGGTCATCTTGCCGAGTTTAAGCATCCCGTTTTCCGCCATTGCAGAGTCCCACATCAACTCGCCACGGGCAAAGTCATCATCAGGATTTGCTATAAGTGTACGGATATTCTTAATCACGTTGCGCATTATCGCCTCGTTGATCTCATCGGATACATTGGTGGCGAAGGGCTGTCTCATATAAGTTTCCATACAGTGGCTCAGAGTGTCGAAAGCCCCGCTTATCACCTGTTTCATCGGGAGAGTTAGCGTAAGGTCACTGTCAAGAACCGCAAAACGGTGGAATGCTCCGAAAAGAGCCTGCTTGAGTTTCTTTTCCTCGTGGGTTATCACGGCTCCGCTGTTCTGTTCCGCACCGGTGCCGGATGCCGTAACGACAGCACCGCATGGAACAAATTCAGTTGGCAGACGGTGTTCATTATAGAACATATCCCAGACATCATCGTCAGTCTTTGCCTGAGCGGAGATGATTTTGCAGCAGTCGATTACCGAACCGCCACCAACGGCAAGAATGAAGTCCACACCTTCTTTGCGTACAACCTCTGCTCCTTCCTGAACTTTGGCATAAGTCGGGTTTGGCATGATGCCGCCGAAATCCACAACTGTCTTGCCCGCTTCTTCAAGCCAGCCACGTATTTTGTCATACAATCCGGTTCGTTTCAGTGAGCCTCCACCATAGGCAAGCATAACGACCTTACCCATAGCAGGCATCTCTTTTTTCAGTGCTTCTTCTGCACATCCTTTCCCGAAGTATTGCCTTACGGGATATTGATAGTTAAAACTGTTCATAATTTATGGAATTTGTAGCGTAACCATACAATACCGTGAGGCTTTTGCTCCATTGAGATAAGCTCCAGAGCCTGACCCTCCGCCGGATGTTCTTCCGAGTGTCCGAGGTATTCAAAGATTGACGGTGCGGTGGTCAGCCCGTCTATTCCGGGATAGATCACAAGACTCAATTCATTGATAAGGCCTTGTGCAAGCATAGCTCCGTCAATTATGCCTCCACCTTGCAGGGATATGGTATTGACATTGAAAAAATGTTTGACAAGAGTGAAAATCTTGCGAAGGTTGTGTACATCATCCACCACAAGGTAAGAAACACCCTTTTCTTCAAGGGCCGTAAGATAGTCTGTTGTGGCATTCTTACCTAAAATAGTAAGAATGTTGTCGCCACGCAGACGGTCGGAAGTGAAGAATATATCAGCATCGGGGTCAATGGTAATAAACAGTCTTGATGAAGTTCGGCTGCCCACAAATACCTTTCCGCTTTCGCCCACCGGTTCGCATTTAGGCATAAATTTGTACGGAAAAGCCTCACGGGCGGTAGCCTTTCCGAACATCCACGCATCAGTGCCAAGGCTCTTGCCTATTGCAGCGTATTCTTTGAACAGCTCAGACGGATTTGTGCCATCGAATGGAGCGGTCCAGCGTCCGGGCAACAGACGCCCATCTACTGAACTCATTATGTGGCAAATTACTTTTGGTGTCATAATATTATGCTTTTTGTGTTTTGATTACTTTTGAGCCGCCAAAAACTTCACTCATCGGTATGCTGTCAAGTTGACGGTCGATAGCCTCAACTTCCTCCGTTGATAGATTTATATCAGCAGCGCCGATGTTCTCTTTCAGTCTGCAAAGATGGCGAGTGCCGGGGATAGGCACGATATATGGTTTCTTGCACAGCATCCACGCAAGAGAAATCTGCGAGGGTGTGGCGTGTTTTTCATCGGCAAGCCGGCGTATAAGTTCAAACAGCATCTCGTTTTCCTCAAAACTCTCCCGACTGAACTGAGGCATGGCTGCGCGATAATCATTCTTGGGATTGAATTTTGAGTCGGCGGTATAGAAGTCCGACAACACCCCGTTGGCAAGCGGAGAGAAAGCGATAAAGCCTATATTCAATTCCTCAAGTGTAGGGAAAATATCCTCGTGCCACCTTGCCATCATCGAATAGCGGTTCTGTATAGCCGTTACGGGACATACCTCATGGGCACGACGGAGATATTCTTCAGTGGTTTCCGATATACCCCAATGGAGTATCTTGCCTTCCTGTATCAGTTGCAACATAGTATCTGCCACAATTTCCGGCTCAACATCCGGGTCTATGCGGTGTTGCAGATACAGGTCGATATGGTCAGTCTGCAAGCGACGTAGAGAGCCATCGACAGCTTTCCTGATGCTATCGGGAGTTGAATCCGGTATCAGCGGATAAGGCCCCGGTTCATGGGATTTATCGAATGTAAGACCGAATTTTGTTGTGATTACAACCTTATCACGGTAAGGCTTCAATGCTTCTCCAAGCAATTCCTCGTTTTCGTGAGGATTTGTATCCGTGCCGTAAATTTCAGCGGTATCAAACAATGTATAACCCATCTCCACAGCATCTGCAAGGAGTGTTTTCATTGACTTTTTATCAGCGGGTGCGCCGTATGCGTGGCTCATGCCCATACATCCGAGACCGACAGGAGATACTGCTAAGCCTCGAAGTTTTCTTTCTGTCATTATCTTTATTTTATTATCTTAGTAGTCTTGTTGCCTGATTTCATTATAATTAGAAAAATATAATGCTTCATACTCGTTGTGGTTTTAGAAATTTGACTGATACAACGGCGAAGCTCTCGCGGTCGGTAAAAAGCGCTTGTCGGTGCGCAGACCGGTGCGCGTTGGCTTGCCATTATATCCGACCGCAAAATTACTGACAGACTGCTATGATGTTATTACTCTTTTTTCGGCTCGTTATTCCAAATTTTCCGAAAAGAAAGATTCATGAAACTTAAAACGATTTTAATCATGGCAGCATCAGCTATCAATTTCCTGATGCAAGAACTGAACAATGATGTAATTGCCAACCAGGTGTCGGATTGGCTCTCATCAAAGAAATCATTAATATTATAAATATGGCAACTCTCCCGAAACGCTTGTATTCGGGAGAGTTTTTATTGTATATGGTCAGTACCCTATTATGAGCAAAATATTGAAATCAGGATAGGAACGCTTATTTCGAGTATTATTCCGTGGAACAAAGCGGCTGATACAAGTTGAGCGTCGGAAGATTTACCGTTACCAACAATCATGGGCAGACAGACATCCATTGAATTGATTCCGGCAACAGAGATTGCGGCTTCTCCCCGACCACGTTTGGACAGGTATTGGCATGACAGCAGTGCTATCATTTCTCTAACCACGTTAGCCAACAATGCTATGGCAGCGACAGAAGCCGCTGCCCCGGCTCCCACTGAGGCTTCCTTGAATTGCGCTATCAGCACTGACGAAAGCGTATAATATCCAAAGCCACTCCCGATTGCCATGACATCGGCCGATGGTTCATCGGTGAAAATCATCGCGGCAATGTAGGTAAATGTCAGAGTACCGATTATTGTGCAAGCCGGCAGCAGCAAAAGGCGCGGATTGAAATTTTTCACAATGGAGTTGAGATCGGGACGCATACCAAGCGATAAGCCTACTTGCATTATGAGGGCATACAAGCAGAGTTGCGGTAAGGAATACTCACTTACGAAGTCGGGCATGAATCCGCACCACCCGACAAATATGCCGGCAAATACCGTAAGAGGGAATAGCAGATGGCTCATTTTTCACCTCCTTTCCTATTTGTGAATTTGACACACGCGGTTGTTGCCGCGATACTTCCTGCCACGCCCAGTAAGGCGATAGCCCCGGCCTTTACCCCGTCTTTATGGATATTCGACAGGATTGATTCGTTTGAGCCGATGCTCAAGCCGAACATGAACAGCAGAATGAATATGGTGATTGGAGTGGTACGGGAAAGCAGTTTCCGTAAACCCGATTTGCGGCGAAGCGTATAGCCTATGCCCGCTGATGTTATCAGTAGTATAAGAACCTTGAACATAAGTCACATAACACGATTAGGTCTGAACCTTTTCAGTCCAAACAGTTATAATATCAAAATAAAAACGATGTGGGAATGCCTGTCCGAACGCAATTTTTGTGATACAATCCTGTCAGGCGTGTGTATGTAACTTAAATGAATCCGCTGAACCAATGCACATGAACCACCCTGCACAAGCGTTCTTCGGCCCGCACATTCTGACGATTGATGTATTTGGTCGCTACAAACATGATTCTAAACTTTATGCAAAGTTACGAAATTTTTACGAGAGGAACAATAATTTGTTATTGAGAGGACCAATAATTTGTTATTTTTGTGTGTCAATATTTATAATTATGGCAGACGAGAAATTATTTGACAAAATCATAATTACCGACTCCCTGAGCGAGATAGCTTCCGAAAAAATGGAGGGCTACCTCGCTCATGCTCTTTGTCTTGACGGAAGCATGGAATTTGATTTCAACGGAAAGCATTTCTCTTTCGGGCAACATGACCTGATGATAGTTCGCAAAGGTGGCCTCGTGGACAATATGCACATCGCTGATGATTTCCGGGTAATGGTTATCTATATTGATTCTAGATTTGTTGAGCATTGCACCCCGCAGTCAAACTACGGTATGAAAGGGCAACTGGCTCTGTTTATGAATCCGGTCATGAAACTCAATGAAGCTCAATTTGCTCTCTGCCTTCAGGATTTTCACGGGGTGAAATACCGCTACGATACCATCGGATTTGTGTTCTACGAGGAAAGCATCCGCTGTGCCGTTCAGCTTATGATTTTGGATTTCTTTGATTTCCATGCCTACAATTACGGCGACAGTTCTATTTCTCCGCAATATGCCGTGATTATGAACAAGTTCCTTGCGATGCTTGAAAACGGAGATTATCGCAATAATAGAGAAGTCACATACTACGCATCGGAATTGTGTGTGACCGCAAAATATCTTTCAGAGATATGCAAGAAAACAAGCGGTCATTCGGCAAACTTCTGGATCAACCGTTACACTATTCTCGACATATCCCGCCATTTGCGCAAAAAAGAGTTTACCTTTGTTCAACTTTCCGACCTTTTCAATTTCTCATCACCAGCATATTTCAGCCGATATGTTCAGCGTTATCTCGGTATGTCACCGTCGAAGACTCTTGGCATCGAAAACAATAAGAAATGAGCCAAGACACCGACTGATTACCGCGAATAGTATCCTTCTTCTGAAATAATTTGTGCACAGAAAGCTTTCTGATTCATCTTACAGACACGTTGCAATTCAACGATTCTTTTCAGAACTTGTGTCCCAACCGCCTCCAAGCACTTTGTATAGATTGGCAAGTGCAAGATATTCATCTCTCAAAGCATTGCTAACCGCTATTTGTGCATCAAAATATCTTCTTTGAGCATCAAGCACATCGATATAGTTGAGTGAACCGGCCCGATATTGCAGTTGTGCCAAGTTTACATACTTCATGCTCGCTTCACATAGCTCGGCCTTGAGCTTTCTGTTTTCTTTTACTTTATTAAGCGTCTCTATCGCAGTGTTTACTTCTGTAAAGGCATTGATAACTGTCTTTTCGTAATCATTTCTTGCTTGCTCATATATAGCGATTGCCGCTTTATATTTCCGTTTTTTACGACCGAAGTCAAATATCGTCCCGGCAATATTGCCAACAACATAAGTGAACGGAGAAGCGAAGAAGCGCGACAGGCTTTCATTTTCCCATCCCGGGGTGAAAGACAAACTGATGTTGGGAAATTGATTGGCATACGACAAGCCTGCATCAGCCATCGCTGCTGCAAGCCGATGCTCCGCCGCAGATATGTCAGGTCTTCTTTCTAACAGAGTGGATGACACCCCCACCGGTATATTATCCTGAATGTTGTCGGACCAGATAGGTTGCTCAGGACATATCGAGTCGTTTGGAAATTCACCAATAAGCATGGTAATCGCATTGTTAGCCACCTTGACTTGCTGTTCCAGGTTGGGGACAAGCGCCGCGGTTGAGGCATATTCCACTTTTGCCTGCTGATACACGGTTTCAGAAGTAAGACCACCCTCAAATCGGATCCGTGCCTGATTTAGCGATTCTTCGCGCGTTTCAAGTGTCTGTCTCACTATTGAAAGTTCGTTTTTAAGAGCCATCAGACGAAAATACGCACTTGCCGTTTCTGCTATAAGTGTCATTCTCATCGCATGATAGTCGTCAAGCGTGGCTTCGTATCGGGCTCTACTACTTTTCTTTGCCCACGACATGGCTCCAAATAGGTTTACTTCCCAGCCAACAGTCATTTTAAGGTCATACTCCGGATCCTTTGTAGTGGTGATTCCATTATACCGGTTCGTTTCATGGCTTGCACCTGCAATGCCGCTGATTTCCGGAAGATAGTTAAGTCGGTCTATGCCATAAAGATTACGTACTTCCTCCACCTTTGCCGCAGCCTTGAGCAAATCACGATTGTTATCCAATGCTTTTTTAATAAGTGAACATAGAGTGGGGTCGGTATAGAATTCCCACCATTCAATATCTGCCACACATGCTGAATCGGTTTCCATTGCGGGGATATATGTTTCAGGCATGTCTAAATTTGGCTTACGGAGATTTTTCACACCGTTGCATGATATCAGGCTGAGAATTGCTATTATCGCAATTATTTTTGTTTTCATGTTCGTCACTTTTTGGGGGATTTATGAGCGCGATGTTTTGTCAACTTGTTTATCGCGACAAAGAAAAACGGCACGAAAACAATACCTACAGTAATGGCAACGAGCATTCCGAAGAATACCCCGGTACCTATATCGCGCCGTGCCGCAGAACCGGGCCCTGATGCAAACAAAAGAGGTAAAAGACCGAGCATAAAGGCGAGAGATGTCATAACGATTGGACGGAAACGCAAATGTGCGGCCGTCAATGCTGCATGAACAGCATCAGTCCCCTTATCGACTTCTTCTTTTGCAAATTCCACAATTAGAATTGCATTCTTTGCCACAAGACCTATAAGCATAACAAGCCCGATTTGAAAATAGATGTTGTTTTCAAGTCCACATAGCCAGATTCCCATATATGCTCCGACTCCAGCTATCGGAAGAGATAGAATAACAGCAAGCGGCACACTCCAACTTTCATATTGGGCAGCCAGAAACAGAAACACAAATATCAATGCAAGGCCAAGCACTATTCCGGTATTTCCACTCTCGTGTTTTTGCTGATATGACAATCCGCTCCATTCCACCCCGATGTTTTCAGGCAACTTTTCGTGAACAATCTCTTCAAGTGCATTCATAGCCTCTCCGGTGCTGTAGCCATTGGCGGCTTCGCCTGTTATTATTGCCGAATTGAACATATTAAAGCGGCCAATAGTACCGGGACCGGTGGTATAATGGGTAGTACCTAAGGACGATATGGGCACCATTACATTGTCTGTTCCCCTGACAAAAAACAGATTGAGATTTTCACGGCGTGACCTGTATGGGGCATCAGCCTGTATATAAACACGATATATACGGTTAAACATATTAAAATCATTGACATATATAGAGCCTGTGAATGCTTTCATGGTAGAGAATATGTCGCTGACAGGTATCCCCTGCATTTTGGAGCGGTCACGGTCAACATTAAAATATAGTTGCGGAATATCGGCCTGCATTGATGAGGATATATCTGATATTACCGCACTTTGCGCGGCATAATACCTGAGTGTGTCCACAGCATTTTGCAAGTCGGCATATGTTGCGTCGCCTCTTGCCTCGAGCACCATTTCAAAACCGCCGGAACTACCAAGCCCGGGGATTATCGCCGGGGTAAATACATACGCCTTGCTCTCCGGATATGTGGACAATTCATTTTGAATACGGGCCCGGATTTCATTGATATCCTCTGTTTTGCGTTTTTCCCATGGGACTAATATAACTGTCAGTTGTGAATGAGCCGGGTTCGTGCCCACTCTCGGAGATGACCCTGTTACATTCAGCACATATTCCACATCCGGGTCTTTGAGCAGAAAATCCATAGCACGCTCCGTAACCTCTCTGCTCCTTTCGATTGTTGATCCTTCGGGCAACTCCAGCTCTACTGTGAAATATCCCTGATCCTCCTGCGACATAAAGCTTTGCGGCATCATAGAGTTCATGAGATATATAAAAACCAAAGCCAGACCGAAAAATGTGTACATACGTTTGGGATGATTGAGGGCTTTGGATATAAGCTGTCCGTATTTTCGATTCCCCTTGTTCAGACGGATGTCAATCAGGCGAAATATACGTGCTTTCTTATTACGCCTGCCCGGTTTCAGCAATTTTGCACACATCACAGGAGAAAGCGTCAATGCCACAATGGTTGAGATTATTACGGACACTGCAATTGTTATGGTGAACTGACGATATAATTGTCCGGTTATTCCCGGTAAAAAACTTACCGGGATAAAGACCGCGCAGAGTACGAGCGACATGGCTATAAGTGCTCCACTGAGATTTGACATAGCTTTTGCCGTGGCCTCATATGCAGAGAGATGTTCGGTTTTCATAAGACGATCCACATTCTCCACTACTACAATCGCATCATCAACCACTATACCGATGGCAAGTATAAGACCCAGAAGAGTCAGCATATTCAACGAAAAGCCAAACATCAGCATAACCCCGAATGTGCCAACCAAGGAAATAGGAACGGCTATAATAGGTATAAGTGTGCTTCGCCAGTTCTGAAGTGATAAAAACACTACCAGTATCACCAGCGCCAATGCCTCGAAAAATGTTTTATATACGTGGTGTATTGCTTCCGATATATATGTGGTCATATCAAATGGAATATCATAACTTATCCCTTCGGGAAAATTCTTTGCTATGTTTTCCATCTCTTTTTTCACGGCCTTTGCCACATCCATGGCATTGGCTCCGGGGAGCATATTTATATTGATGACTGCCGCATTTCCTCCGTTAATGCCACTTTCGGTGGAATAACTTGAAGCCTCAAGTGAAACACGGGCAACATCTTTCAACCTGATCAATGAGCCATCGTGTGTGGCTCGCAACACAATATCCTCGAATTCTGACACCGATGACAGACGACCACGCGCAATGATTGGCATTGTGACATCCACATCTGTTGCAGGTGCCTGTCCGAGTGCGCCAGCCGCCGACTCACGGTTTTGGTCTTTCAGTGCATTTTGTATATCCTGAACTGTCAATCCGAGGTCCGCGAGTTTGTCGGGTGCAACCCATATCTGCATGGCATAATATCGGCTACCTACATTGCTCACACCACCCACACCGGGAATACGGCGTATCGGATCGACGACATTCAAGGTTGTGTAGTTACTCAGATATACTTCGTCGAATTTTGGATCGTTAGACTGCACTGTAATGGTCATCAGCCGGCTGGCGGTTTCCTTTGACACCGATATGCCGTTCTGCACCACTTCTGCCGGCAGTCTCGATTCAGCTATCTTGATGCGATTCTGAATGTCAACGGCAGCAAGTTCAGGGTCTGTGTCTATGTCGAAAGTGACACGTGCGGTAAAGCCGCCCGAATTTGAACTTGATGATGACATATATATCATTCCCGGCGTTCCATTCAGTTCTTGCTCTATCGGAGTCGCCACAGCCTGAGTCACGGTTTGCGCATCCGCTCCCGGATAAGACGCACTGATCTTTACCACCGGCGGTACAATCTGAGGATATTGGTCCACAGGCAATAAGGTAAGCCCGATTCCACCGATTATAAAAATCACAATAGAAATTACGATTGAAAAAACCGGATGATTGAGAAAGAAATTTTTTTTCATATCATCCCTCCTTTTTTGAGTATGCGGTAGAAACCGGATTGACCTTCATGCCATGAGACAATTTATGGTATCCTTCAGCAACAATTTTTTCGCCTTTCACCAGCCCTCTTTCCACAATCGTTTCATTTCCGGTTTCAGGCCCAAGTTCTATAAATCTACGCTCCACAACGGAATCGGGGCGCACCACATAGACAAAGGCACCTCCTTTTTCGATAATAATGGATTTATTGGGTATTTTAACCGCATTTTCCCGCACATCCAACAGTACTTTTACCTTGGTGAATTCTCCCGGCAAGAGGCTTCTGTCCGGATTTGGCATCTCTGCCCTGACCGAAAATGTGCCGGTCTTAGGATCAACCTGCGGATCGGCGAAATCCACAATTCCCCTATGCGGATAAACTGTACCATCGGCCAGGGTGATGGTTACGAAAGAGTTCCATTTGCCTGTTGAGTCAGCCGCTCCCAAGTTCACATTTCTATCTTTGCTGTGAAGATAATCCAATGCCGTCATCGAAAAGTCAACACGCACTGAATCACTTTTTACCACTGTGGCAAGAAGGGATTTCCCTCCGCTTGGGCCTACAAGAGTACCTATGTCGGCCTCTCGTTGCGATATATAACCCGAAATGGGAGAGCTGACGCATGTATAGCTTAATGTCAATTCCGCTTGAGTCAAATCCGCCTCGCGTACAATCACTTCAGCCATTGCGCTCTCGTATGCGGCGGTTGCATTATCCAAGTCAAGCTGAGAAGCGGCATTCAGTTCATACAATGGCTTTATTCTTTTTAAATCCCGTTCTGCTTTCAGAGCCTGTGCGCGTGCTTTGTTCAATTGAGCCCGAGCTTTGTTGACATGGGCTTGATAAAGGCGCGGATCGATCACAAACAATGTTTGACCCTTCTGGATATATGAACCTTCCTTAAAAAGCATATTTTGCAGATAGCCTTCGACACGGGCATGTATCTCAACATATTGTTGCGCACGGATTCGCCCCACATATTCGCCATATATATCTACGTGTCCTGTCTTTACGGTTTCCACGTTCACTACCGGAAGCTCCGGAGTTTGATGTTTAGGGCGAAATATGAAATATACACCGGCTGCTATGATAAGAACAGACAGAATTGTCACAAGCCAACTTTTTTTGTCGGATGGCATAGCGTTTTGATTCTTCAACCACGCAATCGTGCTATGAGCTGCTTTTACAAAAGCCGAATAGTATTTGTTGACACTTACCTTGAAGATAATGTGCAGTTGGGATAAGTTCATTCTTTATGTTTAAGATAGAATTAACAAAGTCATTGCAAAGTTAACGTAAATGCAGAGCGATAAATTGTTCAAAATATCGGTGTGTGGTACCCTTTTTTCATTTTCACTGTTTTCAGACACTTTTTTCGGAAAAACATAATCTTCTGAACACACCTTATCTCGCCGAACCATACTTGTTCTTCTATCTTCCGCGCATCAACAACAAACTGAAGCTGATGAAGAACGCTCCGCGGAATGTCATTTACCACCAAATTGCATACTTTCGCCCAAAAGCACTAAACTTTTGTGTGTAATTTCATCTTAAATAATAGAAGTAACTTTTACTCTTAAGTGATATGAAATTTAGAAGAACGACATTGAAAGCAATTTTATCGTTTGCCATAGTTTGCTCTATGCCAGCGATGGCATCTTCCTGTGCTGGAAATGAGACTGCTTCAGAAAAGCAATCAACAATAAGTCAAAGTCATCAAAAGAAAGGTGGTGGCGTCGGTGGTCCGCAGCTTGGCATGCCCGGTGGTGGACCTGCGATTGATAAATCCGGTGACTCCACATTGCAAGCGATGATCAAGGCAGAGGTCCCGGAGTTCCAGCAATTTGAATTCAAAGATGCTGAGACTGGAAAAACAATGAAATACAATCTCTTTACTCCTAAGAATGTAGATGAAAGCAAGAAATATCCGTTGGTGCTGTTCATGGCTGATGCAAGCACTCCCGGCACTGATGCCACCCGTCCGTTGACACAAGGCTACGGCGCATTGGTCTGGGCAACTGCTGAATCTCAAGCCCAAAATCCGTGCTATGTACTTGTTCCGCAGTTCTCCGGAGTTGCAGTAAACGATGCCTACGAGCATACCGATGAGGTTGATATTGTTATAAGAATGCTGAACAGCATTGTGGCAGACAATAATGTTGACACCGACAGGATATATACTACCGGACAGTCAATGGGCGGAATGATTTCCATGTACTACAATGTGGCTTATCCCGACATATTTGCAGCCTCAATCTTTGTGGATTGTCATTGGGACAAAGCAACCTTCGACTCATTGGTAAAACACAAATTTGTTTACTTCATAGCGGGTAATAAAGGCGGTGCCTATAAATGTCTTGAACCGCTTGAAGAAGCTGCCCGTAAAGAAGGAGTACAATACACTTTCGCTGAATGGAGTGCCAAACTACCGGAGAGCCGTCAGAGCGAACTTGCTGCTACAATGCTTGAAAAGGGGGCTCCAATCAATATCTTTGAGTTTGAAACCGGATCAGTGCTTCCTGAAGATGGCAAAGGCAGCGAACACATGTATTCCTTTGATTACGCATACAAAGTAACCGCTGTGAGAGATTGGCTTTTCAAACAGAAAAAATAGAGGATATTGTATGAGGTAAAAAAATTAAGGTTTATATTGCGACAAGACTGCACGCTAACGCAGGTAGTCTTGTCGTTTTTATTAAACCAACATAAAACATTGTTAATATATAATGGAAAATTCTACGATTACCTTTTCAATACGCAAATACATTGCTGTAACAGCAATCCTGATGGTACTTATCATGACCGTACTCGATGTCACGGTCGTTAATGTTGCATTGCCGGTAATGGCTTCCAAATTTGGCATAACATCATCATCCGCTGTCTGGATAATCACAATCTACCAGTTGATTATAACGATGTTGCTTTTGCCGTTATCTTCAATTGGTGACCGTTACAGTTATCGGAAATGTTTTTTATTCGGAGTTGTAGTCTTTACATTGGCTTCCGCATTGTGTGCTGCATCGCAATCTTTCAGTATGATTTTGGTATCAAGAGCCTTGCAAGGAATTGGAGCTGCAAGTGTGATGGGTGTCAACATAGCACTGACCCGACTGATATATCCAAGAGAAGTTCTCGGACGAGGATTGGCATTAAATGCCATGGTAATTGCCATAGCGACAGCAGCAGGACCGACTATCGCAGGCGGCATACTTTCGATCGCATCATGGCATTGGCTTTTTTTGATAAATGTGCCATTCGGCATAATAGCCTTTATTATTGGCAAACGGATGTTGCCACACAATCCGGAGAAGGAAGTTTCCGGCAAGTATGACTTTATAAGCGCGATAGAAAATGTGATTGTATTCGGCCTTATTTTCTTTGCAATAGGCAATTTTGCAAGGAAAGGAGATGTATGGATAAACACAGTTCTGTTAATAATGGGTGTTGTTTTAGGAGTATTCTACATACGCCGGCAGCTACACCGTGAATCGCCCATGCTCCCCGTTGATTTGTTTAGAATAAGACTATATTCGTTAAGTATATCCACTTCGGTATGTTCATTCATAGCCCAGAATGTTGCCATGATTGCGCTACCGTTTCTTTTTCTAAACAATTACGGTTTTACCGAAATCACAACAGGGCTTCTAATGACACCGTGGCCGCTTGCCACTATGATAGTATCGCCTTTTGCTGCCAGATTTGTAGCTGTCTCTTATACACATCTGACGCTGCCGACGA
>ENA-OZES01000427-OZES01000427.1-human-gut-metagenome-genome-assembly--contig:-NODE-427-length-25085-cov-11.521934_pt1 | contig 25085 bp, 26 predicted proteins | sample MGYA00245068_ERZ653609 | MGnify/ENA primary metagenome ERZ653609 (study PRJEB26926, sample SAMN06164898) | human gut metagenome | biome: ENVO:00009003; feature: ENVO:2100002; material: ENVO:00002003... | reverse complement strand
CGCCAGAATATCTTCAGAAAATCCGCCAGAAAATCGACACCGAAAACCGGCAATAGAACTAAAGGGAACTCGCTTTTGCAAAGCGAACCGCGAAGAAGCCCGCGACACGAAGACAAAAGAAAAGAGCCATAATAAATATGAGCGAATGTGGCACAAGTAGACAAATTAGCTACACTCCAATGGCGCATATATTCCGAATAATTTCAGGAAAATAACTAACTTTGTGGCAAGCGCATACATAGTAAGTAATTACATCTGTCGCAAAAGCGCCGGATGGGGTTCAGGCCCGACCAACAGACACTCCGAGCAACCACCCTACCATCAGGAAATCGACAATGGATATGGAGAAGAACAACGATGAACGACAGGCCCGACGTCCACGCCGTTCGAAGGCCGATATAGAAAACGCTATCGAAAAAGCTGCGATTGCCCAAATCAAGAAAAAAGGATTTGCGCGGTCGCAGGTAACTGACATCGTGAAACGCGCCAAGATAGAGCCCATCGTGTTCTACAACCGCTACAAGAATCTGGAGGAATTTTATGAGGGGTTCGTGAAACGCTATGACTACTGGTTGAGCGACCTGGGTAAAGGAAAACGCCGCCAGGCAGCAGACAGCGGCACAAACGCCGAGGCGATGCGCACACTACTCGACGGGCTGCTCGACAATGCCATCGTGGCCGAACTGCTGCGCTGGGAGATTGCCGAGGGATGTCATATAACCCAACGCACAGCGGCAATCCACGAGATTGATTTCACGGCCTACATCGACCGCCTGACGGCCGATATATCCGAAGAGAAGCGTACGGAAGCAAGAGCAATCTTCGCTCTTGCTATTGCAGGGTTATATTATATTGTACTGCACAAAGACCGTGCCCCTTTCGGCGGCTTCGACATCAACGTCGCCGAGGACCGCGCCGAAATCGAGAAAGCGCTGGAGAAAATCGGAGAAATCATAGCGAACTATTAACGCCCCGTATCAGCGCGAAAACGCTCGTAGAAATCCGGAAAGCGCTCGAGCGAGAGCAACACGGCAAGTGCCGTACGAGACTCGCCGTCGACCACCATTTTTGCCTCCACAGCATCGGCATGGACCACCAATGAAAACGAAAGGCCGCCGGAAAGGCGCCATGCGCGTGCAAGCAAGCTTCCGGCTGGAGCCGAAACGCTCATCACGGCGCGTCTATCTCTCAACAATTCGCCGTACGCCTCTCCCCCACTGCCATCAACGACGGCTCCCCCGGAGGAGAAAGCGACATAATCGCCATACTTTCCGAAGCAATATTCCAATCCGTCGACAGAATACGAATACATGTCGGAGCCGGTCGATCTGACATCGGGTGGAGCCGACGCACGATATTCCGCAATGCATGAATCGGCTATAGCGCCCGGAAGATGAACAACCGTCCCCACACGCCACGACCCGGGACGTCCGGCGGCCACATCGTCCGGAGCGCCTACAGGAGTGGCAAACAAAACGGTGGAACCGTCGGCCTGAGGCATATAGGCCGGCATAAAACGTCCGAGAAACATGGACAGCGAACGCTGATTGCCCGTGAACCGGCCGAAAGCCACCAGCACGGCAACATCGCGGGGAATGAAACGAAGAATATCCGGATCAATCGTATTGAACCGTGTACCTATGGAATCTACCGCGCCGGAATCCGAAAGGACCCGCGCACGGGCCGTCAGTTCGCGTTGCGATGTTTTGAAGTCTACGCACAGCCAGCGGTCTTCCCCGCCAAGAAAACTGAGCGGCGACCGGGCGCAGTTCACTGCGATACACGCCGGCGCATCCTCTTCAAAGAAACCGGCGATGCCCGTCAGCGCCTGGATACTTGCGGTTTGTGCGTGCACCACCGCATCCTTTATATCATTCAGATCGCGTGAAATATAACACACGCCATCGCGTACGGCCACCACTCCCCCACCGACCTGAAGAAATTCAAACCCATCGTCGGCGGTGAGAGCCGGCGCGTCTTCACCGGCAGAAGGCAGACGGCGCAACAGTCCATTGAGCAATGCACCACGGCTGGACACACCCATAAGCGCGACATCACGCCCCGCCGAAGATGTAAACGAGACCACCGTGGTAAAATCCACATTTCCCGCGCCTTCTTCAACCACCAACGAGAATACTCCACGCAAATCCGGCTCGACCGCACAGGCGGCGAGGGTTGCGGAGAGCCGTGAGAGCGAATCGCCACGTGATGGAAGCGAACAGCCGGCCTCGGAGCAAAGAGCCTCGAGATTTACAGCTTTTACCATAACCGCATTGCGCGGCACCGACGAGAGCAGATCCTCGCGCCCTATTCCAGAACGACACGACGGCAGCGAAACCGCCATAAGAAGCTCCAATACGAGAGCGAATCCGTAAAAAACCAACCTTGACATCGGAGAATGCATCTAAAAATACGGAGGCACCCAAACGGTACATCCACACAATGATAATACAACCGACTAAAAGGATTGTTCTCCCCCCTGAAAATAAAAAATGTCGCGACCAGGCGCAATCGCCTTACTCACACATATTATTGGCATCGACCGGCTGCCCGAGATACGGCTCTATATGAATGGTGACGATCATGTCGGTGCCATATGCGCTTTTCAGCCGCTGCTCCACATCGGAAGCGATGCGGTGGGCATGGTCGACAGTGATACGCGGATTGACCTTGATATGGAAATCCACAATCATGCAATTGCCGTTGCGGCGGGAGGCGAAATGATGGAAAGCCTCCACCCCGGGGGTGCTTCCGATAACATGAAACATACCTTCCTCGACCTCCGACGGTAGCGAGACCTCAAGGAGCTCCTCTACGGCCGGGCGCCCGATTTTCACCGCCACAAGAATAATAAACACGCTCACCACCATTGCAGCTATCGGGTCGAGCACACGGAAATGCGGCCCCAGAAACATAGCGCCTGCGATTCCGACAAGAGTGGCCAGCGAAGAAAGCGCGTCGCTGCGATGATGCCACGCATTTGCAATCACCACTTGCGAATGTATGCGCTCGCCCGCATCGCGGGTATAGCGGAAAAGCCACTCCTTCAGCAGTATCGAGAACAGAGCCATGGCGAGGGCCACCCATCCGGGCGACGGAAGCGGATGCCCGTGCATAGCATTCCAGGTTTTTTCGACGCCATCGATAAAAAACAGGATTCCCACTACCGCGAGAATCATCGCAAGCAGCATGGTGGCGAAAGTCTCAAACTTACCGTGGCCATACTGAAAGTCGCGGTTGGCCTTCCGCCGGGCGATACCGACAAATATCAGAACTATTATATCTGTAAAGAAATCGGAAAAGGAGTGCACGCCGTCGACTACCATTGCCGTGGAACGTCCAAAGATACCGGCAATGACCTTCAATGTGCCTAAAACGGCGTTGCACCAGAAACCGACCCACGTGACGTGGCGCGCGATGCGCACAGCATCGCGGTCGCTTACAGGAATATAGGAGGATACGGAAGGTGTCGGTCTCATGTTTTTTCAGTTCCGGGATTAAAATAATGTGGCCGGAACGGCAAATTTATATATAGAAAACAGATAATCAAAATAATGGTTTCAAAAAATGACTCTACGATTTAACTTTAAGCATAAAACCATGTCTAAGCTAACGATAGCAAACAACCGAACATAAACACAACCACCACAATCGATCCGCCCCCCAGATGAGCGTCCTACAAAAGGTATCCACATCCTCAGCCGCCACTGCGCCTCCCGACCGCACTGCCGAACAGCAGATGCGCGACGTAATGGCACGATGGGGCGAACCGATTTACCGGCATATCCGACGCATGGTTGTAAGCCACGCCGACGCCGAGGACGCCGTGCAGGAGACGTTTATAAAGGTTTTCCGCAATCTCGACAAACTCCGGCAGCCCGAAGCGCTTAAAGCATGGCTTTACCGCATCGCCACCAACGAAGCACTCCGGATGCTTGCCGAACGCAAGCGCAGCGAATCCATTCTGTCGACGGAATTCCCCACGGATGCCAACCTCCCTGCAGCCGACGAGTATGTGGACTACACGGATCTTGAGGCCGTCAGGCTCCAGCAGGCAATCCACACGCTGCCTCCAAAGCAACAGGCTGTTTTCCTCCTACGATACTACGATGAGCTAAGCTACGAGGAAATAGCCGACGCCACAGATATGACAGCTTCAAGCGCCAAAGTAAACTACCATTTCGCAAAAACAAAAATAACAGAATACATCAGCAGCCATGACACCTGAACTCCGAAACACACAAAACGACACGCCGTCGCCGCTCGACGCCCTGCGTCGCCGCGATCCCTACCGCATGCCCCCGGACTTTATAGAGCGGCTGACCGACGAGGTAATTGTCCGCGTCGCATCTGAACAGGCCATAAGACGGCATCGCCAGTTTACCGCGCGCCTGCGTCTCTGGGCCACCGCCGCCGTATCGGCCGCCGCAGTGGCGCTCATAGCCATCAACCTCATCCCCGGCGTCCAGCACTCCGAAAGCCTCACACCCGATCAGGCCTTCGAGCGGCTCAGCGCCTCCGATCAGGAATACCTGCTCGACAATTACCGAAGCGATATGGTAATGGACTATGCAGCTCTCTGAACCGCTCCCCGCAAGCATTCATAATATCCACTCTCACGACTAAAAATCCATGTACAGATTACTGATTATGCTGTTTACAGCGACAGCCATAGCCTTTCAGGCAGTAGCTTCAGACGCCTCGGCCGACGAGAAGAAATGCAGCGGAGCCAACGGCCGCCCCTCGCGCGAACAATTCGCAAAAATCCAGGCCACCACCATAGCCGCCGACCTTGAACTCGACGAGGCCACAACGCGCACCTTCGTGGAGACCTACCTGAGAAACCAGAAAGAGATATGGGAAATCCGTCCGCCCAAAGATGCGGAATCCGACGACACAAAAAATCTGACCGAAGCTCAGGCAAAAAAGATAATCACCGAACGGTTCGCCCACCGGCAGCGCATGAACAAGATACAGGAAAAATACTACCGTGAATACAGCAAATTCCTAAGCCAGAAGCAGATTCTGCGCGTCTACGACCACGAGCACAAGATGATGGAGCGCATGATGCGTCGCCACCACGGCAAAAAGCGTTGAGACCGGATTTGCCATTATAAACGAAGGCGGGATGTCGACAAATGAGTCAACATCCCGCCTTAAGATTTTTTAGGAATAAGGTCGGATTACTTGCCGCCGAAATAGCGGTCGTAGAGCCCCTTGAAGCCGCGGCCATGGCGGGCTTCGTCCTTAGCCATTTCGTGAACGGTATCGTGGATGGCATCGAGATTGGCCTTCTTGGCGTTGGCAGCGATACGCATCTTGTCCTCGTTGGCACCGGCTTCAGCCAGCATGCGCTTGTAGAGGTTGGTCTTGGTATCCCATACGCAGTCGCCGAGGAGCTCGGCGAACTTCGAAGCGTGCTCGGCCTCCTCAAAGGCGTAGCGCTTGAATGCCTCGGCGATTTCGGGATAACCCTCGCGATCGGCCTGACGGCTCATAGCCAGATACATGCCCACCTCGGTGCATTCGCCCATGAAATGAGTATTGAGGTCTTTGATCATCTCCTCGGAGCAGCCTTTGGCAACGCCGATTTCGTGTTCGGTGACGAACTTAACGGCCTCTTCTTCGGTCAGTTCCTTAAACTTGCTTTTGGGAGCGCCGCAGAGCGGGCACTTTTCGGGAGCCTCATCGCCTTCGTGAACATAGCCACAGACGGTGCAGATAAATTTCTTCTTCATAAGGATAAAAAATTGAGATTTTTGAACTACTTTTTCAACAGACAAAGGTAAACACAACCCCTCGATTTAACAAATCAAACTTCATAAATTAAGAAATAAAAGCACAAAAAAATCTACGACTTTCAGGATTTCACCAAAGGTGCATTTAGGGAAATTTCAGTAGCACGCCTATATATATCGGAGATTACGAGGGAGGCGAGGCGGAGGCCGAAGGTAGCGGTGATATGACAGAGCGAGCCGTTGACGGCAACCTTGCCGAAACGCATCGAGCTGTCAGGAAGGTCAATGCCCTCCAGAGCCTCGGAGTGATTGGGCAGGCGCTCGGGCGAGAATACGCACATTACCTTGCGGGCCGGGAAGGTGCCCGCGCGCCGCATGCGGCTGCGCAGCGCGGCGGCGAGAGGGCATCCGTGCACCTTCCAGAATTCGGCCACCTCAATCTTTCCCGGGTCCATCTTGAGTGCGGCTCCCATGGATGAAAACAGCACCGGCCGGCGGCAGGCGGCCACATTGAGAATAAGCAACTGCTTGTCGGCGAGCGAGTCGATGGCATCGATTACATAGTCGTAGCTTTCGAAATCGAATCCGGAGGCGGTAGCCTCGCAGTAGGTGGCCGTAAAGAGTTCGAGCTCCACATCGGGAGCGATGTCGCGCAGACGGGCTGCCATCGCCTCGGTTTTGGGGCGCCCTACGGTAGCCATAGTGGCCGGCGCCTGGCGGTTTACGTTGCTCACGGCCACACAGTCAGCGTCGACAAGTGCCATATGCCGCACTCCGGTACGCACGAGCGCCTCAGCCGCCCAGCTCCCGACGCCACCCAGTCCGAGCACCATTACGCGCACCCGGCCAAGCGTCTCCATGGCCGGAATACCGAGCGCCAGCGCCGAGCGCGATGTGGCCAATTTATCTGTTTGTTCCGTTTTCATAAATAGCTTTATTCCCCGGACGCCATTTGGCGCCGCGGCGGTTGCAAAATTACTGAAAAACCGCTAACTTTGCACTCAACAAACTGCGAAATAATCGCAATCAGTTTATTCACATTTCCTTATGCAGCAAACACGCGACGCCGTGCTGGTTCTGGAAGACGGAACCACATTCCGGGGGAAGTCGTTCGGCTACGAAACGGCAACCGCCGGCGAGGTGGTGTTCAACACCGCCATGACGGGCTATCCCGAAAGTCTGACCGACCCGTCATACGAAGGGCAGATACTGGTGACCACCTATCCGATTCTCGGCAACTACGGAGTGCCGCCGGAAACCACCGAGCCCGACAACGTGAGCCGCTATCTCGAAAGTTCCAGAATCCACTGCCGCGCTATTATCGCGCAGGATTACTCGTGGGAGCCGAGCCACTGGCTGGCCACGCGCAGCCTCCATCAATGGCTCCGCGACGAGAAAAAGCCCGGTCTCTACGGCATCGACACCCGCGCCCTGACAAAGCATCTGCGCGAGAAAGGGTCGATGCTCGGCAAGATTTATTTCGAGAGCCCCGACGAAGTTGAATTCTCCGATCCCAACGCCGAGAATCTCATAGCCGCCGTAAGCTGCACCGAGCCGGAAATCCACGGCGAAGGAGAAGAAACCATCGTGCTGGTGGACTGCGGCACGAAATTCAATATTATCCGATGCCTCACCCGTCGCGGAGTGAAGGTGATACGCGTCCCCTGGGACTATGATTTCACCGACATCCCATACGACGGGCTATTCATATCCAACGGTCCGGGCAACCCCGACTTCGCCGAGGCCACAGTAGCCAATATCCGCAAGGCGATGGCCACCGGCAAGCCCATCTGCGGTATCTGCATGGGCAACCAACTGCTGGCCAAAGCCGCCGGAGCCAAGACCTACAAACTTAAATACGGCCACCGCAGCCACAACCAGCCCGTGCGCATGGCCGGGACAAACACCTGCTACGTGACTTCGCAGAATCACGGATTCGCCGTCGACGACACTACACTCCCCTCCGACTGGGAACCGCTCTTCGTCAACATGAACGACGGGACCAACGAGGGTATCCGCCACCGCAAGATGCCCTGGTTCTCGGCCCAGTTCCACCCCGAGGCATCATCGGGTCCGCGCGACACGGAATTCATCTTCGACAAGTTCCTCCAGATGGTGCGCGACCATAAGAACAAATAAGACTCCCCAATCCACACTCACTTCCCTACACCAGACAGCGGCATGGAAAAGAAAATCAGCAAAGTAATACTGCTGGGCAGCGGCGCCCTGAAGATCGGCGAAGCCGGCGAGTTCGACTATTCCGGCTCCCAGGCTCTCAAAGCCATGAAAGAGGAGGGCATCGCCACGGTGCTCATCAATCCGAACATCGCCACCGTGCAGACCTCCAGCGGGTTTGCCGACAAAATCTACTTCCTGCCGGTAACGCCCTACTTCGTGGAGCGCGTGATAGAAAAAGAGCGCCCCGACGGCATTCTTCTGGCCTTCGGAGGCCAGACCGCGCTCAACTGCGGTGTGGAGCTTTATGAGTCGGGCGTACTGGAACGCTATGGTGTCAGCGTGCTCGGCACCCCCGTACAGGCCATCAAGGACACCGAGGACCGGGAGCTCTTCGTGCGCAAACTCGACGAAATCGACGTAAAAACCATAAAGAGCGAGGCTGTGAGCACTACCGCTCAGGCTCTTGAGGCAGCCGAACGCCTCGGCTACCCGGTGATCGTGCGCGCCGCCTATGCCCTCGGAGGCCTCGGCAGCGGTTTCTGCGACAACGCCGAGGAGCTTACCGCGCTCACCGAGAAAGCGTTCTCGTTTTCGCCGCAGGTGCTCGTGGAGAAATCGCTCAAGGGGTGGAAAGAGGTGGAATACGAGGTGGTGCGCGACCGCTACGACAACTGCATCACCGTCTGCAACATGGAGAACTTCGACCCGCTTGGCATCCACACCGGCGAATCGATAGTAGTGGCACCCTCGCAGACGCTCTCCAACGACGACTACCACTTCCTGCGCGAACTCGCCATAAAGATTATCCGTCATATAGGCATCGTGGGCGAATGTAACGTGCAATATGCCTACGACCCCGACTCGATGGACTACCGCGTAATCGAGGTAAACGCCCGACTTAGCCGCTCGTCGGCTCTGGCATCGAAAGCCACAGGCTATCCCCTGGCTTTCGTGGCCGCAAAACTCGGACTCGGCTACGGACTGTTCGAGCTGAAGAACTCCGTGACGAAAGATACCACTGCTTTCTTCGAGCCGGCACTCGACTATATCGTCTGCAAGATTCCTCGCTGGGACCTCGGCAAATTCCATGGCGTAAGGCGCCAGATCGGTTCGTCGATGAAATCCGTCGGCGAGGTTATGGCCATCGGACGCACCTTCGAGGAGGTAATCCAGAAAGGCCTGCGCATGATCGGTCAGGGTATGCACGGCTTCGTCGGCAACCGCGACTTCGAAGTGGCCGACATGGACGAGGCCCTGCGCGAACCCACCGACAAGCGCATCTTCGTGGTGGCCAAGGCCATGCGCGAGGGGTATACCGTGGAGCGCATCCACGAACTGACGAAAATCGACCGCTGGTTTCTTGAAAAACTCCACCACATAATCGCCACCGAGCGCGAGCTTGAGGCAGTCGACAGTTTCGACGCCCTTCCCGAGGCGCTGCTGCGTACCGCCAAGCAGCAGGGCTTCAGCGACTTCCAGGTGGCTCGCGCCATACGCAAGAACGCCTTCGACTCCATAGCCGACGGCCTGGCCGTGCGCTCCCTGCGCAAGCAGCTCGGCATCGTGCCCGTGGTAAAACAGATCGATACCCTCGCGGCCGAATATCCCGCGATGACCAACTACCTCTACCTCACCTACAACGGCTCGACCAACGACGTGGAATACCTGCACGACCACCGCTCGGTGGTGGTGCTCGGCTCCGGTGCCTACCGCATCGGCTCGTCGGTGGAATTCGACTGGTGTTCGGTCAACGCGCTGCTCACCGTGAAAGAGCGCGGATGGCGCTCGGTGATGATCAACTACAACCCCGAGACCGTGTCGACCGACTACGATATGTGCGACCGCCTCTATTTCGACGAACTCACCTACGAGCGTGTGATGGATATTCTCGAACTTGAGCAGCCCCACGGCGTAATCCTCTCGGTTGGCGGCCAGATACCGAACAACCTGGCCACGCGCCTCGACAATGCCGGAGTGAACATCCTCGGCACCTCGGCCGAGAGCATCGACAACGCCGAGGACCGCCACAAATTCTCGGCCATGCTCGACCGCCTCGGCATCGACCAGCCGCGCTGGCGCGAGCTGACGAGCTTCGCCGACATCGACGACTTCATCCGCGAGGTCGGGTTCCCGGTACTCGTGCGACCCAGCTATGTGCTTTCAGGTGCCGCAATGAACGTATGCAGCAACGAGGAAGAGCTTCACCGCTTCCTGCGCCTTGCAGCCAACGTGAGCAAGCAGCATCCGGTGGTAGTGTCGGAATTTATCCAGAACGCCAAGGAGATAGAGATGGACGCCGTAGCTCAGAACGGCGAAATCAAACTTTACGCCATTTCTGAGCATATCGAATTTGCCGGCGTGCACTCCGGCGACGCCACCATCCAGTTCCCGCCACAGAAACTCTACGTGGAGACTATGCGCCGCATCAAGAAAGTTTCGGCGCAGATAGCCCGCGCGCTCAACATTTCCGGACCCTTCAACATCCAGTTCCTTGCCAAGAACAACGATATCAAGGTGATAGAATGCAACCTGCGCGCTTCGCGCAGCTTCCCGTTCGTCTCCAAAGTTCTGAAACTCAACTTCATCGAGCTGGCTACACGCGTAATTCTCGGCGAAGAGGTCGAGAAACCTTCGAAATCGCTGTTCGACCTCGACTACGTCGGCATCAAGGCCTCGCAGTTCAGCTTCTCACGCCTGCAAGGTGCCGATCCCGTGCTGGGCGTCGACATGGCGTCGACCGGAGAGGTAGGCTGTATCGGCGACGATACCGACGAGGCGCTGCTCAAGTCGATGCTCTCGGTAGGGCACCGCATCCCGCGCCGCTCTGTGCTGCTCTCCACCGGCACCCCGCGCCAGAAAGCCGACATGCTCGAAGCCGCGCGCATGCTGCATGCCTACGGCCTGAAAATCTACGCTACCGAAGGCACATACCGCTTCCTTACGGAAAACGGCGTACCAGCCGTGCGCGTCTACTGGCCTTCCGAGCCCGAGGGTCAGCCGCAGGCGCTCGACCTCATGCACGACAAGCTGATCGACATGGTTGTCAATCTGCCGAAGAATCTCTCGTCGGCCGAACTTTCCAACGGCTATAAAATCCGTCGTGCCGCCATCGACCTCAACATCCCCCTGCTCACCAATGCCCGTCTGGCCTCTACGTTCATCCACGCGTTCACCCATCTCAGCCTCGACGACATCAACATCAAGAGCTGGGATGAATATAAATAAGCCCCTGGCTCCCGTCCGACGCCCCGGCGACTTCGACTCATCTGCATGCAATTATGGCTGAACACAATCGACTCGGTAAATGGGGAGAGGAAGAGGTAATCGCCCACCTGGTGAAAAACGGGTATGCCATTGTGGAACACAACTGGCGTATGAACCATCTTGAAATCGACATCATCGCGTCGAAAGGGCGAGATATTGTATTCGTGGAGGTAAAGACGCGCCGGGAGAAAGGGAGCCGCCCGGAGGACGCAATCAACGCCCGCAAAATCAGCAATATGGTGCGTGCGGCCAACGTATATCTCCGCGCCCATCGTGTTGACCTCAACGCGCGCTTCGACGTAGCCGCCATCTCTGGCGACCCCCACGACTTCGAACTTCTCTACATGGAGGACGCCTTCCGCGCCCCCCTCCGCACCTACCGCTGATTCCATGACCGCAGAAAGCGGTCGACGCATGCCTCTGTGGCAATACGTAACATCGACACCCCTTTGATGAAATCAACCATCGCCACACAAAGGGGTTGACGATGTCGCGGAAGACCGATATGACTGGAAGATCGATAGAGGGCGACGTGGAATCAGCCGGTAATCCTGTTATAAATCTCCCATATCCAAAATCATTTATCGGTCAGTTTCATCTCCAGAATCATTTTCAAGAGAATACTTTTTGTACACGTCTACTCTATCAGAATCACAACCCCATATCCAGGACTTATTTTTAGAATTGTAACAATAATTCTCATCCGGACCGAATGTGACGGTCAGCCAATAAAAGCCGTCTTTTCTCGGTTCGTAATAGATAATATAGCCCTTGTATTCATGGGTCTCATTAATTCCCTCGAAAGGAGTTCCCATCTCATTAAGTCCGATTGGTAGCCTGTTATTCATTTTTTGAAAATCATCAATCATCTCGATAATTTCATTTCCCACACGCTCTATATCAGCAGTATCAGTTGTCATACACCTTTTGAAAAACACGACAATCGCAATCAGTAGTGAGATAATCAACACTACGATAAGTGTGTGCCAATTCCAAAATCGTTTACCGGTCAGGTTCATTGGTTTCAAATAGTTTCTTAACAATTGAGGCGACTTTATTACATATTGATTTTTCACGGCTGCACCAACGTCGGATATATGTATAGCTATCGCTAAACATTCCGCTTTGAAACTCACATCTATGCTTATTTTTACGAGCGCCTTTAATAATTTCCAATGCTATTTCCTCTTTGCCATTATGGATGAGAGCCATAAGGTAAAGAAGATGGTCAGGGTCGTGATCCATCTTGGATTCATCGGGATAAAAGGTGTCGGCATCAGGATTATCCGATATAAACTTTGTTATTTCAGCGGTTGCATCATTAAACAACTGTTCAAATTGACTTTCAAGCTTGCTCTTGTCGGTTGTATCTTTAATCTCACATGTAGCCACCACTTGCCCCGACAGAGTGTATGCGCCTATTCCGCGCAAGCTCAGAGGCCCTTTCTTGTTTTCCGTCGCGCCCCATATATCCCACCACAAATCATCGGAATACATCGGCTTGACAGTAAGCCGGACCTCTCCGGTCAGAAAATACAGACAGAAAAAGTAGCCGTTATCTACCTTGAAATTTATATATGAGCTTTGGCGAAAGCCATATTTTCGGCTCACGCTACGCCTCACATCGGCTATTATTTTTCTATACTCCTTGTCGGTCATATGATAATCGTTTGATTATTTACTGTGATAATAATTTGCATCAGGTGCAATCCATCGCTTAGTAAGATACGAGGTAATCAACACGGGGATAATGAGAAGAGCCGCCCATCCTGCACAAACCATAATGATAAATTCGTTGTCTGTAAGGTATTTGCCATCATCCGCAGGTATGTTGTCCGGTCTTATATTTGCTGTGACAGGATTCCAGTCGAATAAGAATGTTAATAGCGGAATTATTAGTAGCAGAGCAGAAAAGAGATATAGATATCCCGCAAGTTTCATCCAAGAATTTCCTTTATACAGCACCCATGTTGGGATGCCAGATATAACAAAATAAAGGCTCAACGCAGGAAAAAGTAATATCAGCACAGTCCCGTTGCACGATTCAAACTCCGTCCCGTTGCATAAAAGCACGACTAACATTTGGCATAACAATATGACGCCACAAAGTAGCATCATTGCCTCAAATTTCCAAAATTGCTTATCGGTCAGTTTCATCGCTGCCTCCTTTCTCGCAATTTCCGACTGATTGTTCTACTTTTATTCTCAGATATACTTCTTTTTGTCTTTTATGGTCGTAAGTTTTCAAGAACAACATATTGTTGTCATGCCAAAAGATAGGTTGGATTTTGAAATCTTCTTGGAAAACGAATTCATTGTACTGAGTATTTTTATATGACTGGAAGTTATAAATATAATTCTCTTCGCGACGAAAGAACTTCAAGTCTAACGGCCCATCGCAATCGTATCCTGTCTGCGATACATACATCCCGTTTATATTTATTGCCGTTGGGAATGCCGCCTCACATAGGTATCTGCCACTCTCAGCATCAAACCACCATACAGAATCCTCAAAAGGAGTGTTGGGTATAACAAAACCATACAACTTAAATTTTGGAAGATATAATAACCATTGTTTGGTAATCCCAAAGCCTTCTACAAAGTCATATATCTCCCGACGGGTAAAAGAATCAAGCCGTTCAAACTTCGTTTGCGATTCTTTCAACACCATATTCACGATTTCGTTATCGATAATGGTGTCTGTCGGAATAACATTATAGCGAGAACATTCCTTTTCTGCATTGGCATATTCAACGTAGCTTATTTCCTCTACTGAGAAAACGGCTTGGGCGGATGCAACAGCAGCGCTTGCTATCACAATCACCAATATCCAAAGTCGTTTATCGGTCAGTTTCATCGCTTGCCTCCTTTCAGTTTCTCTATGAAAGTTTTGACTTCATTGGGAGAAAAATTGCCAATAGCATTTTTAGGAATTGAAAGATGAGGGAATTTGCCATCGTAAATAATAATCCTCAGACTATCGCTTTCAGAAAAATCAATATCATAACTGATGGAATCCGTGTAATTTATTTCTCCTCCTTTGTAATTAATTTCTGCGAAATTGTCGGGATAAACAAAAGTACCGTAAGATTCTTGCGATAGCAGAGGCTGTAATTGATATAAACTGTCTATTAGTGCTGTTATTTCCTTGGTATGACTATGATATTTGACTGAATCGATTGGCAAGACCCATGCGACCGGGGATGCCCCGTGCTCCAGTCCATACATGCACCCTTTCAGTGTGTCAACTTTGAAACAGTTGACTTTTCTGTTTCCATAATTATATTTCCTGATACCTTGTGGCAGTTTGCGAATAAACAACCCCTCTTTTTTACCTGACCCGTAATGCGGGGCGGCCATCATAATCCCTCTTTCCTCATAAAGCACATAATCGTCATCCTCGGCCACAATAAAATGTCGACCACAGTAAAATAGCAATGGCAATGCAATGACAGCGGGAATGAGAGAGAACCAGAAATCTATTCTCAACCACCATTTCAGAAATTTCGGTTTTTCAAGTCCGCGGCTGACAGGGAGGGCAAGCAAACCAAGAATATAACCTACAGCTAAAAGGTTATTGATTAGATTCCATCGCCACATAACGCCGCCATCCGTCACGTTTATCATCACAATGATAACCGGCAGGAGCGCAATCTGCACCCACACCATCCACAGCACTATCTTATAGCGGAGAGAATCGGACATAGATTAATTCTTTTTGTGTTTGAACTTGATGTTTTTCTTGGCGTTGCGTTTGGGATATTTGACCTTGATTGTCACTGGTTCGTCGTAACCCTCGGCCTCTATGCGGAGTGTCGCTTCTTTAAGGAGCTTACCGTCTTCATCTTGTAAACCGCTTTGGTAATCCCAATAAATGCGACATGGGTGTTTATCGTCAAAGTATTCAGGTGAAATATATTCCGAGTATTCATCTCCATCTTCGTCAATCTATATACGCTCTATATTAAGATCTTCAGGGACAATTACGTTGCCTTTTTCATCAGTTACATTAAGATCAAGATAGTGATTTTCTTTGCGAGCAGGCATAGCGCCGACAACAACTACTTCCCCCGGCAATGCCTGCAGTGGAGTAAGTGTGATTTCCGCATTTCTCATATTCTCGGTTACGATGATTTCCAGCGGTTCATAACCCACATATTCTACTTTCAAAGTATCTCCGATACAGGCGGTCAATCCAAAATGACCGTCCAAATCCGTTATGGTGCCTAATGCTGTGCGCTTGTTTGAGATTGTTGCTCCGATTAACGGCTCTTTTGATATGGTTCCGTCAGGTAAAGTATCACCGCTCAACGCTACACCTCTCACTGTTATAGTATCAGCCATAACAGGGATGCTTCCTTTCAAAACGTTCTGCGGTTCTTGCAAGGTCTGAGCCTGCGAGGTCATCGGCATGAGCATGGCGAGGGATGCTGCCGAGATTCCGGCGAGAGCAACGGCTTTTCCGGCGAGGGAGCGCGCGCGGAGCTGTTGCTCAAGATAGCGCACCTCAGCCTCACATTTGGGACATGTGCCGAGGCAGTCGCCCTTGTAGCGACATTCCGATGTAACGAACTTTATGCCGTTTGCCTCGGCAATCTGCCGACGTATCTCTTTCAGTATCTTGCAAGTCTGTTTCCCTCGTGCCATAGTCAGTCTGGGGATAATTTGAATGTAATGGGAAGATTAAGATATGTGTTGACCTTTTTGCCATCTATAGTGCCGGGAGTGAAATTCGGGAATAATCTTACTACACGTAATGCCTCTCGGTCAAGAGCAGGATCTATACCTCGTACTATTCTCGGCTCACAAACACGACCTAATGTGTCGACATAGAACTGCACAACCACACGACCTTGAATCCCCTCCTTTAATTGCCCTTCGGGATATTTCAAATGCTGACTTATGAAACGTAACATTTCAGCGGGACCTCCCGGAAATTGTGGATACTGTTCAACACTACTGTAAATTCCACTTTCATCTGGATTTTTAGGCTCAACTTCCGGCATTTCACCTGGTATTACAACTTCATTAGGATCATTGCTTATCTCACATTCCTTGATACCAGAAACTTCGGTTTCAGAATTGAAAATGGTATCTTTAGCTTTGGACAACAGGCATTCCTCATCAATTTCTCCCTCGAAATCCATCGTGTCGGCTCGTTCTATCGGCTCTCCTTGCAATGTTTCGTTAGACTGGGAAGATGTCGTACCGCTGCAACCCGACATGAGAATCATGCCTGCCGAGATTCCAGCGAGGGCTACGGCTTTTCCGGCGAGGGAGCGGGCGCGGAGTTGCTGTTCCAAATAGCGCACCTCGGCCTCGCATTTGGGACATGTGCCGAGACAGTCGCTCTTGTAGCGACATTCCGATGTGGCGAACTCTATGCCGTTGGCCTCGGCAATCTGCCGACGTATCTCTTTCAGTATCTTGCAAGTCTGTTTCCCTCGTGCCATAGTCAGTGTCTGCGGATTTGGTAGGTAAATAAATCGAATCGGTCGAATCCGAGAGTTTCAAGAGTCTTGCGGCTTGACTCGCGGACTGTATCGGTATTATAGCCCGGTATCAGCGGTAGGCGGATTATGCAGTCTTGCTGTCGGCCGGCATCCGCTATCAGGCGGAGGTTTTCGAAAACGAAGTCGTTGCTCCGACCCGTGTAGCTGCCGTAAATGCCGGGGTTCATATCCTTTATGTCGATAATTAGGGTATTGACTACCGGTAGCAGAGCCTCGATGTTGGCCGACGGCACGCAGAGCGATGTTTCCAAGTTGAGCTGCCATGCGGAGCTGCACAGTTCGCGGAACTCACGGATAAACTGCGGACGCAGACATGGCTCGCCGCCTCCGAAAGTCACGCCTCCGTTTGTGGCGATGAAATAAAGCTCGTCGATGCGCGTCTCAGTATACAGTTCCTCCGGCGAATACTCGCGGAAACGGCCGCCGTCGCCCAACGACTGCGGATTCAGGCAATAGCGGCAACGTAAGGGGCATCCATGGAAAGCAACGAGCGTGGTAACGCCGTCGCCGTCAGTCGAAAGGCGATGCCGCGCGATGCCTATTATCTTAGCCCGTTGCTTTTTCATGCTACTATTATCTGTAATTAGGCAAAGTTGCTACTTCCTTATTGATGCGTCAAGATGTCAATCTAAAAGCGTCAACATTACCTTACAGAATCCACATATGCGGCACACATTTGCATCAGTGGTTCAAATTCTGTCCAGTCTTTTATCTCCGGATGTGATTTCTTGTATTGGCTTACGAAATCACCGTAACCGGGAAGCTGTTTGCATCGTCCGTGAATGATATGGGGAAAATCCCATGCGATTCCGTCTGCCATATCGGGACCAAATGAAATGCAGTTTTTAATCCTTTCAGTCCATCTCATACCTTGAGGACCGACTAATTCCTGGCCGCCGATACATGCTGTCCAGAGAGTTACCGTGTTGCACTGACGCACTTTTGTCATCAGCAGTGTACGATCATGAAAATACAGCACCGGATACCAATATTCAATAACGGTATCATTCGGGATTTCATATTGCAACTCCCGGATATCAGTTGCCTTATATTTTACAGACTTTTTACCATCCGGCCCTGGCGAAACCTTGATTGTCGGTCGTTCGTGTTTGAACAGATTTTCACAATATCCATTGATAACGCTGCCGTCGTTCATTGTTACGGATACTTTCCCGAGTGGATCTTTTGCGAGCGAAACACAACAGACCGAACATACAATCAGAATGAAAAATAAAAATCTCTTCATGGTATATAATTAATTATTGAGCGAAAGAATAGGAATCAATAGATATAACGGTCTGCTTGACTTTACCCCGATCCCCTATCATTGTGGCTTTTTGTCTTACAACGGAATAGGGCCAGCCGTTGACAAGATAGTCGATTTTCAGATAATCCTCATATGTGCAGTCAACATTTACCTGGGCATCGAAGTTTTCATTAAAACTGTCTGTAATACTCTCGTTGGAAAATGATTCAACAATGCCGCCAACCATTCCCTTTAATTCGTTTCGAGGCAAAATACTTGTTACATCCTGCACAATACTATAGGAACCGTCGTCGGCATCAACAGTCGCGGAAGTATAAGTAGTGTTTTCATACTGAGTGTCGGTGGCATCTTCATGCTCTGTATTTTCACCGGGCTGCATTGATAGGCCGTGATACATGAACAGCATATTAAGCTCTTCAAGATAGCCGTCAACCAACTTGTCTGTGTCGACGTTCTTGGAATACTGTTTTACATCGAATCCCATTTTCTTTAACTCTTGCATTTCAGGGAGTTTTGAAAATCCGTTCGAAGCCTCTTTGAAAAGGGATACGGCTTGTTTTTTGATTTGACCCAGATTGTTGTATCCGGTTATCCGACCATATTCATCCGTCTCAAAATGAACGGTCGTACCGACAATCTTCCGGGCAAGTCTGTCGGTTATCTGACGTTGAAACCTGTCGATTTCGGAAGCGGAATCGGGAAGTGTGTTGGTGGGAAATTCCAAAAAAGTATAGTCTATTTTATACCCGTTGGATGTTGAATCAACTACGTTGATACGCGCCATCATCGAGTAGGACGCAGTGAGAACCGTATCCGTGCCGGTTAGCTTCCATGAGGATTCGCTGACCCGGTATGTTACCGTGTCGTGCTTGTTGAACCACGCAATTACATTTATTGTGGAATCCTGTGAAGCGATGCTTTCCGGCGCCGATGGTGTCTCGCCATACATGGCCATGCTGATTGTCAGACCCAACATAAATAATGGCCAGATAATGATTCTCTTCATACTTATTTGATTTCAAAGTAACTGAACCGGGATGTCGGAACGAAAACTTTCATCCCGATTAAGCAAAGTTACAATGAATAATCGGCATTAGGCGTGACAAATGTCACTTTAGAGCATGGGGATCAGGACATGGCGGTGTGTCTTTCTCAAATATACTCACTTTCAGAACGGCACTTCGCCTAAGCGGTCTCCGGAGGGGGCGGCAGCATTCTCCGCCCCTCGAATGCGGTGCAACTGACGGCGGGATATCCCTAAATAGGAGGCAATCTCATGAATGGGCAGATTGTGTATGACTCCCGGATAACGGGAGACGAGTTCACGGAAGCGCTCCGTCGGAGTCTTTACGAGCATATTCAGATAACGGCTATAAGCCTCCTCCAACAGATTGGAAGATACCTCGGCTACAAAGCCGGGGGTGCGCTCTACGATAAACCGGCGCGCCTCTTCTATCAGCACACGCTGAACCTCGGCATCGCATCCAGCGACAATGGAGGTAAGCGAAGGCCGGTCGTACAGGAATCCCTGCACATAGTCGGTGACAACCTCGCCCTCGAATGAGAAGCCAGTTACGACTTCATCTCCTTTTGAATTAAGAGCCACATATTTGAAATAGCCCGACTTTACAATACCTACATAGCGGCACAAGTTTCCCTGCTGAACGAGTCTCTCGCCCCTGGAATAGAGAATGCTCTTCCCCTTGGCCGCCACATAATCATTCAGCACTGAGAAATCAATCCTCGTCATAAAGTCGTTTAGATGCGCCATATTGCAAATATACGATTTTTCTGCTGATTGACTTAAAAGTAAATGTTCCCAAATTACTGACACCATTCAAATTTATTTCAGACTCCATTTTTTATATTATCCCGGTCCATGATTTGAACCGGTCGCCTATGAACCAGATAGGCAGATACCTGACGACACTTAAGTCAAAAGCGGCGAAGTGGGTAGGAATGGAGGGGATTTGGAATGGAGATAGTCCGAAAGAAATGTGTAATTTTGCAGTCGATAAAACGCAGTGTAGAATATGGACGCTCAGAATGAAGGTAAAGAGATTACAATAAAGGAAGGGAAAACTACAGAAGCTGCAAAAGTGAAAGAGTATGGGAACGGGAAAGTGGAAAGGAGCGAGAACTTGAATGGAAATGGGCAAAAGGCGAACGGGGTAGATTCCGGAAAGTTGTGGAACAGGGAGTATATCAAGGTGATGATATGCAACTTTCTGCTATTCTTTGCATTCTACCTGCTGACGCCCCTGCTTCCGCTGTATCTCGACAAGCAGTTCGACGCCGACAAGAGTATGATAGGCCTTGTGCTCTCGGGCTATGTGGTAGCCACACTGCTTGTAAGGCCATTCAGCGGATTTGTGGTCGACTCTTTCGACCGCAAGACAGTGCTGACCATCTGTTTCTTCGCATTCTTTATCTGTTTCACCGGCTACGTCGGAGCAGGCACTCTGCTGATGTTCGCCATCGTGCGCACCCTCCACGGCATCCCTTTCGGCGCCACCACGGTGGTAAACAGCACCGTAGCCATCGACGTGCTCCCCTCCTCGCGCCGCAACGAAGGGTTAGGTTTTTACGGACTGAGCAACAATATCGCCATGGCTGTGGCACCGAGCGCCGGAATCTACATCTACCACGCTACCGACAACTTCATGCTGCTCTTCTGGCTTTCGCTGATACTGGCGTTCGGCGGATTCTACTGCGCCACCAAAGTGAAGCTTCCGACACGCGAGAAGGTGCATGCCAAGCCGGTGCTCAGCCTCGACCACTTTTTTCTGGGGCGTGCGTGGCTGCTTGCCATAAACATCAGCTTCTTTGGTCTTTGCTGGGGAGTAATGAGCAACTATGTGGCCATCTACGGCAAGACGCAGCTCGGCATCACCGATGGCACCGGAATATTCTTCATGCTTCTTTCCGCCGGACTGATTACCTCGCGCCTCTTCGGCTCAAAGAGCCTCAGGGCCGGAAAAATGACGCGCAACGCCACTGTAGGCGTACTGCTCTCGCTGGCAGGCTATTCGCTTTTCGCATTTGTAGCGACCGAGTGGAGCTTCTATCTCTCCGCGCTGCTCGTGGGTCTCGGCAACGGGCAGATGTATCCTGCATTCCTGAATATGTTTGTCAAGGTAGCGCACCACAACCAGCGCGGCACGGCCAACTCCTCGATACTGATTTCGTGGGACCTCGGGATGGGCATCGGCATACTGCTCGGAGGCGTGATAGCCGAAAATATCGGATTCTCAGCGGCCTTCCATACCGTGGCGTTCATGCAGGGGGCCGGCGCGCTGCTCTTCATCCTCGCCACCGGCAAATTCTTCGAGCGGCGTCGCCTCAACGAGAACTAAGGTGCAGACCATCCGGGTAAAGAATAAGGCGGTGGGTAGAGAATCGGAATTCTTACCCACCGCCTTATCAGCATTCAGTCGGGGAAGGGCAACGTCGGGGCGCTGGTGCCACCGGTAATGGCCTTCCGGACCATTATATTTTCAGTCTGGCAAAACTTACTTGCTCTCGGGAGCCTCAACGCCGGCGATTTCCGGATCAATGAGAATGCGGCCGCAGTATTCGCAGACGATGATTTTCTTGTGCATCTTGATTTCGAGCTGCTTCTGCGGGGGGATGCGGTTGAAGCAGCCGCCGCAGGCGTTGCGCTGGATGTAGACAACACCCAGGCCGTTGCGGGCATTTTTGCGGATGCGCTTGAAGGCATTGAGCGTATAGGCGTCGATTTTCGGCTCGAGCTCCTTGGCCTGCTGACGGAGGCGCTCCTCGTCCTGACGGGTTTCGGAAACAATCTCCTCGAGTTCGGCACGCTTTTCGGCGAGCACGTGCTCGGTGTCCTGAATGCTCTCTTCGGTAGCCTTGATTTCAGCCGTCTTGTTCTCGATCTGGCGCGAATAGTCGTTGACGTGTTTCTCGCCAAGCTCGATTTCGAGGGTCTGGAACTCCACTTCCTTGGTGAGAAGGTCGAACTCGCGGTTATTGCGCACGTTGTCGAGCTGCTCCTTATAGGTAGCGATTTTGCTCTGCGAATCAACGATTTTCTGGCGCTCCTTCACGAGTTTGTCGTTGAGGGCGGCGATTTCGGCCTTGTAGTTTTCGATACGGGTGTGCAGGCCGGCCAGATTGTCTTCAAGATCCTTCACTTCGAGGGGCAGCTCACCACGGATGGTTTTGATGCGGTCGATTTCGGTAAGGATTGTCTGAAGCTCGTAGAGCGATTTCAGGCGGCTCTCAACCGAGAGTGCTTCGGTTTTGGTGTTTTCGGTAGCCATTATTTAAATAAAAAACTGAAATGTTCGTGGGGACAATATTCCGGCCGATGCCGGAAGGGTCAATCACAGACAAGCCACGGGGTTGTGGCAGGACTGCGATTTTGCGACTGCAAAGTTAGGGAATTTTTCTGTTAAAATTTCCAAAAAAATCTGCGTGGCGCATTGCTCCGTCTCATAATGACCGGCATCGACAAGCAGAATGCGGTCGGCATGGTCGAGCATCTGGTTGTGCTTGCAGTCGGCTGTGACGTAGACCTGCGCACCGGCGGCAATAGCCTCGGGCACAAACTCACCGGCGGCACCTCCGCAAAGAGCCACGCGACTGATGGCCGCGTCGGGCACCGGCAGGCTGTAGCGGAGGGCAACAGATCCGAAAACCTTCTTAACGAACTGAAGGAATAGCATCGGCTCCATCGGCTGGGGTAGGTTTCCTACCACGCCCAGACCCTCCTGCGCACCCGGGCGGGAAGGCACGAGCACCTTCACGTCGTTGAGGCCGAGCATACGGGCCATACGGCGCGAGATACCGCCTACGGCAGCATCCAAAGCTGTATGCGAAGAATAGATGCAGATGCCTGCTTGAATGGCCTTGACAAGGACCACCTCCGGACGATTGCGGCCGGCCACGCACTTCACTCCGTGAAACAGCAGCGGATGGTGGGTAACGACGAGATTACAGCCATGGGCCACAGCCTCGTCGATCACGTCGGCGGTGGCATCGACGCAGAGCAGCGCTCCGGAAGCCTCGGCGCTGACATCGCCAACCTGCAGCCCAGAATTGTCGTAGCTCTCCTGCAGATGCAGGGGAGCTACGCATTCTATCGCCTCGATAACTTCTTTTATCTTAGGCATAGCGTATTATTTTTCTTCCTTGGGAGCGAGGGCGAGCTGGAGCTCGTCGAGCTGCTTCTGGTCGAGTGCGGCAGGCGCTTCGAGCATCATGTCGCGTCCGGAATTGTTCTTCGGGAAAGCGATGCAGTCACGGATGCTGTCGAGACCGGCGAAGAGCGAAACCCAGCGGTCGAGACCATAGGCGAGGCCTCCGTGAGGGGGTGCGCCATACTTGAAGGCGTTCATAAGGAAGCCGAACTGCTCCTGGGCCTTTTCGGGGGTGAAACCGAGAATCTCGAACATCTTTGCCTGAAGCGCGGCATCGTGGATACGGATTGAACCGCCACCGACCTCTACACCGTTGACAACCATATCGTAGGCATCGGCGCGGACATCCTCCGGACGGCTGTCGAGCAGGGGGATATCCTCTTCCTTAGGATGAGTGAACGGATGATGCATAGCCATAAGGCGCTGCTCCTCGTCGCTCCACTCGAACATCGGGAAGTCGACTACCCAGAGGCATGCGAACTTGTTCTTATCGCGCAGGCCAAGGCGGTTGCCCATTTCGAGACGCAGTTCGCAGAGCTGCTTGCGCGTCTTCATGGCGTCGTCGCCACTGAGAATGAGGATGAGGTCGCCCGGCTCGGCGCCGAAGGCCTCCTTCATCTTCTGGAGCGTTTCCTGAGTGTAGAATTTGTCGACCGACGACTTGACTGTTCCGTCGGGCTCGATACGGGCGTAGACCATCCCCTTGGCGCCGATCTGCGGACGCTTCACGAACTCCGTGAGCTGATCAATCTGCTTGCGGGTATAGTTTGCAGCCCCCTTGGCGCAGATGCCGCCGATATATGCGGCGTTGTCGAACACACTGAAACCGGAGCCCTTGAGGATATCCATCAGTTCGACGAACTCCATGCCGAAACGGAGGTCGGGCTTGTCGGAACCGTAGTATTTCATCGCGTCGGCCCAGGGCATACGCTGGAACGGCTCGGTAAGTTCTACGCCGCGGAGCTCCTTGAAAAGATGCTTTGCCATCCCCTCGAAAAGCTCGATGATGTCGTTCTGCTCCACGAAACTCATCTCGCAGTCGATCTGGGTGAACTCCGGCTGACGGTCGGCGCGGAGGTCTTCGTCGCGGAAGCATTTCACAATCTGGAAATATCGGTCCATGCCCGACACCATCAGCAACTGCTTGAGAGTCTGAGGCGACTGGGGCAGAGCATAGAAGCAACCGGGATTCATACGCGAGGGAACCACGAAATCGCGGGCACCCTCCGGAGTGGAGCCGACGAGCATCGGAGTCTCGATTTCAAGGAAACCCTTCGAATCGAGATAGCGGCGCACCTCCATGGTCATGCGGTGACGCAGTTCGAGATTGCGGCGCACGGGCGTACGGCGCAGATCGAGGTAGCGGAATTTCATACGGAGATCGTCGCCGCCGTCGGTATCGTCCTCGATGGTGAAGGGTGGAACTTCCGACGGATTGAGCACGCGGAGCTCCGAGGCGATAATCTCGATATCGCCGGTGGGAAGGTGAGGATTTTTGCTTGTGCGTTCAGCCACACGGCCTTTCACCTCCACCACATATTCGCGGCCGAGATGACTTGCGACATCGCAGAGCGATGCGTCGGTATCATTGTCGAATACAATCTGAGTGATTCCATATCGGTCGCGGAGGTCGACGAAAGTCATGCCGCCCATTCTGCGCACGCGCTGCACCCAGCCGGCCAGCGTGACGCTCTTTCCCGCATCGGCGAGACGCAGCTCGCCGCAAGTGTTGGTTCTATACATAGCTTGATATATGAAAAGCTTTATTAAATTTTCTGAAAGCAAGGGTTACGGCACTGAGGAATCGACGCATTTCGTCTCTCCCTCGTTCCGTATGCAAATTTAGCAAACATTTCGGAATTGGCCCTCATTCCCACCCATTTTCCCGCGAATTGGAGGTTTAGGTGTCTGTTCCTGAAAATGGTTGACTCTGTTTGGTATGTTTACTGATATTGGTTTA
>ENA-OZES01000409-OZES01000409.1-human-gut-metagenome-genome-assembly--contig:-NODE-409-length-25989-cov-10.228696_pt1 | contig 25989 bp, 20 predicted proteins | sample MGYA00245068_ERZ653609 | MGnify/ENA primary metagenome ERZ653609 (study PRJEB26926, sample SAMN06164898) | human gut metagenome | biome: ENVO:00009003; feature: ENVO:2100002; material: ENVO:00002003... | reverse complement strand
ATCTACACTTCTAGCTTCGTCGGCAGCGTCAGATGTGTATAAGAGACAGGGTATCGCTTATGAATATCAGAGAAAGCATGGAACAGCGTGAACAAAAGATGCTCAGTCCTTATGCTGCTTTGAGTCTTTGTTCCAGAGGCAGAGAGCGGCAGGAGGAAGAATGCGATGTACGGACTGTCTATCAGAGAGACAGGGACAGGATCCTTCATAGTAAAGCTTTTCGCAGGATGAAGGATAAGACACAGGTTTTTGTGGCACCCCAGGGTGATCATTACAGGACCAGACTGACACATACTCTTGAGGTATCACAGATTGCCAGAACAATAGCGAAGGCACTGAGACTGAATGAAGATCTTGTAGAAGCGATCGCACTTGGACATGACCTGGGACATACTCCCTTTGGACATGCAGGTGAGAGGGCTCTTGATGTAGTGAATCCGGATGGCTTTGCCCACTATAAACAGAGCGTCAGGGTTGCACAGGTACTGGAGAAGAACGGCGAAGGGTTGAATCTCACATGGGAGGTCCGGGATGGTATCCTGAATCACAGAACCAGTGGGAATCCGTCTACTCTCGAAGGACAGGTAGTAAGACTTTCGGACAAGATCGCCTATATTCATCATGATATGGATGATGCACAGCGGGCGGGGATTATTTCTGAGGATGATATTCCAGTCACGCTTCGGATGCTGCTCGGCTATACAACCAGAGAGCGGCTCAATACATTTGTTCATGATGTGATAGAGAACAGTCTTGAGCAGGATACCATAAAGATGTCAGCAGAGATCTACGAGGCAATGATGGATCTGCGGGCTCTCATGTTTCAGAATGTATATGAGAATCCGGCAGCCCATAAGGAAGAGGAAAAGGTAGTGAAGATGCTGACGGAGTTATATGAATATTATGTCGAACACCCGGAAGCAATGTCAAAAGAATACAGGGAGCTGATCGTGCGTGGAGAGAAGAAGGAACAGGCAGTATGTGACTATCTCTCAGGAATGACAGACCAGTATTCTATAAGGAAATTCCGGGAGATTTACATACCAAAAGCATGGGAAGTCTATTAATCGATCAAGAAGGAGGACGAAGCATGCGTTATTCAGACGATATCATTGAAGAAGTCAGGATGAAGAATGATATTGTAGATGTTGTATCCCAGTATGTGAAGCTGAACAAAAGAGGAAGTACCTATTTTGGACTTTGTCCGTTTCATAATGAGAAAACGCCCTCTTTTTCGGTAACACCGGCGAAGCAGATGTATTACTGCTTCGGATGCGGAGCAGGCGGGAATGTATTTAATTTTGTGATGGAATATGAGAATTATACCTTTGGGGAGGCACTGAAGCATCTGGCAGACAGGGCAGGGGTGCAGCTTCCGAAGATTGAATATTCCGGAGAAGCAAAGAAGAAAGCAGAACGTCGGGCTGCCCTTCTGGAGATCAATAAGCTTGCAGCAGGATATTTCTATTATCAGCTGCGTCGTGAGAGTGGCAGACAGGCACATGAATATCTGACAGGCAGAGGACTCAGTGAGGAGACGATCAGGAAGTTTGGCCTGGGATATTCGGATAAGTACAGTGACGATCTGTACAAATATCTGAAGTCAAAGAATTACAGTGACGAACTGCTGCGGGATTCCGGCCTGTTCAATGTGGATGAACGCAGGGGAATGTATGATAAGTTCTGGAACAGGGTTATTTTCCCAATCATGGATGTGAATAACCGCGTGATCGGATTTGGAGGCAGAGTGATGGGTGACGGAAAGCCGAAGTACCTGAACTCGCCGGAGACTACGATCTTTGATAAAAGCCGGAATTTGTACGGGCTGAATGTTGCAAGAACCACGAGAAAAAATTATCTGATCCTGTGTGAAGGATATATGGATGTGATATCCATGCATCAGGCAGGGTTTACCAATGCGGTGGCATCGCTGGGAACGGCACTTACTTCCGGACATGCAAGTCTGCTGAAGCGTTACACTCAGGAGGTATTGCTTCTGTATGACAGTGATGATGCAGGCGTGAGGGCTGCCCTTCGTGCCATTCCTATTCTGAGGGAAGCAGGTGTTTCTTCGAGAGTGGTAAATCTTAAGCCGCATAAAGATCCGGATGAATTTATCAAGGCACTTGGAGCGGAAGAGTTTGAGAAACGTCTGGAGCAGGCTATGGACAGCTTTATGTTCCGCATACATATGGCAGAGCGGGAATTTCCAATGGAGGAACCCCAGGGACAGAACCGTTTCTTTGAGCGGTGTGCGCAGATGCTTCTGGAGCTTTCCGATGAACTGGAGAGAAATCTTTATATAGAAGCAATCGTAAAGGATTACAGAAGCAGTGGTATCAGTGTGGAGAATCTGAAAAAGAGAGTCGGAGCTCTTGCAATGAAGGGAACTCCGGCAGAGCAGAGGATTCAGCCCAAACCTGTGGGAGCAGGTCAGCAAAAGAAGAAGGAGAGTGCAGCAGAGAAAGCACAGAAGCTGATGCTTACCTGGCTGGTAACTTATCCGGGCATATTTGATACGGTGGAAAAATATATCCAGCCTTCAGATTTCGTGGTTCCTCTGTACAGGCAGGTGGCAGAGATGCTTTACCGGCAGCACAGGGATGGCGATGTGAATCCTGCAAGGCTGATGAATGCTTTCATTGACAGTGAAGAGCAGAGAGAGGTTTCATCTCTTTTTAATGCAACGATCCATCTGGAGACTCCGGAGGAACAGAACCGGGCTTTTTCGGATGCTGTGATCAGGATTAAGGATGAGAGTCTGAAAGAGAGAAACAGAACTTGGGATCCCACAGATATACAGGGACTGCAGGAACTTGTAAAAGCAAAGAAAGAACTGGAAGAGCTTGGAAGAAAGCGGCAGCAGCTGCATATTTCTTTCGAATAAGGATAAAATATAAACACTATATGGAGGTATAGAGCACATATGGAAATGAATATGGGTAAATTCAGTGAAAAACTGGTAGAACTTCTGGAGCTTGCCAAGAAGAAAAAGAATGTACTGGAATACCAGGAAATCAATGACTTCTTTAAGGATCAGCCACTGGGAGTTGAACAGATGGAGAAAGTATTTGACTTTCTGGAAGCCAGTGGAGTGGATGTGCTTAGGATTACAGACAGTAATGCAGATGATATGATCCTGGATGATGACGATGCAGACATTGACAAACTGGATGAAGAAGAGATTGAGCTTGACAAGATCGATCTTTCTGTTCCTGAAGGTGTAAGCATCGAGGATCCGGTACGTATGTATCTGAAGGAAATTGGTAAGGTTCCGCTTCTTTCAGCAGAAGAGGAAATCGAACTTGCAAAGAGAATGGAGAATGGGGATGAGGCTGCCAAGAAACGTCTGGCAGAAGCAAACCTTCGTCTTGTTGTCAGCATTGCAAAGAGATATGTGGGACGTGGAATGCTTTTCCTTGACCTGATCCAGGAAGGTAACTTAGGTCTGATCAAAGCGGTTGAGAAATTTGATTACCGCAAGGGTTATAAATTCAGTACCTATGCTACATGGTGGATCCGTCAGGCGATCACCAGAGCAATCGCAGACCAGGCACGTACCATCCGTATTCCGGTGCATATGGTTGAGACTATTAACAAACTGATCCGCGTTTCCCGTCAGTTACTGCAGGAGCTTGGACGTGAACCTACGCCGGAAGAAATTGCAAAAGAGATGGATATGTCTGTAGAGCGTGTACGTGAGATCCTTAAGATCTCCCAGGAGCCTGTATCTCTGGAGACACCTATCGGTGAGGAAGAGGACAGCCACCTTGGAGACTTTATCCAGGATGACAATGTACCTGTACCTGCAGATGCAGCAGCATTTACTTTGCTGAAAGAGCAGCTGGTAGAGGTTCTGAGCACATTGACAGACAGAGAGCAGAAAGTATTGCGCCTGCGTTTTGGCCTGGACGATGGACGTGCCAGAACTCTGGAGGAAGTTGGTAAGGAATTTAATGTAACAAGAGAACGTATCCGTCAGATTGAGGCAAAGGCGCTCCGCAAGCTTCGTCATCCGAGCCGCAGCCGTAAACTGAAGGATTATCTGGACTAAGGAGCCTGTTATGCAGCTTTCATTACGTTTGTCTGCAATAGCAGGCCTGGTGACCAGGGGAAACAGACTTGTGGATGTGGGATGCGATCATGGATACCTGCCGGTTTCGCTTTATCTGGATGGAAAGATTCCGGGTGCGATTGCCATGGATGTAAGAAAAGGCCCGTTGTCCAGAGCACAGGAACATATTTCTCAGTATGGACTGGACGCATACATAGAAACCCGGCTTTCAGACGGACTTGAGGCTTTGAAACCGGGAGAGGGCGACACTCTTGTGATCGCAGGAATGGGCGGCCCTCTCATGGAGAGGATTCTTACTGACGGGGCAGAGGTCAGGGAGAGCTTTCGGGAAATGATCCTGCAGCCTCAGTCAGATATCCCCCATTTTCGCAGATTTGTCAGAAAAATCGGCTGGCAGATCACAGAGGAGGAGATGGTTCTGGAGGATGGCAAGTTTTATCCTATGATGAAGGTAATTCATGGAGAAAAGATGCATATTTCAGAAGATACTCCTTATACTTTAGATGAGTGGTTTGGAGGAATGCTTCTGGAAAGAAAGCATCCTGTTCTGCGGGAGTATCTGGAAAGAGAGCTTCGCATCCGCAATGAGATTCTTGACAGATTAAAGAATGCGCCCAATGCAGAGAAGCGTGCAGGCGAGATAGAGGAGGAAAAGCAGGCAGTTAGTGCTGCTTTAGAGGAATATGAAGGCATATGAACTGACCTCCTGGCTGGAGAAGAAGTACCCGTCAGATGCAGCAGAGGACTGGGATAACGTAGGACTTCTCGCAGGAGATGATACAAATGAGATCAGCCATGTGTTTCTGGCTCTGGATCTGACAGAGGAAACACTGGCTGAGGCCATAGAGGATGGGGCAGATATGATCATTACCCATCATCCCATGATCTTTTCCGGAATTAAGAAGATCAATAATCACAGCTTTACAGGAAGAAAGATCCTTACGCTGATACAGAAAGGAATTGTTTATTATGCGATGCATACCAATTATGATGTGCTGGGTATGGCGGATCTGAGTGCAGACTATACGAAGATGCATGATACCACAGTCCTTTCCGTAACTGAAGAGAGAGAGGGGGAAGTACAGGGCTTTGGCAGAGTTGGGAAACTTCCCCGGGAAATGACGCTGAGAGAGTATGCACAGCTTGTCAAAGAGTCTCTGAAGTTAAATGATGTAAAGGTTTATGGGAATCTGGACAGCATGGTAAAATGTGCTGCTGTATGTACAGGATCAGGCAAGAGCATGATCAAGGATGTCATTAAGGCCGGTGCGGATGTGTATGTGACCGGTGATATCGACCACCATACAGGAATTGATACGGTTGCGCAGGGACTGGCGCTGATCGACGCCGGACACTACGGAACAGAATATATTTTTATGGATGCAATGAAAAAAGAACTGACACAGGCATTTCCGGAACTGAAAATCTCCTGTGCAGAGGTAAAGAGCCCGTACACGATTCTGTGATACGGGTTCTTACCATATAATAATGAAATTATAAATGAAAATTGGCTGATCTGCCTGTTGGCAGCGGAGCCGATGTTACTGTTCATACACCACTATCCCGCGAGGTGTTTTGGTATGAATATGCCAAAATCCCGAGACATACAAGCCAAAATTCCATTGCCGCAGGCAATCTGGAATGAATTTTGGCTACGTTACTGAGAACGGAGTGAACAGTAACAATCTGATAACTGTATTTACTTGTCGGTATAGCAGAAATGGAGGCAGGATTTATGGGACAGAAAATGTATAACGTTACGATACAGGGAATAACAAAACAATATCCTGAGAAGATTCCTTACAGTGAGATTGTAAAGGAATACGAAGGAAGTACGGATGCACCTGTAATGCTGGTGATCGTAAATGGCAGGCTGAGAGAACTGCATAAGCATCTCAAGGCAGACTGTGAGATTGAATTTGTGACATCCAAAGATCCGATCGGACACAAAACTTATTGCAGAAGTGCAAGTCTGATTCTTCTGAAAGCAATTTATGATGTGGCAGGACAGGAAAATATAGACAGTGTAGTGATCCATTATTCTGTAGGCAGCGGCTATTATTTTACAATGAAAGGACCTATGGCGCTGGATCAGGAATTTATTGATAAGGTAAAGGCGCAGATGCACAGGATCGTGGACGAGAATCTTCCCATTGTAAAGCGAAGCGTAAGCACTAGTGAGGCAGTTGCACTTTTTCATAAGCATCATATGTATGACAAAGAGAAGCTGTTTAATTACCGCAGAAGCTCTGCGGTGAATCTTTACAGTATTGGAAGTTTTGAGGATTATTTCTACGGTTTTATGGCGAACCATACGGGATATATTAAGACGTTTGATCTGTTTTTGTATGAGGGTGGTTTCGTACTGCAGCTTCCGACTCAGAATGAACCGGACCGGATACCTGAATTTAAACCGAGGGAGAAGATTTTTCGTGTGCAGAAGGAATCTCAGGAATGGGGAGATAAACTGGATATTGCGACAGTCGGTGATCTGAATGAAAAGGTTACCAGAGGCGGTATCCAGGATATTTTGCTGATCCAGGAGGCTATGCAGGAGGCAAAGATTTCGGAAATCGCATCTGAGATTGCCGCTGCCGGAAACAAGAAGTTTGTTATGATCGCAGGTCCGTCTTCTTCCGGAAAGACTACGTTTTCACACAGGCTGTCCATTCAGCTGGCTGCCCATGGAATGAAACCGCATCCGATCGCAGTGGATAATTATTTCATTGACAGGAACCTGACTCCTGTAGATGAGTTTGGGGAAAAGAATTTTGAGTGTCTGGAAGCGATTGATGTGGAGCAGTTTAATAAAGATATGCTTGAGCTTTTGGAAGGAAAAAGGGTAGAGATGCCGGTTTTCAATTTCAAAACAGGAACCAGAGAATATAAAGGTGATTTTCTGCAGCTGGATAAAGACGATATTCTGGTGATCGAGGGAATTCATGGATTGAATGACAGGCTTAGCTATGCGCTGCCAAAGGAGAGCAAATTTAAGATTTATCTCAGCGCTCTGACTCAGCTGAATATTGATGAACATAACAGGATTCCTACTACGGATGGCCGTCTGATCCGCAGAATTGTAAGAGATGCCCGCACCAGAGGGACTTCCGCGAAAGAGACAATTGCAAGATGGCCTTCCGTACGCAGAGGTGAAGAACAGAATATCTTTCCCTTCCAGGAGGATGCAGATGTAATGTTTAATTCTGCGCTGATCTATGAACTGGCATGCCTGAAAGTATATGCGGAACCGCTTTTATTTGGGATTGCCAAGGACGAACCGGAGTATACAGAGGCGAAGAGGCTGCTGAAGTTCTTTGAATATTTTGTTCCGGTGCCAAGCGAGGCAGTGCCGAATAATTCGATTTTAAGAGAATTTATCGGTGGAAGCTGCTTTAATGTGTAAAATACTAGAATGAAAATTCTTTACAAGTGCAAAAAAACGTGCTAGAATAGCACTTGCGCAACCAGGCCAGGTAATCGCGGCTGAACAGACGAAAGGGTTCAGACGAGGAAAGTCCGGGCTTCGCAGGGCAGGATGCCGGATAACGTCCGGTGGAGGTGACTCCCAGACCAGTGCAACAGAAATAAACCGCCTCACTTGCTGAGGTAAGGGTGGAAAGGCAGTGTAAGAGACTACCGCCGTCCTGGTAACAGGCCGGGCACATGTAAACTCCATTTGAAGCAAGACCGAATAGAAAGCGATACGGCTGCCCGTCGTGCTTTCAGGTGGGTCGCTTGAGCCTTATGGCAACGTAAGGCCTAGACAGATGATTACCCAATGACATAACCCGGCTTATCGGTCTGATTGCGTACAAAAAAACAGAACGGATTTCTTCCGTTCTGTTTTTTTGATATTTGTTTTATTATTTATTGCGTTTACCTGTGTATTTCTCTTCGCAGTATTTACATCTGTAAACTTCTTTCTCTTTATCTGCAAGAACAAAGATCTGGTCGAGTCCCTGTTCAATGGAAGTGATGCAGCGTGGATTCTTGCATTTGATCACGTTGACAACCTGATTCGGAAGTTTCAGTTCTTTTTTGGCAACGATCTTCTCGTCCTTGATTACGTTTACAGTAATGTTATGATCGATAAAGCCGAGAATGTCAAGATCGAGATTCTCAACCGGGCATTCAACCTTGATGATATCTTTCTTACCCATTTTGTTGCTGCGCGCGTTCTTGATGATGGCAACGGTGCAGTCAAGTTTATCAAGCTTCAGATCATGATAGATAGTCATGGCCTTGCCTGCTTTGATATGGTCTAATACATAACCTTCGCGAAGTGCTCCAACATTTAACATGGTAATTTTACCTCCAGTAATGTGAGAATCAGGGCCATACGTACATATACACCGTACTGTACCTGTTTGAAATAAGCTGCTCTCGGGTCTGCATCCACCTCTGTTGAGATTTCATTTACACGTGGAAGCGGATGAAGAACGTACATGTCTTTTTTTGCAAGTTCCATTTTCTGTTTGTCCAGAATGTAGAAATCCTTCATGCGGACATAGTCTTCTTCGTTGAAGAAACGTTCTTTCTGTACACGTGTCATGTAGAGGATATCAAGATCCGGTAAGGCATCTTCCAGTCTCTCTACTTCCTGAAATTCGATATTGTTCTTTTTCAGAACATCCTCGCGGATATAGCTTGGGATGCGAAGCTCTTCCGGTGAGATCAGAATGAATTTTACATTTGTGTAACGTACAAGTGCTTCGATCAGGGAGTGAACTGTACGTCCGAATTTCAGGTCGCCGCACAGACCAATGGTCAGATTGTCCAGACGTCCTTTCAGGGAACGGATGGTAAGTAAGTCGGTTAATGTCTGGGTAGGATGTTGATGACCACCGTCGCCGGCGTTGATAACAGGAATAGAAGAAGCCATAGAAGCTACTAACGGAGCACCTTCTTTCGGGTGGCGCATAGCACAGATGTCAGCGTAACAGGATACAACGCGGATTGTATCGGCAACACTTTCACCCTTTGAAGCGGAACTGGAATCAGCTGATGAAAAACCAAGAACTTTACCGCCAAGGTTCATCATAGCAGCTTCAAAGCTGAGACGGGTACGGGTGCTTGGCTCATAGAATAAAGTTGCAAGTCTCTTGTCGTCACAGACATGTGCGTATTTATCAGGGTGTTTCTCAATATCGCTGGCCAAGTCAAGAAGAGTATTTAACTCATCAACAGACAGATCCAGCGGACTCATTAAGTGTCTCATTTCATACCTCCATATTTTACTGGTTCAGGAATTTTTATTTAATCCTTCATAACATCATATAATAATCAGGTGCTTTTTTCAAGAGAGTTTTCCAAGTATTTTCTCAAAAAAAAGTCCGGCTCCGAACCAGAGGGGAGCGTAGTCTGGTCTTATCAGTCCCCGGTAATTCAGAGGAGTGTTGCTGTAGTCCCAGGGACACATATGAAAACAGCGCAAAAGAGCACCGCTGATAAATTCCACGAAGAAAAATCCGACAGTATAAATGCAGCCGCGGACAAAAAGCGGGACAGCAGAAAGTTTACCGGAGAGCGGGCGGATGATGGCACCGCATCCGTAAATGGGAAACATTAAAAGGGAAGTTTTTCCTGTCATGGTAAGTTCTCCTGAAAGGATGGAATGCAGTCCGGTCCAGAGGATTTCCATGCACCAGCCCGTCAGACCGCAGAGAATGAAAGCTTTTTTCATAGGTAACGCTCCTGTATAAATTTCTATGATTCTAGTATTGCCTGCCTTGAAAAAAACATACACGTAGGATATAATGAGAACACGTTATTACACTATAGCAATGAGGTGCCTTATGCGCAAAAGGAACGTGTGGAGGGGATCTCATGGAAATAAGAGGAGTTTATTATGAATTATCAGGAAAGCCGGGAGTACATAGACAAAATCACCCGGGAAATTCCCAGTGTCCTGGGACTGGATCATATGCGTGAGCTGATGAAACGTCTTGGAAATCCACAGGATGATCTGAAATATGTGCATATAGCCGGTACCAATGGCAAGGGTTCTGTCATTGCTTTTTTGTATTCTGTTTTATCCGGTGCGGGATATCGCATTGGAAGATATGTTTCGCCTACCCTGTATTCCTACAGAGGCAGGATGGAAGTTTCGGGAAGCAGGATCAGCAGAGAGGACTTTGCTGCTTATATTACACAGGTGTCTGATGTTATTGCTGCTATGACAAAGGATGGTTATCCCCATCCCACTGCATTTGAAATAGAGACTGCGGTGGCATTTTTGTTCTTTAAAAAAGAGAATTGTGATCTCGTTTTGCTGGAAGTGGGAATGGGCGGAAATCTGGACGCCACAAATATTATTAAAAATACGCTGCTGGCAGTGCTGGTATCGATCAGTATGGATCATATGTCTTTTCTTGGAAATACTCTGGCACAGATCGCAGAGAAGAAAGCCGGGATCATCAAAGACGGCTGCAGAGTGGTGACTGCCAGACAGAAGCCGGAAGCAATGCAGGTGATCGAGAGGATCAGCAGAGAACACGGTGCAAAATGTACCATAGCAGATGCTTCTGAGGCAGAGGTGCTAAAGGAAAGCTGCTTTGGACAGACAATCCGGTACAGGGGTGAGGAGTATGAGATTCCGCTGGCAGGTGTTTATCAGAAGGAAAATGCAGTAGTTGCACTGAATGCTTTAAAAGTATTGGATGAGCTGGGCTTTCCCACTGCTGCGGAGCAGAAAAAAGAAGGGCTTCGCACAGTAAACTGGAACGGACGGTTTACAGTTATCTGTAAAAAACCGCTGTTTGTGGTAGACGGGGCTCATAATCCTGCTGCTGCGGATATGATGGCAGCTTCAATAGAGCATTATTTTAAGGGAAAACGGATCATCTATATTATGGGAGTGTTTGCAGATAAGGATTACAGAAGTGTGATTCAGAAAACTGCGCACTTTGCAGACCGGATACTTACGATCCAGACTCCGGATAATATAAGGGCGCTGCCTGCCGGAGAACTGGCGAAGACTGTCAGTGAATACAATCCCAATGTACAGGCAATGGATACGATTAAAGATGCAGTGGAGGAGGCTTTTTCACTTGCCGGGGAACAGGATGTGATCATTGCCTTTGGCTCTCTTTCCTTTATCGGAGAGATGACTGACATTGTAGAGAATTTGTGAAAGTAAAAAGGTATAACATAAATGATAGATTTACAGGAATGCAGAAATGAAATAGATAAGATCGACAGCGATATCATACGTCTTTTTGAACAGAGAATGAAGGTGTGTGAGGATGTTGCAGAATATAAGATACGTACAGGAAAGAAGGTTCTGGATCCGGAAAGAGAGAGACAGAAGCTGGAGGTCCTGAGAGGTAAGGCGCATGGAGAATTTAATCAGCTTGGTGCGCAGGAGCTTTTTCAGCAGATCATGGCGATCAGCCGTAAGAGACAGTATCAGCTTCTCACAGAGCATGGAATCGAGGATGATGAGAAACTGGAAATGGTAGATGCACTTCCGTTGAAAGATGTAAGAGTTGTCTTTCAGGGTGTGGAAGGTGCATACAGTTATGCTGCAATGAGGGAATATTTCCAGGACGATATTGAGAGCTTTCATGTAAAAACCTGGCGTGATGCAATGGAAGCAGTTGTGGAGGGAAGAGCAGACTATGCGGTACTTCCCATTGAGAATACAACTGCCGGTATTGTTGCTGATATTTATGATCTTCTTACAGAGTATGAGCTTAGCATTGTAGGAGAACAGATCATCCGTCCGGAGCATGTACTTCTGGGACTGCCGGATGCTGAACTGGAGGATATCAGACAGGTATGTTCTCATCCTCAGGCACTTTCCCAGTGTGGAAAATATCTGGAATCTCATCCGGGCTGGAAGAAGAAAGAGATGGAAAATACTGCCGGTTCTGCCAAGAAGATAAAAGAAGACAATGACAAGACGCAGGCAGCTATTGCCAGCAGACAGGCAGGAGAGCTTTACGGACTGAAGATCCTGGCTGAGAATATCTGCTATAACGGACAGAATGCCACACGTTTTGTGATCGTGAGTAAGAAACCAATCTATGTGAAGGATGCACATAAGATCAGTATTTTCTTTGAACTGCATCATGAGAGCGGAACTCTTTACAATATGCTGTCTCACATTATTTATAATGGACTGAATATGACGAAGATAGAATCCCGCCCGATCACAGGGAAGAACTGGCAGTACCGTTTTTTTGTTGACTTCGAGGGGAATTTAAAGGACAGTGCAGTGAAGAATGCCCTGAGAGGGATTGAAGCAGAAGCTGACAGAATGAGAATTTTGGGAAATTATTAAAAATCATTTCCATAATGCCAGAGCGTGTTTGAAAAATCATTTCCACAATCTGCACGTCCCACTTTGCGGTATATTTTGCGTAAAGCATTTTTCAAACACACTCTGGTACATCGTTTTCGAAATAATTATACCACTCACAGCAGAACAATAAGATAAAACAACAAGGTAAGAAGGAAGTAATAAAAATGGCTAGATTAAATGAATGCATCTTATACCGTGACTTTGAACATGGAGAAATCCTTGATAAAATGGCAGAACTGATGAATGCCTGGGAACAGAAAGCACCTGATCTGAAAGAAAAGGAAGGGCTGTTCTTTGAGTGTGCCAACGGACTGGTGGAAACTGCCGGCGCTTATGGCTTTTCCGGAAATTTATGGCACTGTTATCTGACATTTCTTCTGGTAAATAATGAAAATGCATTCAGTACAGCCTGTGAGATCAGAGGGGCTGTCAACGGAAGTATTAATGAACTGGCACTGAATGATTTTGGTGTGTTTAAAGAACTGTATGATTTTGACCTGACTGTACTGGATGAGGCATTTGGAATTTCCTGCTGTAAGGTTCTCGGTGATTATACCAACACCGGAAGTAACAGCAAGATGTTTAATTCCCGTATCAGAGACCGTATCTGTGATCTGAGCAAAACGCTGGCAGCAGCGGAGTCCACAGAGGAATTCATGAAGGATATGGTACAGTTTTATAAGGATTTTGGTGTGGGTAAGCTGGGATTACATAAGGCTTTTCGTGTAGGACATGATGAGAATGACAATGTGGAGATCCAGCCGATCACAAGGATCGCGCATGTGAAATTGGAGGACCTGGTCGGCTATGAAATCCCGAAGCAGAAGCTGATCGAGAATACAGAAGCGTTCGTAAGAGGCAGAAAAGCAAATAACTGTCTGCTTTTTGGTGATGCAGGTACAGGTAAATCTTCAAGTATCAAGGGAATCCTGAACCGTTATTATGATGAGGGACTTCGTATTATCGAGGTGTATAAGCATCAGTTTCAGGATCTGAATGATGTGATCGCGCAGATTAAGAACAGGAACTATAAATTCATTATCTATATGGATGATCTGTCATTCGAGGAATTTGAAATCGAATATAAATATCTGAAGGCAGTGATCGAGGGTGGTCTGGAGAAGAAGCCGGACAATATCCTGATCTATGCAACAAGTAACAGAAGACATCTGGTAAGAGAGAAATCCAGTGACAAGCTGGAGATCATGGATGATGACGATCTGCATTCCTCCGATACAGTGCAGGAGAAGCTTTCACTGGTTTATCGTTTTGGTGTCCGTATTTACTATGGTGCACCGAGCAAAAAGGAATTCCAGACAATTGTGAAAGCTCTCGCAGAGAGAAACGGAATTACCATGCCGGAGGACGAGCTGCTTCTGGAAGCAAATAAGTGGGAGCTTTCCCATGGAGGACTTACAGGAAGAACTGCACAGCAGTTTATCGACCATCTGCTGGGTGTGGAGAAGGAATAAAAAAGCAAATAGATGAATGGTAAAGGGGGAACGCATATGGCAGTCATGACATTTGCAGCCATTGATATCGGATCTTATGAAGTCAGCATGAAGATCTTTGAGATGTCAAAAAGAATTGGTTTTCGTGAACTGAATGATGTCAGATACAGTCTGGAAATCGGAAAGGGTGTCTATTCTGACGGAAAGATCGATTCAGAAATGCTGAATGTTTTATGTGAGGTGCTGAACGACTTTAAGAGGCTGATGCAGGACTTTGGGGTGGAAGAGTATCGTGCCTGCGGCACCAGTGCATTCAGAGAACTTGTGAATCCGCTGCTGATCATTGAACAGATCTATCAGCGTACAGGAATGAAAATTGAAATCCTAAGCAGTGCAGAACAGCATTTCCTTGGGTACAAATCAATTGCTGCTATAGAAAAGGGATTCAAAAAGATGATCCAGAAAGGCACCGCAATCCTGGATGTGGGCGGCGGAAGCCTTCAGGTTTCCCTCTTTGACAAGGATGCTCTGGTCACTACCCAGGGACTTAAAATGGGAAGTTTAAGAATCCGCCAGCGTCTGCAGGAACTGGAGAAAACAACCATTCATTATGACAAGCTGGTTGAGGAATTTATCCGAAATGACCTGATGAGCTTTCAGCGTCTGTATCTGAAGGATAAGGATATCAGGAATGTGATCCTGATGGGAGATTTTATTACAGATATGATCTTCCAGGAGGAAATGGAAGACAGGATCATTACAAGGGAAGAATTTATGAAACGCTATGAGGATACAGTTGGAAAATCTGTTGACCTGCTGGCACAGGAGATGGAGATTGATCCGGAATATGCATCCCTTGTTGTACCGACCATGGTAGTGTGCAGAAATTTTATTGATATTTTCAATGCAGAGTCTCTCTGGGCACCAGGTGTTTCCCTGCTGGATGGAATTGCCTATGATTTTGCAGAGAAGAAAAAATTTCTCAAAAGTGTCCATAATTTTGAGAATGACATTCTGGTTACATCAAAGAACATTGCGAAACGCTATTCCAGCAGTAAGAGTCATATCCAGGGAACTATGAATCTTTGCCTGAATATCTTTGACAGTATGAAGAAGGTTCATGGTATGGGTGCAAGAGAACGTCTGTTGCTGCAGATCGCGGCACTGCTTCATGACTGTGGCAAATATATCAGCATGGAAAATGTTTCTGAGTGTTCTTATCAGATCATTATGTCCACAGATATTATTGGTCTGTCCTCTCTGGAACGCCAGATGATCGCGTGTGCGGTCAGATTCAATAATTCTGCGTTTGTTCACTACGATGAACTTTACAGTATGGGAATAGCGATTGACAGAGAGAGCTATATCAAGGTAGCAAAGATGACTGCGATCCTTCGTCTGGCAAATGCCATGGACAGAAGCCATTATCAGAAAGTAAAAGGGATCAAGACAGCGCTTAAGGACAGAGAACTGCAGATGATCGTGGATTCCGCACAGGATATTTCCCTGGAACTGGGACTGCTGAAAGATAAAGTCGCATTTTTTGAAGAAGTATTTGGCATTCGTTTGGTTCTCAGGCGTAAGGGCAGAGCATAAAGGAGGATGAACTTATGGATCTTGGAAAATTTGAAAAAAAAGAGTATTTCGTAAACCGTGAGCTGAGCTGGCTCAAATTTGACGAGCGTGTTCTGAGTGAAGCAAGAGATAAAAATCTTCCTTTATTTGACAGACTGAAGTTCCTGAGCATTACCGCATCCAATCTGGATGAATTCTTTATGGTGCGTGTGGCGTCTCTTAAGGATCAGGTACATGCAGGATATCATAAAACAGACATTGCAGGAATGACAGCCAAGGAACAGTTAAAAGAAATCAGTGTCCGTACCCATGAACTGGTTCATGTACAGTATAATACCCTGAACCGTTCTCTGATCCCTGCGCTTGAGAAAGCAGGAATGCATCTGGTGGCAGCTCATGAGAATCTTACAGAAGTACAGAGTGCATTTGTAGACAGATACTTTGAGGATAATGTATATCCGGTACTTACACCGATGGCGATGGATTCTTCCAGACCGTTTCCGCTGATCAGAAATAAAACATTGAATATCGGCGCTCTGATCTCCAAGAAGGAGAAGAGTGATAAACTCAACAAGAAAGATAAAGCAGGAGAGCTTTTGTTTGCTACAGTGCAGGTTCCGTCTGTGCTTCCAAGGGTGGTGCAGATTCCGTCAAAGAAGGATGGAGATACCACAGTGATCCTGCTGGAAGAGATTATTGAAAGAAATATTGACAAACTTTTCCTGAGTTATGATGTAATATGTGCTCATCCTTACCGTATTATGCGTAATGCGGATCTTACCATCGATGAAGATGAGGCAGAGGATTTGCTGGTGGAGATTCAGCGTCAGTTAAAGAAACGCCAGTGGGGCGAAGTTATCCGTCTGGAAGTAGAGGATAAGATGGACGAACGCCTGCTGAAGATCCTGAAGACGGAATTTGACATCAAAGAGGCAGATGTTTTTGAGATAAACGGACCTCTGGATCTTACCATGCTGATGAAAGTATATGGTGCGGATGGCTTTGACGCTTACAAGACACCGAGATATCAGCCGGCACCTGTACCGGAATTCCAGAATGAGAAGGATATTTTCCAGGTGATACGTGAGGGCGATGTATTCCTGCATCATCCTTATATGAGCTTCGATCCTGTTGTAAATTTCGTGCGTCAGGCAGCAAAAGATCCGGATGTTCTGGCTATCAAACAGACTCTGTATCGTGTCAGCGGCAATTCACCGATCATTGCTGCCCTTGCGCAGGCAGCAGAAAACGGCAAACAGGTTTCCGTACTGGTAGAACTGAAAGCCCGTTTTGATGAAGAGAATAATATTGTATGGGCGAAGAAGCTGGAGAAGGCAGGATGTCATGTAATCTATGGTCTGGTAGGTCTTAAGACACACAGCAAGATCACACTGGTTGTGCGCAGGGAAGAGACAGGAATCCGCCGATATGTGCATCTGGCAACCGGAAACTACAATGATTCCACTGCCAAACTCTATACAGACTGCGGTATCTTTACCTGCGATGAACGTTTTGGTGAAGATGCAACAGCAGTATTTAATATGCTCTCCGGATATTCAGAACCGAAGAGCTGGAATAAGCTGATCGTAGCGCCGATCTGGATGAAAGACAGATTCTTAAGCCTGATCGAACGTGAGGCAGAGAATGCGAAGAAAGGACTTCCGGCGTTGATCCGTGCAAAGATGAATTCCCTCTGTGATCCGAAGATTATTGCAGGATTGTATTGTGCATCTTCCTGCGGAGTTCAGGTGGAGCTTCTGGTAAGGGGTATCTGCTGTCTGAAAGTAGGAGTGCCGGGAATCAGTGAGAATATTCATGTCCGTTCTATTGTAGGGGAATTTCTGGAGCATAGCCGTATTTTCTATTTTGAAAACGGCGGAAACCCGGAAATCTATATGGGAAGTGCGGACTGGATGCCGCGTAACCTTGACCGCAGGGTAGAGATTGTTTTCCCTGTGGAAGATGAGAAGATTAAGAAAGAACTGGAGCACGTACTTGATCTGGAGTTTAAGGATAATGTAAAAGCTCATATCCTGCAGCCGGATGGAACTTATGTGAAGCCGGATAAACGAGGCAAAGCCCAGATTAACTCTCAGATGGAATTCTGTATGGAGGCAACTGAGAAAGCAGCACTTCATAAACACGAAGAAAAGAAATCCCGCGTATTCATTCCGGCAGAGCCAGCGGAGGATATAGAGGAATAAGAAACAAGAAACAGTCAGAAACAGAAATAAATAACTGGGGAATGCCATGTGATTATATGAAACATGGCATTTCCTTTTATGCTATGTTTCGATTATTATAGATTGATAAAAAGTTTTTTTGCGCAGAAAACCTGTAAGTACGGGCTTTTATGAGGGAAAAATTCGCGAAAAATAAAAAAATTTAAATTTTTTTAAAAAAGTACTTGCATTTTAGAAAAAGATGGTGTATATTAAATGAGTCGACAGCGAGGAACGCAAACGACACAGACAAATGGCCAGTTGGTCAAGGGGTTAAGACGTCGCCCTCTCACGGCGAAAACACGGGTTCGATTCCCGTACTGGCTGCTACGAAATAGTGAGAATTTAACCAGAGCTTAAGCTCTGGTTATTTTTTTTGTCAGGGATTTCCCCTGACATGTTGTATGTCTTTGTGAACAAAAATGATTGAAGAACCAGGAGATTTCATCTGACAACAGAGGAGTAATATTTGGAAAGGAAGAACGATATGGCCACTGATGAAGAACTTTATGGGCAATATCTGCGCGGTGATGAGACAGGACTTGAACTGTTGATAAAAAAATACGGCGATCCGCTGACCTTATACATCGATGGTTATCTGCATGATGTCCACGAAGCGGAGGACTTAATGATGGAAACCTTTTCCTGGCTGTTTACGAAAAAGCCCCGTATCCGGGATGGATGTTTTAAGGCTTACCTCATAAAGCAGCGCGGCACATGGCTTTGCGTCACAAAAGCAGACGGCGGATTTTCTTCAGTCTTGACGACCTGACCAGAGAACCGGAGGCACAAACGCTGGTGGAGGAGGTTGTCAGCACAAAAGAACGGAATCAGATCCTGCATCTCTGTATGGACGAGTTAAATTCAGATTATAGGGAGGCTCTTTATCTGACCTATTTTGAGGGTATGAGCTATCAACAGGCAGCTGAGGTTATGGGGAAAAGTGTAAAGCAGATCACAAATATGGTGTACCGGGGGAAAGAGCGTTTACGCGGATTATTGAAACGGGAGGGTATTACAGATGCTGAAAAATGAGGAACGGATTGCGGAGGTAAAACGGCGTATTGCAAAAAAAGAACAACAGCAGAGAATGCGGCGCAGACAGATTATCTCTGCTGTCTGTATAGCGGCATGCTTTGCAGTGATCGTTGGGGTTTCCTTTGCCATGCCCGGTATTGTCGGACAGATTGAACCCGGTACTTCTTCAGGCTTTGAAACTGCGGCAACGATTTTGGGCGGCAGCACCGCACTGGGATATATGGTGATCGGACTGCTGGCTTTTATTCTCGGCGTGTGCGTGACTGTTCTGTGCTTCCGCATCCGTCAGCTGAATAAAGAGGAGCAGACAGAGATGAAAAAGGAGGACAATGGGGATGGAACTGTTCAGTAACTTTTTTCAAATTGCTGTTACCATGCTGGGCTTTTGTATGAGTGGCATTCGGTATCTGAAAGATCGAAAACAGGCATATTTTCTTCTGACCTGCTTTTATGGCTGCTTTGCCCTCGGCTCTCTTTACTGGACGCTGTATCTGCTTTTGTTTTCTGAAACACCACAGGTCTTTTATGTGTCAGAGTTTGGCTGGGTATCCAGTGTGATTTTCCTTCATCTTCTGCAATACACCCTTTCTTCTGATGGGGAAAGAAGATTTTTGACAGGAAAAGCCCTGATTGCCCCTTTGATCGGTGTTCCGCTTTGTGTGTTTTACTGTACCTTTGGGGATGTTCTCTCCAATCTGCTCTGGTGTGGCATGATGATCGTTGTTTCTTATCATTCCATCCGGGGTCTTGCCTATGCGCAGATACAGACGGGAACAGCGTGTAAGATGCGGTATTTCCACATTGGGGTACTGTGCTATGTGGCGGTGGAGTATGTCCTTTGGATCTCCGGCTGCCTGTGGCCGGGCTATTCCATTTCCGCTCCCTATTGCTGGTTTGATCTTCTGCTTACAGGCTGTCTGTTTGCACTGCTGCCAGCCACAGGAAAGGCGGTGCAGGTATGACATATATTGAAAACGTATTTCTTTGCATGGCCTCACCCCTGCTGATCGCTGCTCTGTGCATGGGAAAGCGGCAGAGAAAATTCTTTCTGTTCTGCTTTGCCGGGATGGGTGCCTGTCTGCTTTCCGCTTACATCAACACCTTTTTCGTTGCACTTTATAAAGCGGACACCTTTGCAGCTACCACAGAGATCGCCCCGGTGGTGGAGGAAGTGATGAAACTTCTGCCACTGCTCTTTTATCTGCTGATATTTGAGCCGAAAGCGGAGCAGATCAAAAATGCAGCCGTGATCACAGCTCTTTCCTTTGCCACATTTGAAAACGTCTGCTATCTGATACAAAACGGAGCCGGTCATTTTTCTTTTATTTTCTTCCGGGGTATTGGGACAGGAGCCATGCACGTGATCTGTGGGGCTATTGTCGGCGGTGGACTTGCATATGTGTGGCAGAGAACATGGCTGAAGATTGCCGGAACCTGCGGTCTGCTGGGAGCAGCAATCACCTTTCACGCAATTTATAATCTTCTGATCGCCTATGGCAGTGCAGCACAGTATATTGCTTATCTGCTGCCTGTACTGATCCTGACAGCGGGAAAACTGATCTCCCGCAGTTCGATACAATAATATAACCTGTTTTTTCCTCTTTTGGGAGCTGTTTCGGCAGCTCTCAAATTTTTTTGAAAAAATATGATTTTCAGGTGAGAGTTTTTCGCTTTTTTTGTACCTATATAAGTGAAAGACTTTTAAGACTGTTTTTGTGGAAGGAGGTTGGAAGGCATGTACGATACAGAAAAGCGTATCGAATTGGTAAAAAAGCGAATGTATGAATACCACCGCCGCCAGGAGCGGCGCACAGTCTGCCGTCTGTCCGTTCTGTGTACCCTGCTGTTCCTGTCCCTCGTGGGGGCAATGGGAATCATGCAAAGCCGGCCAATAAACGCCACAGGAATGTACGGCACAATTCTGCTGCATGAGGGCGCAGGCGGCTATGTGTTGGTGGCTGTCATTTCCTTTACTGTGGCAGTTGTGATTACCGCATTATGTATCAAATTCAGAAAAAGAGAACAAAAGAGTCAAGACGCAGAAGATCATGTATAAAGAAAGGAAAGGTGGAAGTATGAAGAAAAAGTGTTTCAAAAAAACTGTTTCATGGACATTGAGTATCGTTATGTCCGCAACGATGATGGGAACTCCGGTATTGGCAGACACTTTTACAGATGGTAGCCAGTCGATAATCTCCGGGAATGCAGAGATTCCGGCAGTTGATGTGGAGTCTGATACGAACTGCGGAGATACAATGGGGGATTCGGACTGTATTGAGAAAGAATTGACAGAGTTTCAGGATCCCCTTTTTATGGAAGAAAACTATGGGGATGCGGAGTCTGCGGGATTTTCCAGCGGAAATGATGCAGAAGTTGTAAGCGATTTTTACGATGACAGTGTTCCGGCTGCGCAGACAGGAGGAAATACTGTTGTTTACCTGGATCCAAAATTAGGAAATAACGCAAATGATGGAAAGAGTGATACAACTGCCATAAAAACTCTTAGCGATGCTCTGACGATGGCACAAGGTGGAACTATTTATTTGCTTAATCCTATAAATATCGATGAAGATGTCACTCTGGAGAATGTGACACTTCGTCCGGGAACAGCCAATCTGACATATATGCTGAATGTGAATGTTGGTAAGACAGTAATTCTAAAAAATGTAAAAATTAACAATTCAACACCAGAGAATTTAACACCAGAGAATTCAAGCTGTACTTTTTCTGAAAATCCCATTCAAGTGTCTGGAACCCTGACTATAGAGGATGACACCGAAATTGGTCCGTTCCCGGGTAAAAGCTGCATTGATGCAAAGAATGACAGTATTGTAAATTTAACTGGTGGTAAAATCAAGGGAAATGGTCAGGACGGAGTTAAAAACGGAGGTGGAATATATGCTGACCATGCAACTGTCAATATGTCAGGCGGTACAATTTGTGGACAGGTGGCAACAAACGGAGGTGGAATATATGCTACAAACCATGCAACTGTCAAGATGTCAGGTGGTATGATCTATGAAAATCATGCAATTTATGGCGGTGGAATAGACGTAGATGATTTTTCAAATGTAACCTTAACGGGTGGCACCATTTCTAATAATATAAGCGGGCAAGGCGCAGGGGTCCATTTAACAAGAGATTCTAACATAATCATGAGGGAAGGTACAAATGGGCAAAGATGCCGGATTATCAACAATAAAGCAGAAACAGATTATTCTCAGCATAAGTATGGTGAAGGTGGTGGGATTTATATAGCGAATTCGAGAAATCTAGGAGTTGTAATTGAATCTGGAACCATCTCTGGTAACAGCGCTATTAAAGGAAATGACAATAATGGCTTCTTTCAAGGAGAAGAAGGAGGAGGAATTTATGCGTGGAATTCTACGGTAACTATCAAGGAAGGCTCAGAACTTCTTAATAATAACGCGGGCTATCGTGGCGGTGCGATATGTATATGGGGAGACAGTTCGAATCCAAGTCTACTTATTGTAGAAGGAGGAAATATCAGCGGTAATACAGCCAAAGAAGGTGGATCTGGTATATTCGCACACGATGATATGCAAGTGAATATTTCCGGTGGAGAAATAATCGAAAAATCCAGTGGGACTAAGACGGATAATATGAAAGAAAGCGTGATTATGCTGATTAATAAGAGGAGTACCTCGTTGGGATATCTGAGTCTTAGTAACAACCCTAAAATAACAGGAAGCGTAGTTCTTTCAAATGATAAGGATACTTGTGGCTTTCATATTCGTGTAAACAGCCCTTTAAATGTAAAAGAACCTATTTGGGTAATACCTACAGATAAAACACAAGATTCAATTGCAGTTGAATATCAAAATGAAACAGAAGCTAAAAAATATGAATCACAGTTCTGTACAAAGAAAAACAATCCTAAAGGACTGGTAAGAGACAGAAATACTTTAAAATGGACCAATAAACTAAAAGTGGAATTAATTACAATAACCGATATAACTAATAACCTGATATCAAAAACAGAAAACATTTATATTCTATCTGGAAAAGTAATTAATTCAAACGATATTCCGGCAGCAACAAATATATCGGGATATAAGAGAACTGGATGGCAACATATCTCAGGAGAAAGCAGCGGTATATGGGATCCTACGTCTCCAATTACAGCGGACATGCAAGTACAGGAAATCTGGGCACTGGAAGCGCCAACGGTTACAATTGCAAAAGAAAAAGGCTGTTCATCTTCTGGTATTCAGCTGACAGCACAGGCGCAACATACTCGTAATGACATAACGTATAGCTATGAGTGGTATAAAGATAATGATAATGCCCCCATAAATGACAAGAATGAAGAAACTCTTACAGTCTCCGAGGCTGGAACTTATAAAGTAAAAGTAACAGCAACCAGTCCGGCCAAGTATCAGGCATCTGCGGAACAATCTGTTGAAATTCTTGTTACTGATTTTGGGCATTCTTATACCTGGGAGTATAATCAAACAACTCACTGGCGGCACTGCAGTGTTGGAAATGAGAATACAACTCCGGAATCACATACATTTGGTGACTGGAAAGTGACAAAACAGGCATCAATCGGAGCAGAAGGAGAAAAAGAAAGAACCTGTACAGCTTGTGGATACAAAGAAACGGCAACAATCCCTGCAATCTATATCCCAAGTTACCCGGTAACAGGTATTAAGGTATCTCCGGACACACTTACTCTTACCGGGAAAGATGAAACTGCACAGCTTACCGCTGAGGTGATTCCATCTTATGCAGATAATACGCGGGTAACATGGAAGTCCAGTGACGAAAACGTGGTAACTGTAGACGAAAAAGGTAAAGTAACCGCAGTTGGAAATGGAACAGCTACGATTACAGTCACATCCGTAAGCGGAAATTACACCGCAACTGTAGCCGTAACCGTAAAGATTCCGGTAGAAATTGAGAGAATTACGATAGAAACAGAGAAGGAAATACTGACGAAGATTGGTGAATCCACAGAACTGAAAGTTAAGATCGAACCTGAGAACGCAGACGCCCAGAAGTTGATCTGGAAATCTGACGATGAAATGATCGCTGCTGTAGATGAGAATGGTAAAGTAACAGCAATCGGAAATGGAACGGTAATAATTACAGTAACTACAGAGGATGGAAAAAACACAGCTTCAATAACGATCACAGTGAAGACTCCTGATGAGCCTGTAATTAACAAGACAAAAGGGTTCGGACGCTTAAAAGTCCGTTCTGTAAACCAGACGAAAACTTCCATAACCTTAGAATGGAGTAAACTTGATGGTGTGGACGGATATTTCGTATATGGAAACCGCTGTAATACAAGGACAAAGACATACAAATATCAAAAACTTGCCACTATTACAAACGGACGTACATGGACACATAAAAACCTGAAGAAAGGCATTTTCTATAAATATATCGTAAAAGCATATAAGATAGTAGATGGCAAAAAGGTAGTGACAGATACATCTGCCTCCATACATGTGATCACACAGGGCGGCAAATACGGAATTGCAAGATCCGTTTCCGTAACTAAGATCGGAAACAAAAAGAATGTTTCAAAAATAACCCTGAAAAAAGGAAAAACAGCACAGATCACAGCAAAAGAAATAAAAAAGGACAAAAAGATCAGACACCACAGAAATCTTTGCTATGAAAGCAACAATACAGCAGTAGCCACTGTTACCCCGGAGGGGCTTATCCAGGCAGTTGGTAAAGGAACCTGTACGATATGGGTATATGCACAAAATGGTGTATATGCGGCACTGACGGTTACTGTGAAATGATAAAACATGATATCATCTGAATATATATAAACTACGGCCACCAGCTAATCCAGTGACCATAAGCAAAGGGGTAGCACACATTTCAGCAAGAGTTGGATCGAAGCGTTTCGTTTTTTATATTCAAGTACCGACGAAAAAAAGCCAGAAGTGACTCCAGCAGCTATCATTTGTTCTGACTCTGTTTTCTACAAAAGAAATAAAAAATATTAAGATATTAGGAAAGTATAGGATTATAATATTTAACACTAAAAACCGGATTGAGTTTATTCTGCTCAATCCGGTTTTTGCCCTATTCCCTTTCTCTTTAAAGTTTATTATATGAATCCGCAGGAATAAAAAAGCTGATTTCTATTTGCAGTAATTCACTTGCCTGCTATAACAGGGAGTCTTATTGCCTTGTGGTAGACGAGCTGGATTCTGGTATTTATGAGTATTTACTGGGAGAATGCCTGGAAGTTATGCAGGATAAAGCTAAGGGACAATTGATTTTTACATCACATAACTTACGCCCATTGGAGATCCTTGAAAACGATTCTTTGCTTTATACGACTGTGAACCCCGAGAATTGCTATATAAAATCTAGTTATATTAAAAATACGCAAAATACCCGGTTATCTTATTTGCGGACGATCAAGCTTGGCGGGCAAAAAGAAAAACTCTACAATGAAACAAATATATATGAGATGGAGCTTGCTATGAGGCGGGCAAGAAGGCAGTACTGACCAATGGATTTATAAAAAAATCGCAGAAGACACCAAAGGCAGAAAAAGAACTGGCAAAGAAGTATAAAGCAGATTATGAACGGAACAAGAAATCCCAGCCTGAGTATAGTGAAAAAACTTGCACAGGGATTAGGGATGCAATTAAAGCTGGAATTTGTTCTGATGTCAACAAAAAATAAAATGTAAAGAGTATGAGAAAATAGGAACCGCAGGAATTCATATTATATAATAGGTACGTATATCAGTAACTATGAATATTTGACAGGTGTATCATCATTATTATCTGCAGAGACCTGACATTGGGATACCCCATGTCAAAATAGGCATAATCTCAAAAAAACAATGGAAAGTTGCCGATTTTTACAAAAGAAAGCTTGACAGTAACATCGGAAACTGTATAATAATATTAACAGAACCCACCACGCCTCTGATTTTTCATGCGCAACCCGGTGGGACTTTTTCATTTATGGGGTGTTTTATGTATCAATATCCAAAACAAATATTAACAATAGAACAACAAGTGCAATCTTATGTAGATGCAGGAATGGAGATTACATCTTATGAAGATGTAGAAAAGGTATTAAAGACAATTGGGTTTTATCGTTTGAGAGGCTACTCGTTTCATTTATATGATAATACTACAAAGAAGTATGTTGCGGGAACAAAGTTTAAAGATATTATAAAATTGTATCAATTTTATCAGGAATTATCTGCTTTGCTGGTTTGATCTTCCGCAGTTCGATACAATAATATAACCTGTTTTTTTCTCTTTTGGGAGCTGTTTCGGCAGCTCTCAAATTTTTTTGAAAAAATATGATTTT
>ENA-OZES01000396-OZES01000396.1-human-gut-metagenome-genome-assembly--contig:-NODE-396-length-26420-cov-13.847070_pt1 | contig 26420 bp, 27 predicted proteins | sample MGYA00245068_ERZ653609 | MGnify/ENA primary metagenome ERZ653609 (study PRJEB26926, sample SAMN06164898) | human gut metagenome | biome: ENVO:00009003; feature: ENVO:2100002; material: ENVO:00002003... | reverse complement strand
AAGGCACATTATCCATGTTTTTTCTCTTTTATAGGGAGAATCTGAAAAATGTACTGTTTTAACAAAACACAATCATACATACTTCTTTATTCCTAAAACTTATCGGATAGATGAAACACTTACTATTCTTTCTAACAATAGTTATGGCTTACTTGATTAGCTGTTCAAAATCAGAACAGGCGGATTCAATTATTTTGAGTAATGATACATTAGGAATTTCACAGAACTCTTTCCCTGATGGTTTTGAGATGTTTGACAATGGAGATAACATTTGTTTCATCAAATACCGCAATAAGATAAATGGCTTTGATGTTAGAATTGCTGTACGCCCTTTCGCATATATTGATTCTACATTGGTTGGAAGTGCTGAAATCGCATTTTTACAGAATGATACCTGCTTCATTTCTTTGCCGAATCCGTTTTTTAGGATTGACAGTTTGAACACTAAACTGATTGAAAATTATGATGTTGTCGAGTTAGACTATAAACAACCTCAAATTAATAAGTTAAAGTCGATAGAGTTTAGCAAGTTCAGTTCGTTACCTTTTTTCTTTCTTGATGTCAATTTTGATGGGAAAGATGAATTGATTATGAACTACGCCGGACAAGGACAGCGGTACTGTAATGCCTATGTCGTTTATGGATTACAATATTGGAATGGGGAAATGGGTTACGATTTCCTTTATGATTCAACAAGAGGAGTTGCACCATTTTCCGATTTAGATGACCTTTCTGAAATTGACTATACAAAAAAAGAAATATCTACATTTTACTATGGAGGTTATTCTGATAGCGAGAAACGAATATACAAGCCTATCAATGGAAAGATTAATTTGCATAGGATTGAGGATTATGACAGCTTAGGTTGGCTTCTTGCAAGACGACAAATCCTGCGTGTAGATACTATCACTACCTATCATAACAGAAGAAAATATCTTTATAGGAAGTAAAATGAAGCACTTGCCAATCTTTTTAATAATCGGATTGATATTGTTCTGCGCTTGTGGGTGTAGAAGCAAATCTGAATCAAAGGAATCAAACAACTTGGCTCAATATAGAGATACATTGATAAGAAATTTCAACGGTTTAGAGATAGATACTCTTATATGTGAGCCAATGGATTCATTAAATCCTAACTACAAAGGCTTTCATTATAAATGGCGTGTTTTCACGAAAAACAAAACCGTTAAAGACCTAATATTAGAAAATAAAACAATCGGCATACATTTCGTTTATGAGGCAGATTTAGACGGAAACGGAACTGATGAATGGGGCTATGTTACAGAATGGGAAACATCTAATTGGATGTGCTATCATGCTTTCACGAATAAAAGAGGTAAATGGGAACACATAATAGAGCCTACAAATATATGGCTTCCACATTTAGACCCACAAGACAGCATTTCATACAGAATTTCAAAAGAGGATATTTTACAACCCTCATAAGATAGCGGATTCCTAAAAGTCAAGTTTAGCGATGTTCGTAACAATGGCGAGGATTTTCTAATAGTTGATACTCTGATAATGCTGAATCATAAATATTAATTTTATGGGCAAGATTCTAATAATTGGCGTTGGTGGAGCAGGTGCAAATACAGTGAAGCACATGAAAGAAGTTGGAATACCAAATGCAGAATATATTACATTCGGTGGATATAAATATGAAGAATCGGATATTCCACATTATAATCTAATTAGACTGAACGGTATTGATTCAATTCCAGCAGGGGCAGATTCAGATGAATGGAGAGAGGTTGCTGAAAGCGCAAAAGATACCATAGGAGAAATAATTGAATATCATCTGAAACATAAATAAAGAAAAGGACATTTTCAAGGATTTTTCTTTTTATAGGGAGGATTTCGAAAATGTACCTCTAAAATCAGAACTATAATAGAAAAACTATATTATGAGAAATAAACTGATTGTTCTTTTGACATTGCTAACTATTTCGTCTGTCGCTTTTGCCATGGCTGGAATTGCAGACCGGTTTTATGAATATCAAGCCTGGATTTTTCCTGCCTATCTTTACAATTTGATATTTGGAGTTATTTTCGCTGTCATACTCACTGCATTTTTCTTCATTTTGCGAAAGCCATTGAATCAAACATTAAGCAGAGCGTGCAAATACCTCGAATCGCATTCTTCGATAGCTATTGTTTCTATTGGAATATTGTTCTCAATTCCTCTTGGAATCTTATGTGATACTCTCTATCATCTTCTGTGGTTTATAGCTATAATTCCAATATTTGGATTGATGCTTATTTACCCATTCGCATTATCAGTTAAGCGCTCCCGTAACTCCACATTGCGATTCCATAAGGTTTTGGTAATTGCTATAATCATAGCAATATCTGCAATGCTTGCAAGTGTATGTTTTATTATATTTACTAAATTTGGATGGTTATCGCATTCAAACGGAACGTGTTCTAATCTCTCTACTAATTTCAAAATCTTAACACATCCGTTTGACAGTATAAAATCAATATGGGGTGGGACATTGATTTTTATGTGCGAAACTGTCCTTTCCCTGATATTATTATGGATTGGCAAAGGTCTTTCTTCAGTGGCAAGTCAATTATTAAAAATACACTTGATAAATCGGTTATGGCAGATGCTTGTTGCGTTTGACCATAAAATCGCATATTTAATAGGAGAATTGGTTAATAAACTCAAGTGGGTATTAATTGGAATAGCTATCTGTGGATATATTATAGCAACGATTTTTGATATATTAAAACATTATTAATGGTTTAATAAATAATATTGGTTTAGATTATTCTAAAAAATGGGTGGATATAATTATCTTTATTAGGTACACTTTTCAAAGTTTTTCGTTTTTATAGGGTGGATTCAGAAAATGTACCATTCATTGAATTTCACGCCTTATAATAGGATTCCAATAATACGATAGTGCGAATCCTCACCTATTATAATATGCTTGAAATAAACACGTTGATTAAGCAAATATTCATCTAAGAGTTTGCACAGTCCATAGTAAATTGCTAACTTTACATTGAGATAATTAACGTATTGACAACCCCAATCTCGGAATATCCACGAGTTAAACCGTGAGTTAAACCGCAGAATAAATATAGGGAGAGAGTTTAGCTCTTTGAGAGGATAAAGTGCCATAGCTCAGTTGGTTGCTTCCGAAAGCGATAGCTTTTGGAAGCCGTAGGAGCAAAGGACTGAAAATCCTTGTGTCACTGGTTCGATTCCCGTTGGCACCACCTCAAGGCCGCTAATTCTCACCGAGTTAGCGGTCTTTTATTCATCCATACCCCACTGGGTCACCACAAAAGTTAACACACTCATGCTAACGCATTGATATATTACGTGTTATGTGTGTCAACGCCGGTGCATATCTTTTCTTTATATTGTTTATTATGCTGGTAATCAGAGCATAGGTCCTTACCATTCAAATTTATTCAGCATCATTCAACCACATATCACCACCATACAACCCCAAACTTTAACAGACTTCAACTATAATCGGGCGGTAAAAATGTGGTGACCTCAGCCAAATTTTAGCTGGGTCACCACGCTTAACCGTTAAAATCTCATAATAATTTCGTTACTTTGTAGTCGAATTGGCGTAATCCAATCCACGACATTTTGAAAATAAGAAACGATATGCTCTCTTGTATTTGGGAACGTAGGAAATTCACCAGTGTACTGAGATTGCATAGCGGTTCTCACGCATATGGCGTGGGCTGCTATCACTACATCTGTACACAAGGTTTCCTACGACCTCCAAATAAGACGTGGCGTTGCAGTCCGCGCTTCTGTATTTAATAATCTGCCCACAAGGACTACCGGGCAAAAAGAAAATAACCATGGAAATGAAATTCTGTCAGAGCTGCGGAATGCCGCTCACAAGTGATATACTCGGCACGAATGCCGATGGCTCTCCAAACGAGGATTACTGCATCTACTGTTATAAGGACGGCAGGTTCACGCAGGATATGACTATGGAGCAGATGATTGACCACTGCGCCCGGTTCACTGACGAGATAAACAAAAACTCCGGTCAGAATCTCACAGTCGAGCAGATGAAGGAACAGATGCGACGGTTCTTCCCTCACCTCAAACGCTGGAAACAGTATAGCGACTATGATCTGATATACAAAGCGGAGGCTCTTCTTGCGGAATGTGCTACTGTAACCATTGCATCTGTCAATAGCGATGGCTTTCCGCGCCCTGTGCCTATGGCGAAAGGCGATACCCAAGGCTGTGGTATAATATGGATGGCAACGGGGGCTGATTCTGTAAAAGTCGCCGACTTCAAGCGTAATCCTAAAGCCGGGTTATGCTACGATAAAGGCGGTGCGAGTGTCTGCCTGCGCGGCACAGTGGAAATTATCGACGATGACGATATCCGCAGGGAGAAATGGCAGGATTGGTATATAAATCATTTCCCGGGAGGAGCTGCTGACCCGAACTATGTGCTGCTTCGTTTCGTCGGGACGGAAGCCACTATATGGATTGACCATGAATTCGCCCATATTCAAATATAAATTCTTGCCATGAAGAAGATCGAAGCAAACAAAGAACTCATAGCAGCGTGCGGCCTCTACTGCGGCGCGTGCCGTAAGTATCTGTCGGACAAATGCCCTGGTTGCCATAATAACAAAAAGGCTTCGTGGTGCAAGATAAGGTCTTGTGTTAAAGATAATGGTTATCACTCTTGTGCCGAATGCTCCAAGAATGTAGGGGCGTGCAAAATATATTCCAATTTTATCGGAAAGGTATTCGCTTTGCTTTTCAGATCAGACCGTCCGGCTTGCATCCGCTATATCCGCGAGCATGGCGAACGAGCTTTCGCCGAGGAAATGACTAAGCGTAAATGTCAGACAATTAAACAGAAATAAAACCATGTTTATCGCAATTTTAACATACAAGAAACCATTGAACGAGGTTGACAGATTCCTTGCCGCACACCGTGAATACCTCGCTAAGCATTATGCCGTTGGAGATTTCATCGCTTCAGGGCCACAGACACCGCGTGTGGGGGGAGTTATTATGATTAAGGCAGAAAGCCGCATAGCGGTGGACGCCATCATTGCAGAAGACCCGTTTAACATCAACGGTATCGCCGATTATCAGATTGTGGAGTTCACTCCGACAATGTTCTGCAAGCCGATACTTTCCAGTATTTTTGGTATATGATAACGCTATAATATTCAAAATGATGAAGTTTCTGAAAAATGTCGGGCAAATGCTGTTGCTCATAGTAATAACTGCTTGCGGTTCTTCATCTGCCGAGAACGCTGTTGAAACAGCTGGAGAACAAGATTCAGTGTTAGATAAAACCATTACGAAGAGTTCTGAAAATGTCGATTTGATAAATGCCGTATATGATAAATTCGTGTTTGCAACAGATTCAGACGGCAAATCGCTTCCAGAAACATATTTCACTGCTAATGCTTTGAAAAAGTTACAGGCTGACTATGAATTCGATTGCGAGGAAACTCCTTGTTATGCTTTTTATGCATTGAGATCAGAGAGACAAGATTCCAACCCTGAATCAGACGGAGTTTCACAGATTTACAGCATTCACTCTGAAGGAAATGGCTGGTATGCTGTAGCATATTCTGATATGGGGTGGGCCGGAAAAACACGGGTCAAGATCCTGAACGGGAAAATTGATGACTACCAGCGATTAAATCAATAAAAACAGATGGCTTGCACTTCGGAATTCATAGATTTTATCTGCGACACACTCGCACCTTTGGGAGAAGTTCGTTTCCGCAAAATGATGGGCGATTATGTTATTTATCTGAATGACAAATGCGTGATAACCGCTTGCGACAATATAGCCTTTGTCAAAAAACTGCCATGCATTGCAAATTTAATGGCAGATGCGGAAACCGGCTATGCCTACAAAGGCGCTAAAGAGGAATATATTCTCGATTTCTATGATCTTCATAAAACATTAAAGGTAATATCGACTTTGTGGGAAGAACTGCCTTTCCCGAAATCCCGTAAAAAATAATATGCCATACATATCAATCGAGAGCGGGAATCTCACCGCAGAACAGAAAAAACAGTTGATTGAACGCCTGACAGCAACCGCCTCCGAGATAACCCATATCCCGGAACAATTCTTTACAGTCACCATCAAGGAATTGCCGGATGAGAACTTCGGTATTGGCGGCAAGTCAATCGATGAGATAAAACAGAATTACAACAATAATGAGTTTAGAAATGGAGTTTGACTACAAGAAAAAATACAAGGGGTTGTGTTGTATAGCCTAAGGCTACTCCAATTATCGTGGAAGTGCCGGAGATGAAGTGTATCGCTGTCAATGGCAGTGGAAATCCTAATGAGGGGGCAGGAGAATACCAGCAGGCTTTAGGCATTCCGCGATTATCTGATAGCTCATCCGGAAGTTGCTAAAGAATATGAGATATTAAAACTATCACTACTTCCTAAGTACAAAAATGACCGCGACGGATATACCGAAGCCAAATCCGGATTTGTAAGAAAAATAGTCGGGCTTGCAAAAAATCGTCAATGAAAATACATAAGCCGAGAGAAGAACTTCGCCCTTATGTGCGCTATTACTGGATACTGGAAAGCACAGAGCCTTTCAGCATCCTGACATTTCCCATCGGCTGTCCGCAGATTATCTTTCACAGGCTGTCGCCGTTGTTTGTTCCCGAATTATCTATTTCGCAGAATCGATTCACAATCAGTGGTCAGGTGAATTTTCCGGCGCATATCTGTTCGGGCGGTAATCTGGAGATGATTGTGGCGGTATTCCATCCTCATGCGATTGGGATGTTTATTGACACTTCTCCTTCTGCTTTCTACAATCTTGAAATATCGGGTTACGACATTGAGAATCGGCGACTGAATGAACTTGCAGCACGGATTTTCGGCTGCCGGGACAACGATAAATCCATAGAAATTCTTGAAAAATATCTATTATCGAGAATTGACCCCACTTTAAATTTCAAACGGATTAGTAGTGCTGTAACCGAATTACTATACCGGCCTTATACTGCCATGAATATGTTGGCAGACAAGGCTTGCCTCGGCAAAAAACAGTTTGAACGGGTATTCAGGGAGATTGTCGGGATGAATCCGAAGGAGTATTCCAGAATTGTAAGATTTCAGAAAGCACTGCGTTTGATGCAATGTGGCGATACTGATTATATAGGAATAGCCACAATGTGCGGCTACTCCGACCAGTCGCATTTCATCCGTGAGTTCCGACAGTTCAGCGGGCTGACGCCCAAACAACTTGTCGAATATCAGGCACCGTACTCCGACCTTTTTACCTATCCGCAATTATCTGAGTATTGATGTGGAAATATTCTTCTCACTGCTTAATTCGCCGGATTGACTGACTTTTCTTCCGTAATTGATTGTATAGGTCACGGACAGCGATATACGGCGGTGGTACTCTGAGCCGAACTGAGTCATGCAACTGTTATACCAACGGGTTGTCAGTGTATCTTTGCTGAGTTTCCACGAAGACGTGAAAAGATTGACCAATGACAACTGGATGTTCCAGCCATGCGACGACCATCCGGCGCCTGCCGAATAACTCATCGGCATCTTGCGCAGGTATGCGTTCTCACCGTCGACATAACTCGTACCGGAATCATAAAATGCGTTGAAATAGAAATTTCCGAGATAATAATCCACATTGACGCTTGCCGTAAACGGAAAATGTGATATGCTGTTGCTTCCGGTGGCCTTATACAGCAGAAGCCGTGGTGCGACTGAGAAAGACAACCTTCCGCCTAAAAACTTTCCGGTAAGGCTGGCTCCGATCTGTCCGTGATTGTAATCTCCGTCGTTCTGATACTTTTTCAGCATCGACCCCTCGGGACCGTCAGGAGTATAGACGGCTATCTGACGATTTGCGATACGGAACATCGTGGCGTATGCCGACAACTGCCACTTATTGTTGGGCAGCCATGTATAGCTTATATTGGCTGAGGTGTTACGTGAACATCTCAGGTCCGGATTACCTGATATATACATCAGCTCTGACTGTCGCATTATATTGGGATTCTTCATTGTCGCGTCCGGTGAGAATGTGGCATACTGGAACCAGAGACTGATGGAATGTTTCTGATTGGGAGCATACTGCACGTTTATGTGGGTAAACGGATAACGATCATCCATTGTCTTCCCGTTTATGTAGTTGGATTCAAACGCATAGCCACCGTCAATGCTTCCTGCTATCTTTTGATAATTCAACGCCACGCCAAAGGTTATGCCGGTGAAAGTCTGCCGAAAACGGTTGACTGCATTGCTTGATCCGGAATAGTCAATCTTTGTGCGTCCTCCGCCTGAGGATACGTTAGAGAACAATGTTATCTTGTCAGACAACGCTTTGTTTGCCTGTGCCGTGCCTCTGAGGAACCAGGAACCCTCATCCGCATGGGTTCTGATAGACTCGATCTCTGTTGTATAGTCAGATGTGGTCTTGTTGCCGGCATATTCAGCCTGAAATGTTCCGTTTAATGACCATCCCCGACCGAGAGATGCAAAAAGTTCGCTGTTCCACCCGAGAGTATTGTTCTCCGATGGTGATTCAGTATGATATGTCTCCGAAGGATACAGATTTGAAAAATTCACATATCCTGATGTCAGATATTGAGGTGTATTAATTCTGCTGAATGACACAAGATTGCGGAACGAAAAATTTTCATTTCTATTCCATGATGCACGCAGAGCCGAATATAAGCCCCGCTGGTGTTTCCGTCCGGTTTCCGTACCGCTTTCACGATGTATTGTGCCTGATTCAAGTCGGTATGTCTCATCGGAAACTGAGCCGATATGTGGGTTGTAGTCATAATCGCCCGATACCATAACGTCATATTCCATTGCCTTATAAGCAAACTTCGAGTACACGGAAGCTTCTCCGCTTCGCACCATGAACCGTTCCTTTGCATTGAGTTTGGTATATCCTCCGTAAATATAGGATTGTGTTATGAAGTTCACGACGTGCTGAGCCCGTTGAAATCGAGGATCCGCAGGGAAATCGAGATATTCAACCCTTTTTACATTACTCGGATTCAGACCGCTGACATCCTGGGCAGTCGCCGGATGGAAATTGATATATAGGCTCACGCCCTGATTGTCGGCTGTCGTGACTGTAGCGTTTATCGGGTTAACACTCAACTGTGGTATATTCATCCTCGATAGTAGAGAAACGCCATCGGAGGCTGTTGTCTTTTGTCCGGCAGAAGGAATATAAACCGTTTTGGTTGCGCTTGTATGCTGTGCGTCTGCTACGACCGTTATCTCTCCGAGTTCCTTGATTTTCAGGGAATCCGGTTCTATAGTCTGCCCCTGCGCCAATACAGGGAGCAATATCAATGACGGTATATAATGTTTCATGTTGCGAAATTAGGACGGGTGGTCTTATTCAATCCTTATTCTCCCTTATTTAGTCTTAATCTTACAATCCGAGCAATACTGAATTGGCTAAATTTTAGTAATTTTGCACTGATATGAAACACTTTAAGCTGATTCTTATATTGATTCGCGTCGTATTCACGTTGCTGCTCGCTGCCAACGTATATTTCATGGTGCGGCTGTATGGCTCTATAAAGGACCGATATATGGATGATGTGGAGCAGTGTCTGACCCGGGCCGACCAGATTGAGACTGTTGACAGGATAATAGATGCCGGGCTTGGCGGAGAAGATGATGTGGTCTGGATTCAGCTTGGCCTGCAGAAATCTGATGTCGGCGACACGATGGATGCGGATAAATTACGTGAGAAGGATTATTCACAGGGATTCCGCCGCGTTGACAAGCAGCTTATGTCCCAGATTGCCCGGCTAATCCACGATGATAGTTATGCAGATAGAATTGGAGAACCTGACGTTTCAAAACTGGAAGAAGCATTCCGCCGCGACCTCGGTTTCTCAGGGTATTATCCCGAGGAAGTGTATGTCGTTGCCCCGGGTGGCACATTGGAATGTTCTTCTGACTTATGGGAAATAACTTACCGAGTCAACGATGATATTGTATATTATGCCTATATTTCACCCTTGACGGATAATATCCTCGGTGAAATGAGTGGGGTAATTGCGACATCCGCACTGATTGCGATATTGCTTACATTCGGATTCTGGTATCTTCTTCATGTCATAAGGCGGCTTCGCACCATCGAGGAAATGAAGGACGACTTCACGAACAATATGACACACGAACTGAAAACACCTATCGCCATCGCTTATGCCGCCAATGATTCGTTGCTTCAGTTCCCGGATCCGGGCGATGAGGAAAGGACAAGGAAATATCTCACAGCCGCGCTTGACCAGCTTTCCAAACTTGCCGGACTTGTCGAGAATATTCTCGCAATGAGCATGGAGCGTCGCAAAAATCTTACCATGTCAAAAGAAAACATAAGCCTCAGGCCGTTTCTTACGACAGTGATAGAGCAACAGAAACTCCGGGCAGACAAACCGTGTGAAATCTCGCTCGAATGTCCCGAAAATGCTGCCGTCGAGGCGGATCCGACGCATTTCTCAAATATTGTCGGCAATTTGATTGAGAACAGCATTAAATATTCCACAGAGGAAGTCGCAATAACGGTACGAGCTGATGGAAGCGGTATGTCAGTCATCGACAACGGCATAGGCATTCCGGAAAAATCTCTGCCGGATATTTTCAAGAAGTTTTATCGAGTGCTGCATGGCAACAGAACCGAAGTGCGCGGCTATGGCATCGGTCTGTACTATGTCAAGACCATAGTCGAGAAACATGGCTGGTCCATAAGCGTTGAAAGCAAACCGGGTAAGGGCAGTACATTCATGATAAAATTCAAAGGACAATGAGTGACAGGATATTGTTGGTGGAAGATGACTCCACTCTCGCGATGATTGTTTCGGAAACTTTGCAGCGTGACGGATTTGAAGTAAGCACAGCCGTCAACGGGGAGGAAGGGTTACATAAATTCACACGTTCGGGAGCGGATCTGATTGTGGCGGATGTGATGATGCCGAGGATGGACGGCTTCGAGATGGGACGCCGCATCAGACAGATTGACCGCCATGTGCCGATTCTTTTTCTGACAGCCAAATCGGAAATTGACGACATCGTTGAAGGTTTTGAGCTCGGGGGTAACGATTATCTTAAAAAGCCTTTCAAAATGCTTGAGCTCATCGTCAGAATCAAAGCGTTGCTCCGAAGAAATATACCCGATGAAAAAGAACGGCTGGCAGTTGGAGAGTATACTCTTGATATGCCGACACAGATGCTTGAACATTCTCAGGACAACTCCGTCCTGCTTACAGTTATCGAAGCCAAAATTCTAAGGGAGCTCGCCATAAATCGCGGCAACACTGTGGACGCTTCGGTGCTTATGCAACTTATTTGGCAGCGCGATGACCCGTACAGCCGAAATTCTCTTCACGGCTTTATACATAAATTACGCCACTATCTGCGCCGCGACAGTTCAATATCGATACTCAACCAACGGGGAATAGGATATATGCTTACAGTAAAGAAATAAGATGTCTCATTTCTTCTATTGTGAATAAGCCACAAACAGTAACTTTGCACCAAAAAAACAATGATGCAGGAAGTAAATCCGAAGGAAACATCGCGGGCATACGCTTTCGAGATGTGGATGAAGGCACCGATGCCTATGGTTACGCTGATGAAGACTCTCGATGTGTCGAGGCTCAGATTCATAAGCCGTAAACGGAGGCTTAAATTCAATATGCTGATGTGTTGGTGTATCGGTAAAGCCGCCTCACAAATCAAGGTGTTCTATATGCTCCCGGTCGGAGATAAACTAATCAGGTATGATTCTTTGGCAGTCAATACAATTGTCGCCAACTCTGCGGGTGAAGTCAGCTCTTGTGACGTACCTTTTCACGATGATCTCTATAAATTCAATGCCGATTATCTGCGGTTGACACGGCAAGTTGCCGAATCATGCAATAATCACGATATCGCCGACAGCATGGTAATCGGCACATCTGCTTTGGCAAAATATGAAATAGATGGGGCCATCGGAATGTATAGCGGCATATTCAATAATCCTTTTATGATATGGGGAAGCTATCGCCGAAACTGGTTCAAGACATGCCTGACGGTGTCATTTCAGTTCCATCACACCCAGATGGACGGTGACCACGCTGCCCGGTTCCTTAACCTGCTGCAAAAAGAAATTGAGGAATTATAGGATATTTCCACCGAGATATGGATATAGCAACGTGATTCCGCTCCGCCCACGGGATGAATGAATAAGGTAAAAAAATGGGGGTGGGGCGGGTGTTATTACGGATTATTGCGGAAAAAGTGCTAAATTTGTGCCGACGTTTCGGGCCTGAAAATTAGGCGTATATGCCAATTGTTTGATTGTCAGGCTGTAACTATATTGCCAATGACCACATTCCAGCAGATTCAGCATATGCTTGCCCCCGACCTCGAGCGCCTCAACACGCGCATCGCGGAGGCTTTGCGTTCGCCGAATGTGCTGATGAATCAGGTGATCACCAACTATCTTGAAAAGAAGGGTAAGCAGATCCGGCCCATCATGGTGCTTCTCAGCGCGCGTCTGCTCGGCGAAGTGAACGACAAGGTGCTTGACGGGGCCGTGGCTGTGGAATTGCTTCATAACGCCTCGCTCATCCACGACGATGTGGTCGACGATACGAAAATCCGACGGGGAGCCGCTACAATCAACGGCATGTGGGATAATCATCTGGCTGTGCTTGTGGGCGATTTCTTCCTTTCCAACGCTTTGCTTGAGGGGGTTGCCACAGGCGATATCCGTATGGTCGAGTCGATTGCGGCGCTTGGCCGTCTGCTCTCCATCGGCGAGCTCGACGAGATTTACAATGCGCGCTACAATGCTCTCGACGAGAAGACCTACTTCGAGATAATTTTCCGCAAGACGGCGTCACTTTTCGTATCCTGTGTGGAAGTAGGTGCCTATGGCGCCGGCAGCACAGCGACCCAGCTCGAGGCCTTGCGTGAGTTCGCGCGCCTGCTCGGTCTATGCTTCCAGATAAAGGACGATATTTTCGATTATTTTTCCGACGAGAAAATAGGCAAACCCACCGGCAACGATATACGCGAGGGAAAAATTACGCTCCCTCTGATTTACGCTCTCTCGAAAGCCGACCATCCGCGCCACGCCGAGATGCTGGAGCTGGCCCGGGCCGACGTCCATACAGCCGACCAGGTGGGTAGCCTGATTGCTTTCGCTATCGCGGAGGGAGGCATCGACTATGCCTACGCCACTATGAACGGCCTGCGTGCCCGCGCCGTAGAAATTCTGGAGAATGAATTTCCCGCTTCGGCCGAGCGCGATGCTCTTGTGGCCCTCTTCGACTTCATCATCAATCGCGAGAACTGAGTTACTGATCCCCAAAAAGCTACGTAAAAAAGTTCTGTCCGGATTACCCCTCAGCTGTTCATGGCGGCAAGGAGTGTGGCGCTGTACTGACGTCCGACGGGGAGTGTCCGGCCGTTGTTGAGGATTACCTCCTGACGGCTGAAACTCTTGATTTTCGATTTCGATACGACAAATGAGCGGTGGAGTCTGATGAAAGTGTCCGCAGGGAGGAGCGACAGCACGTTTTTCAGAAGAATCCGCGATACCACGCATTCCCCCGAAGTGCGGAAAATCCTGGAATATCCCTCCACAGCCTCTATATAGAGGATGTCGTCGATTGGAATGTTTACGTTGTTATAGTCCTGCTTGAGTGTGATGCATTGAGATGCTGTGGGGAGCTGCTGGCGCCCTATCCGTCGCATCGCCTTTGATACGGCCGTCTGGAATCTGGCGAATGAGAAGGGCTTGTGTAGATAGTCGACGGCGTCGAGGTCGTAGCCGTCGAGAGCGTATTTAAGGTATGCAGTAGTAAAGATGAAGCAGGTATCGGGAGGCAGCTGGGCAGCAATGGATATGCCGTTTATCCCGTCCATCTCTATGTCGAGAAACACTATGTCGGGGCGCTCGCGCCTGATGTCGTCCAGCCCTTTGGCCGGGTCGGAGAATTTCTTCAGCTCGATGTTGCCGATGCGTCGGCAGAATGTCTCTATTATGTCGAGTGCGAGGGGCTCGTCGTCGATGGCCACGCATTTAATCACGTCGTTCATTGGAGTTGAGGTTGATTTGCAGATTTACCCGGAATGTTCCGTCGGTTTCCGTAATGCCGAGAGTATACCGCCCCGGGAAGAGGCCTTCGAGCCTGTTGCGGCAGTTGTTGAGCCCCACGGGCATGTTTTCCCGGAATTCGTCGGGATGCTTCATTATGCGGTTTTCGGTCTCGAAGGCAAGATGTCCGTCGGCCAGTCGCAGCCGGAGCAGAATGGTGCAGTCGTGGTTGGCAGAGGCTCCATATTTGAACGCATTCTCCACAAATGTAAGAAATATCATCGGTGGAATCGGGGCGGAATCGTCGTCGACGTCGTATTCGCGGCATACGGCAGTATGGTCGTTGAGCCTGATCAGCTGCAGGTCGATGTAGTTGTTGATGTAGTCGATTTCATCCCGGATTGTCACCCAGTCGTTGTCGGCCGTCACGTAGGTGTATTTCATCAGTTCGGTGAACTTGATGAAGGCGTCTTCGGCCTTTTGGGACGTACCGACTACGAGGCTGTAGAGAGAGTTGAGGGTATTGAAGAGGAAATGGGGATTGATCTGAGCCTTGTAGAGCGCCAGCTCGGCCTTGTCGCGCTGGTTTTCCACGATGCTTTGCAGCAGCATGCGGTGGTAGAGTTCCTTGATGAAAGCTATGATAAGCGAGTATGCCAGAATGATGAAGAACATGAACCATACGGCTATGGCCATATTGTAGTTTCTGACCCTTGTCTGATATTCGCTCATGGAGGGAATCACGAAATTCATTTCCGGGAGAGGGTACAGCGTCAGAAGATATGTGAGCAGCAGGAGTGCGGCGAATATGATGGCCAGCCGTAGGTACGACCGCGACAGAATCAGCTGGGGCAGGCGCAACAGGCGTGTGGCGAAATAACAGCCGTAGAGATATGCCGTCACCAGACAGGTGAAGGCCGGCGAGACCTTCCACCAGTAGTGTGCCGGTCCTAAAAAAATCAGCGACGGCATTATTATCAATCCGAAAAAGAGGTCGAAAATAAGGTCCGTCTTGTATTCGAGAGATTTCATATTGCAAAATTACAACATCTGCGCCTTACGGCCAACTGCGTTTGTTTACACTTTTATGCCGTCTGTTTACATCCGGTTTCAAACCTTGGGAGATATTATGAAATTTGTATCGAAATCAAACGATACGAACGATTCGATTCACATTCATCATGACAACCAGACCTATCATCATTTCAATGGCCGTGGCCGCGATGCTTGCATCTTGCGGCGGCGAAAGGCAACCCGAGCAGCAGTCGCTTGAGGAAATCTCCAAGCAGGAACTTGCCACGGCGCTCCAGGAGCGCGACGAGCTGCTTGCCCTGGTAAAGGAGGTTTCTACCAGCCTCCAGCAGATCAAGCAGCTTGAGAATATAATGACCGTGGCGGCCGCCCACCCGGCGGAGAACGCCGGGCAGAGGGCGCAGATTCTCTCGGACATAGCCTGCCTCAAGAAGAAAGTCCAGCAGCGGAAGGAGAAGCTTCAGCAACTTGAGACGCGGCTCCGCGATTCCACAATCAACAACAAGGAGCTCACCGAGACTATCGAAGCCCTGCGCATTCAGATTGATTCGCAGATTGAGGAAATCGACGGCCTGAGGCAGCAGCTCATCGCGGCCAACGAGAAAATCGACATGCTCAACGGCGAGGTCGATTCGCTCAACACCACCATCACTGCCGTTTCCGGCGAGCTCGACGTCGCTCAGGATGCTTCGCTGCGCCTTGCCAACGAACTCAACACATGCTACTACGTCATAGCCACAAAATCCGACCTGAAGAAGCATAATATCATCGAATCCGGTTTCCTGCGCAAGACAAAGCTGATGAAGGGCGATTTCGACAAGGGGTATTTCGTGATCAGCGACAAGCGTGTGCTCGACACCCTTGCTCTCGGCACGCCTAAAGCACGGATTCTCACCACCCATCCGGAGGCATCCTACGAACTCCTACAGGAGAACGGGTCGGCGGTAATCCGCATCAAGGACCCCGACAAGTTCTGGAGCCTTACCAACTATCTGGTTATTCAGAAGGACTGAAACGTAAGAGCGCTACTTAATAGATTCCAATGCGAAGATTGATTATTATTCTGTGTCTGCTTGCGGCAGGCTGGAATTGCACCTATGCGCAGGCGGAGGTGGCCGGCGTTGTGGTCGACGGGTCGGGCGATCCGCTCGCCGGCGCGTCGGTCGGTATCGAGGGGGATGTCAGCAAATCCGTGATGACCGATGCCGACGGACATTTCTCCATTGTCGGCGCTCCGACCGGCGCGGAAACTACTATCCGCGTGGCATGTGTAGGCTACCGGCCTCTCTCCGTCCGTGTGGATGCCGGACGCAAAGACTACCGGCTGGTGATGCAGCCCGACGATTCAATGCTCGACGAGGTGGTGGTGGTCGGCTACGCCACTCAGAAAAAGGTGAATCTCACGGGCGCCGTTTCGTCGGTCAGCGCACGGGCGCTCGCCGACCGTCCGGTCACGAATGCCACAGACGCTCTCGCGGGCCTGGCAGCCGGACTGACGGTGGTGAATTCCGGCGGCAACACTCCCGGCTACGAGGCGCAGAGCATCACTGTGCGCGGCCTCGGCACTCTCAACGACGCAGCTCCGCTGGTGGTGGTCGACGGTATGACCGGCATAGCCCTGAGCGACATAAATCCCCGGGACATCGAGAGCATTTCGGTGCTCAAGGATGCGGCCTCGGCGGCAATCTACGGCTCGCGCGCAGCCAACGGTGTAATTCTCGTGACTACGCGTCGGGGATATGAGCGGGCTCCGAGAATAACCTACAGCGGCAACGTATCGTTCGAGACCGTGGCCAAACGTCTCCACCTCGTCACCGACTACGCCGATTTCATGGAAATCCAGAACGCCGGCCTGATTGCCAACGGTCAGGCGCCGCGTTTCTCGCAGGGGAAAATCGACGAATGGCGCAACGATGCCGGACAGAATCCAACGATATATCCCAACACCGACTGGCAGGATCATATCTACCGCAATCCATCGGTAGTGCAGAACCACAACATATCGGTGGCGGGCGGCTCGCGCACGGTGCTATATAATATTTCGCTGGGCTACGTCAACAACCCCGGCATGATATACTATACCGACTACAAGCGTTATCAGCTCCGCTCCAATATAGATGTTAACGTAAAGCCCTGGCTTAGTGTCGGCATGAATATCTTCGGCTATCTCGACCGCAACAATCCGTCGTCGGAAAACGCTGCCGCCGGTGGCGACGTGATTTTCGGGTCGGGCGCGTTCAATACCGTTCCCGGCATGACACTTTACGACCCCGCCACCGGCCTTTACGGCGGCATTCAGAATCCCGAGGAGGAGAACGTCAGCAATTTCAATCCCTACCGTCGCCAGTGGTTCTACAAGACCGAATACCCGACAAAGACAAAGCGCGGAGTGGTGAATCTCCATGCCTCCGTAACGCCGTTGAAGGGGCTGACACTGAAGGGCTCATTCTCTTATAATTATTGGGAACGCAATGTGGAGCAGCATCTCACCGACCGCGACCTGTACCGGTTCACGTTCGAAGGCCCTGTGCTTATCCGCGAAGGTGTGGTGCGCACCTACATCCGCCGCTACAATTACAAGAACCTCTACCGCTCGTCGGAGCTGACGGCCGACTACAGATTCCGCATCGGCCGCCTCGATGCCACCATATTTGCCGGTATGAGCCAGGAATACAATAAATACGACCATGATTATTATCGAAAATACGACCTGGTGGATCCTTCGCTCGGAGCTATCGACGCCGGCCTGACCAACGGCGAAATCACCGGCAACTACAGCGAATGGGCCATGCGCTCGTATTTCGGCCGCATCAACCTCAATTGGGACGACCGATACCTGCTTGAGGCGAACCTTCGCGCCGACGGCTCATCCAAATTAGCCCCGGGCCACCGGTGGGGATATTTTCCTTCCGTTTCCGCCGGGTGGCGTATATCGCAGGAAAAATTCATGGAGGGGACCGCGTCGTGGCTCAATCAGCTTAAACTGAGGATTTCTTATGGTTCGCTCGGCAACAACGCCACCACAAGCTACTATATGTATCAGTCGCTTTTCGCAACGGCCAATTACGTGTTGGGCGGAAATGTGGCGGGCGGTCTGGCGCAGACGGTTCTCGCCAATCCCAACCTGACGTGGGAGAAGACATACATGACCAACATCGGACTTGACTTCGCTTTTCTCAACAGCAGGCTGAGCGGCTCGGTGGATATATACAACAAAGACACAAGAGGGATTCTGATTTCGCTGCCCGCACCTCTGGAGCACGGCACAAGCACGGTGCCCGACCAGAATGCCGGCGAGGTCAACAACAAGGGATTTGAACTCGACCTGCACTGGGCCGACCGTATCGGGAAGGTGTCGTATGATATCGGTTGCAATCTGGGATTCGTGAACAATAAGGTGACTAAATTCCAGGGCGACGTGTCGTCTATAAACGGCGTCTATAAGACGCAGGAAGGGAGGCCTATAAATCAGCTGTATGTCGTTACGGTCGACAGAATCGTGCGGGATCAGACGGATCTGGACTATGTCCAGTCGCTGGTCGACAGGAATCCTGATTATTTCGCGACCTACCAGCGGCCTGAGCTCGGCGATTTCCTGTATCGCGACGCCAACGGCGACGGCAAACTTGATACGGACGACCGCGTGGAGATCGGGCACGGCACTTTACCGCGGCTCACGTATGGTATCAGTCTCGGTCTGAGCTGGAACAACTTCGATTTCAGCGCGCTGTTTCAGGGCGTGGGCAACCATCAGGTTTATTACAACAATCAGGCTTTCAGGTTCATCACCGTCATGGGGCAGTCGCTCATAAAGGATATCACCGACAATGCGTGGACTCCGGATAATCCATATGATTCCACGTATCCGATTCTGCGCAACAACGCCAACGGGAAGAACAATATCGCCAGCGACGCCTTCGTCCACAATGCCGCCTACTTCCGTTGCAAGAACATACAGCTTGGCTATACCATTCCGCAACATATCACAAGGAAATTTTTTGTGGAGAATCTGAAGGTCTACGCGAGCATCGACAATCTGTTCACTCTGACGGATTTTCCGGGTCTCGATCCGGAGGTGGGGGCCAATGTGGGCTATCCGGCCGTGCGGCAATATTCCGTGGGACTGAACATTTCTTTCTGACATTATGAAAATTACTAAAATAACATATGCAGTATCTCTTCTGCTTCTGGGAGTTTCGGCGCTTGCCGGATGCGAGAGTCTCGACTACGCGCCCGGCGACCAGATGTCAGACCGGACTTTCTGGCAGACCGAAGAGCATGCCCGTCAGGCCGCTGTAGGGATGTACGCGGCGATGAGGGCCGACTGGTGTTTCGGTCTTGATTTTACGTTCGACATGTGCAGCGACCTGGCCGACGGCACCACTCCCTGGGCCGATATTTCGCGCGGCCATTCATTCGCTTCCAATAGCTCAGGGGTGCAGAACCACTGGCAATATCTCTATGAGCTCGTGCATAGGGCCAATACCGTTATCCGCAATGTGGCCGGTATGCCGATAAGCGGGGAGACCATCGACCGTGTGACCGGCGAGGCGAAATTTCTTCGCGCCATGGCATATTTCCGCATGCTCAACTGCTGGGGAGGCGTGCCTTACTACGACGAGACCTGCGACATCAACGAGCAGTTCGCCAGTCTGGATTCTCCAAGAAGTTCTGCCGACGAAATCCGCGGGCATATCCTCGACGACCTGACGGATGCGATTGCCAAACTGCCCGTGCGGTGGGACGACGCCAATCTGGGGCGTGCCACCAAGGGCGCGGCCTACGCACTGCGTGGCAAGGTGTATCTTTACAACAGGCAGTGGGATAAGGCTGTGGCGGATTTCGAGGAGATCGTCTACAACCGCAGCAACAACTACGGATATTTGCTCCATCCCGACTACAACGAGCTCTTCCGGCTCTACAACGGCGCCCATAGTCCGGAGATGATATTCTCGATTCAGTCGGTCGACGGCAACACACCGGGCTATGCGCTCAATATAGTGGGATACTTCGGCAACAAATCGACCATGCGGCTTATTGCAAGCAACTGCATCGTGCCTTCCACACGCCTTGTGGATATGTACGAGAACCTCGACGGCTCGCCTTTCGACTGGGACGCCCTGTTGCCCGGTTTTAAGGACGGCGGTCCGCAGGTGCGCCGCAAATATATGTGTGTGGCGATAAATCAGGGCAGTACGGAGGTTACGAGTACTCTGGAATGCGATACGACAAAAATCATGGATGCTTACCGTCTGCGCGATCCGCGTCTGTGTCTCAACGTGATAACGCCATATTCGCATTATCTCGGCACTGATGCAGGCTCGAATCCCATGGACAAGCAGTTTGTACTTGCCGACCCTTCGAAAGGCGGGGCTCCGATGGAGGCCATGGCGTTTATCCGCAATTCTGAAGGCTGGAATTCATATTTCTGGCGCAAATGGATTCCCACAGGCAATCTCGACGGCTACTGGGGTGAGTACAGCCGCACTCCCTATGAATTTCCGCTGATACGTCTGGGCGACGTTATTCTGATGCTTGCCGAGGCCTACAACGAGGCGGGTGCGACCGACAGGGCCGTGACCGAGGTAAATAAAATCCGTGCCCGAGTCGGGATGCCGGGTCTCGACAGCGGACCCGCATGGCTGGCCGTGGCCGGCCGCGACGATATGGCGGAACGCATACGCCGCGAGCGCGCCTTCGAACTGGCAGGCGAGGGTCATCGCTACTGGGACCTCCGCCGCTGGGGGCTGCTTAGGGAGTCGGTGGTCGATGCACGCGATATTTTCGGCGACATGATGTATACGCGCAGTTATCAGCCGCGCCATGAGCTGTGGCCGATTCCGCTGGTTGAGATGGAGCGGAACCGGAACCTTACGCAGAACAAGGGATGGTAGGGCCGATTCTGAGATAGCGCTTACCGGTTGTGGCGCCTGCCGAGCAGGTAGGTGGCGCCGATGGCGATTAGCGTAAGCGCCTCGCTCAGAGGGATTGCTGCCCATATGCCATAGACAGGCCATATCGACGGCATTATCAGAAACAGGGGCACAAGCAGGATTATGCCGCGCATCAGCGTGAACAGCATGGCTTTTGCAGCCCGCTCGATGCTCTGGTAATAACCGATGAACGAGATGTTGAGAGCGAAGAATACGGCGCAGGCGGCGTAGACCGGCAGTCCGTGGGATGCAAGGCGACCGGCCTCGCATGTCGGGTCGATGAACATCGCCACGATGCCTTTGGCTCCGAGGGCGATGCCTCCGAATGCCAGGATGCCGCAGGCCAACGCAACCTTTACGCTCATGGAGAAAGCACTGCTCACACGCGCTGCATCTCCGGCGCCGTAGTTGTAGCTGATTATAGGCTGGGCCGACTGAGCCACGGCGTTGCTCATCATGAACATCAGCGGAAACAGATAGCAGGCGATGCTGAAGGCTGCCACGCCGGCATCGCCGTAATGGCTCATGAAAACATAGTTGCCTGTGAGCATCATCACCGACATGGCAATTTCGGTAACGAATGCCGACGAACCGATTTTCACCTGCCGCCATATGTTTTTCGCGAAATTGCGTGTGCTCCAGCAGAACTTTATCACATAGGAGAACCGAAGGAAATATGCAAGCACCATCAGTCCGCCGATGGCCACACTGGCCGAGGTGGCCATGGCGGCTCCCTTCACGCCCATGCCGCAGGGAAACACGAGGTAATAATCAAGTCCTATGTTGATTACGGCGGGCACTATATTGCACATCATGGCATATTTGGGCGAACCGTCGAGTCGGATCACCATCATGCCGATGCATTCGAACATCAGAAATATGAAGCCCGGCAAAAGCCACAGCAGATAAGCTATCGCGCCGGGCAGAAGCGCGTCGGAGCTACCCAGTGCGCGTGCCGTCTCCTCGCTCCATATCAGCAGAGCGGCTACGAGCGCCACAATCAGGGCCGTGGAGAGTGCCGACGCCTGCGTCATGTTGACGCTCGCCTTGCGCCCCTCGCCCTGGGCTATGGCAATTCCCGCTACCACCGACGTACCGATGCCGAACATCAGTCCCGTGCCGGTTACCACCATATAGAGCGGCGCGATAATGTTGACGGCAGCGATGCCGTCGGGACCTACCCCCTGCCCGACGAAAATGCCGTCGACAATCGTAATCAGAGCGTTGAAAATCAACCCGAGAAGAGTCGGGAAAAACATTTTTGAGAACAGGCGGCCGATGCGGCCGCCACCATAGTCGAGACCTGCTTTAACTTCCTGTGTCATATCTTTTTATTTCTTGTTATGGAGATAATCCGTTTATTCTGGCCGGAGATAAAAAAAGCAGCCTGAACAAGACGCTCCGGAGCTTTCGAATCTCCGACATCTTATCCAGCCTGAATAGTTGAGCTACTACCGGCCCTCCGATGAACGCTGCAAAGGTACGACTTTTAAGTAACCGGTCGAAATTATTTTGATATTTCCGGGAGGAAAATTTTCAGGAGAGTCCGTTCCTGATGGGTTATTCGTACCTGGAGCGTAGTAGTTTCGCGCATTTATCGTAAATTTGGTTCTCAAATCAACCTACGCATGGAAACCGTCCATACCCCATTTGCCCGGCCGATGTATATTATGACCAAGGCGGCCGGATCGATGTGCAACCTCGCATGCAAGTACTGCTACTACCTCGAGAAAAACAATCTTTACAGGGAGCAGCAGCCCGACCGCCGGTTTATCATGACCGACGACACGCTTGAGCGGTTCATCAGCATGTACATCCAGTCGCAGACCACTCCTCAGGTGCTTTTCTGCTGGCACGGGGGCGAGTCGCTGATGCGTCCGCTGTCGTTCTACAAGCGGGTGGTCGAGCTTCAGAAAAAATATGCCGCCGGCCGCATCATCGACAACACCATACAGACCAACGGCACTCTGCTCGACGACGAGTGGTGCCGCTTTTTCCGTGATAACAACTGGCTGGTGGGCGTATCGGTCGACGGCCCTCAGGAGTTTCACGACGAGTACCGGCGCAACAAAATGGGCGCGCCGTCGTTTCGCAAGGTAATGCAGGGCATCAATTTTCTGAAAAAACATGGAGTGGAATGGAACGCTCTGGCCGTGGTCAACGATTTCAACGCCGACTATCCGCTTGAATTCTACCGTTTCTTCAAGGAGATTGAATGCCGTTATATCCAGTTTACACCCATTGTGGAGCGCATACTTCCGCGCAAGGACGGCCGCTATCTCGCCTCGCCGATGGATGCGCAGGATATTCCGCTGGCCGATTTCTCGGTATTGCCCGCGCAGTGGGGCGACTTCCTCTGCGCGGTTTTCGACGAATGGGTGCGCAACGACGTGGGCGAATACTTCGTGCAGATTTTCGACGCCACGCTCGCCAACTGGATCGGCGAGCAGCCGGGCGTATGTTCGATGGCCCGCACATGCGGCCATGCCGGCGTAATGGAGTACAACGGCGATGTATACTCCTGCGACCATTTCGTGTTTCCGGAGTATAAACTCGGCAACATTCGCACCCACACGCTGGTGGAGATGATGTTTTCCGAGCGTCAGCAGCGTTTCGGAGCCGATAAGCGCGGCCGCCTCCCCGGCCAGTGCCGCCAGTGCCGCTATCTGTTTGCCTGCAACGGCGAGTGTCCGAAAAACCGCTTTGCCACCACCGCCGACGGCGAGCCGGGACTAAACTATCTCTGCGAGGGCTACCGTAAATACTTCGCCCACGTCGCTCCCTATATGGATTTCATGGCCAATGAGTTGAAGCATCAGCGTCCGCCCGCCAACGTGATGAATTTCCGCCCCGCCTGATTTCTTTACCTTACTCTATTTTAACGCCCTCCGACTGCAACGGAATCGAAGCCGAAAAAAACACATGAACCGTAAGAATAGAGAAAAAGCCGTGGCGGCAAAGATGATAACAATCTACTGCCGCCGCCACCATCGCCCAGACATACGATATTCCGGCTGCAATAGAGATTCGCTTGCTCAAGACGCTGCCACCCCGTCCGAGTCTCGGAACGGCTACCTCCAGCTTTGCCAGGAATGTACCGAACTGCTTGGCTACGTCTGCCGCCGCATCGACGCCTGTCCGCTGGGCCCGCAAAAATCAAGTTGTCGCAAATGCGCGATCCACTGCTATCAGCCGCGTTATCGCCGGCAAATACGCGAGGTAATGCGCTACGCTGGCCCGCGCATGCTCTACCTCGCCCCGCTCACCGCCCTCCGCCATCTCCTCTCCGAGCTGCGATTCTCGTTTTAATATAGCGATGTAGTAATGCCTTCAATGAGTGGTGTAATCTGCCTTTACCTCGCATTTAGTCGGAATAATTTGCGTGGCGCGTCTACGATACTGATAGATGGTATCTCCCACAGTCTCACAGATGGAATCAATGGCAAACCGGTTTTGACTGCCGGTATATTCGGTCAAAATCTTTTTCGTTAGGTCGGAATGAAATTCCGGATATTTCCTAATGTGGGTGGTGGCTGTGGGAGAGCGCTTGAAGAAAATTCTTGAATTGGTGAAAACTCCGTCGCGTACGCTCGCTTCAAGACTTTTTTTTCGGGTATCGACCCTCGTTGCATTGTCAATAATGGAAAATGGTAGCGTTGAGTGTAGCGGGTGCAGTTGATTGTCTGCAAGCCGATATACTTTATACCGATTTCCCTGTTGCCCTTGATCAAAGCAGTTTATCAGCAGTTCCTTTTTCCCATCAAAATCAATGTCGAAAAACTGGAATGGAGTATAATATCCCAATGGCGAACGGTCCGGATGTTTGTCCTTGTAAATGTCGTTGAGGGTAGGGGAAATATAGTCAAGTATATAGACGTCACCATTGTGCCATTCGTGACTGTTCGCACCGCAGTCTGTTATATTTGAGGTATAGAAATCTGAGAAACTATCGTCGTTGAATATAAACTCCGATTCTTCCTTTTTAAAGCACATGATTATCTTTCCCGATTCACTCGTGGCTGACGAGGGGTTGAAGAGAGAGTATACTTCATACCCGTCGATCGGCTCGGCATATCTGAAGTAAACATTGATGCCAGGATCCACTTTCTCCAGGTGAGTCTGGAGTGATTTAATCCATGCCATGTCCGATTGTGTATTCTGTCGTTTCAACGACAATATGGGTTTATTGTAACCATTGACAATGGTATCGCTAATGAGAACACGGATTGTTGTGTTACTACCGCAAGAACCGCCGGAATTGGTTTCATCAGAATGCTGACTGGATAAGAATGATGCAGGATGCGCGCTTTCTGTTGAATTGGGTCTGGAAGGACGTCCGTTGCAGCTGCAAACTAATGCGGCGGCAACAAAGAATAGATATAGGGGCTTTTTCATCGTGCTTGAATGTCAGCAGTGTTAGGTTTACTTAGTCCGAAATGATTTTGACAAGATGGACAAATATAGCAAAATTTACCCTCATGTTGGCTCCCTAATGGCTGATAATAGAATTGTATTCTTCTCATATTACAAATTGGACAAGAGTCAAAATCCAAAGTGACCAAGTCTGGGTTTCGGAGCAGGCTGTAGGCGATGTCATCCCAGGGGGAGATATCCATTGGTTCAAATGGATTATGACCGATATTGTCCCATTCCCCCGTAAGAATCTTTTTTGCGATTACCCTCGCTATTGAGACCTTTTTCATATACTCAATGGCGTCGTCCATAAATTGTTGCTCTTGTGTCATAAACTTGATTCTTGAAATTTAGCATTAATTTCTTTTGAATTTTTTTCAGTGATGCCTATGGTGGAGTCTATTTGTATTAAAGAGGCGGTATTGTATTGTGAAAAGATATTTTCATCATCCAAAATTACGTATTTTTTTACTAATGGATGTTTTTCTAACCATGAAGCAATTTCTATGGCTTTATCATAGTGAGGAGGAATGTCTGGTGTGATATCATAAATTTGGCCTGGCAGTTCCCTTTTTTGCCATAAAGATTGCATCCAGGTAAGTGGTCTTCCAATTTTCCAAGTAGAATGAATGACAATTTTCGCGTTGGTAATCTCAATAATCGTAGATAAATTTCTTATGGCATCTTCATCAAAACAGATACCATATTCATCCTCTAATGGTAAGTTTTGTGAAAGCAGATGCCTTTCCCATCTGTCGATATTTAATACGCCATCTATATAAAAGAGAATTTTATCGAGTGTGTTCATATTCGGTATATCATAGTTTTTATGAACGGTACTTCTCTGTTATCTGAGATAATAATTCCCAAGTTTATTCTATCTGTCTATGATTGAGAGTACATTTTTCAGATTCTCCCTATAAAAGAGAAAAAACATGGATAATGTGCCTT
>ENA-OZES01000395-OZES01000395.1-human-gut-metagenome-genome-assembly--contig:-NODE-395-length-26508-cov-6.175065_pt1 | contig 26508 bp, 24 predicted proteins | sample MGYA00245068_ERZ653609 | MGnify/ENA primary metagenome ERZ653609 (study PRJEB26926, sample SAMN06164898) | human gut metagenome | biome: ENVO:00009003; feature: ENVO:2100002; material: ENVO:00002003... | reverse complement strand
CTAGCTTCGTCGGCAGCGTCAGATGTGTATAAGAGACAGTTTACTGGCTCCTCATGCTCGTAGGACGCTTCATCGGCGGTGCCATCGGCGGCAAAGTATCCAGCCGCGCCATGATCACCGTCACCGCCACCGCTGCCATAGTCCTCACCGCCTTCGGTATGTTCGCACCCACCGAATGGACCGTCAACATCCCCGGCATTGACTGGGCCAATGTGAGCATGCTCTGGGCCGAAGTTCCCGTAGGCATCTTCGCATTCATCCTCATCGGCCTCTGCACCTCAGTGATGTGGGGCGGTATCTTCAACATGGCTGTTGAAGGCCTCGGCAAATACACCTCCATCGCCTCCGGCGCATTCATGACCATGGTGTTCGGTTGCGCTGTAATGGTTGCCCTCCAGGGATGGATCGCCGACATGGCCGGTGACTACCTCATCAGCTACTGGGTGGTTCTCTGCTGCGCAGCCTACATCCTCTTCTACGCCCTCATCGGCTCCAAGAATGTCAACACCGACATCCCCACACAGGAAGAAGCCACAGAAATCCTCGACGCCATCTGATCAGCGTCCCACAACCCCATACACAAAGAGTGCGCCCCATCTCTGGAGCGCACTCTTGTTTTTTGTTTTTCACCGGTCATATCGCATTCAGCCCCTCAGTGGCAAGAAGCTCAAGCGACACCGCCCCACATACCGCAAACAGCACCAACAGCACCCATTCCCCGCCCTTCAACACCGGGCCACCGGCCTCACGGCGCGCACGCACATAAAACCACAGTCCGCACAGATAGAACAGTGAAGTGAACATCAGCAGTCTCAACCCACCGGCATAAATCATCCACAGGCAAAACAAACTGCAAGCACCGCCCAGCCAACGCTCACGCACACCGGACCCACGCTTAAGCAAATAGAGCCCACAGCACAGATACGCCGGCAGAATCATCATGCCCGTCACACTCAACGCTGCAAGATACACATCATCAGCCATCACCACAAGACCCAGAAACAATGTCATCACAACACTCGACACCATCAGCCCGAACGTAGGCATACCATTACCGTTCACACGCTTGAAACAACGCGGCAACACACCCTCGCACGCAGCCTCGTATGGCACCTCCGCACACACAAGCGTCCACGCAACCCAACCACCGAGCAACGACACAATCACCGACACAATCACAAACCAATATGCCCACTCACCCACCGACGCACGGAGAAGATACGCCACCGACGGATCATCAAGACCCGCAAGCTCAGCACGGCCCATCACACCGAAACACAACACCGACACCAGCAGATAAAGCACCCACGCACACAAAAAGCCCATAATCCCGGCCCTCCCCACATCACTACGGCGACGCGCCCTGCCCGACATCATCACAGCACCCTCAATCCCGATAAAACACCACAAAGTCACCATCATGGTACTCTTCACCTGAGCACCTATCCCACCGACATCACCCATACATCCCCACACATCCTCCATAAACACACCTCTGCGCCACATCACCCCCAGCAGAACAATAATCAGCAATATCGACACCACCTTAAGCACCGTCAGAAAATTATTCATCCGCTTAGCCGTGCGCAGACCACGCGCCACAACCATATACATCACCCAGATCAGGACACCGCCAAACACCACAGTGCCCCATCCATGCGTCAGCAAACCCGGAAAAAACGCCCCGAAAGCATCATTCAGCATCACAGCGTATGCCACATTCGCAAAAGCAGTACACAGCCAGTAGCCCCACGCCACATTAAAACCCACATAACTCCCGAACCCACGCCGCGCATATTCATACACACATACCGTTGAGCCACATCCACGCGACAAACCCCTGAAAGTCAGCACCAGCAGTAGCATACCAACAGCGGTCACCAACCACGACACAACAACAGCACCTACACCGGCACCCTGAGCCATATTCTGCGGAATATTGAAAATACCCGCACCAACCATCATACCAAAAACCAGGGCACTCAACCCCCAGAAACCTAACTTATCATTCATTATCTCAAAAATTCAAATAATTATTTACCTTTTATGCAAACTGCAAAATTACAACATCCATCAAACATATACAAGCATCACAACATTTCATAAGCAGAAATAACTAATATTTAACACCTTACACAAAACACGCACAAAAACACCTCAAAAAACTTGCACAGTTCAAAAAACCGCCGTATCTTTGCACTGCAAAAACCAATGGTGCCATAGCTCAGTTGGTAGAGCAAAGGACTGAAAATCCTTGTGTCCCCGGTTCGATTCCTGGTGGCACCACAACCTAAAGCCGAAAGGCGGTGTAAAACACTGAATATCATCGATATTCGGTGTTTTTCGCATTTTAGGGGTAAGGCAAAACGCTCAATCCACACCAATCCAGCAGGGTAGCAAACGAGATTTGGTGGAGCAAGATTGAAATCCACACCACCCCACGGCTTGCTAACTATCTGCAGTCACGCATTTTACAACATTCTGCCCAAATTCTTAAAAGGATCCTCTGTGAAGAGATAATCAACAGAACTTTGACAAGGCGGAGCCACTCTGAAAAATTTTTTGAAAAAATTTCTCCCGGCGGTGGTGTAGAAATCGGTGGAGCGGAAATATCCACTGAGCAATCTCCACCGAAACAGCGTTTAGATACTATGTTTCAACGAGTTATTTATCCAAATCTATATCAGGTTTGCTCCACCGCGTCGCAAACCTTTAACACAAGAATTTGGCAATGAGAAGCAAAACCAATTTCCGTGTGTCAAATTACATTGAAATCTATGCTATCGCTCAGCATAATACATAATATGTGCCATCCCGGCGATAGCGTCGTCATGCAGTGGTGCTAACAATAGTAATGCAGCCATGACCGCAGATAAACAAACAGAACACAGTGATGATAATCATAAAAAAGGTGGTCGTGTCGGTGGTCCGCAGCTTGGTACACCCGGTGGTGGACCTGCGATTTACAAATCGGACGACGCAACATTACAGGCTATGATTAAAACTGAGATCCCGGAGTTCAAACAGCTTGAATTTACAGATGCCGAGACCGGTAAAGTCATGAAGTATAATCTATTTACTCCTAAAAATGCCGATAAAAGTAATTTTCTTTAAGTGTGTAATGGGAGATTTATCACGGGTTAATAAAAATTAAAAAATAGTATAATTGCTGTTTAGACTATACTGAAAATCAACAATACTAACATTGGGGTGCATAATGAATATGGTTGTCAACGTACGTTTTGCGATGAACTAAACGGTTGGATTTGATTTATTAGTAGTAAATTGAAACTCTAAAACGAATTAAAATGAGCAAGAAAGTAGCACTAATCGGCGCGAGCGGTTTTGTAGGCTCCGCTATCCTTAATGAACTCCTCAACCGTGGCTATCAGGTAGAGGCACTTGTCCACAATCCCGACAAAATGAAAATCGAAAATCCGGCACTCTCGGTAAAGAAGGTAGATGTTGCAGATGAGAAAGCACTCGAAAACGATCTGCGCGGTTACGAGAATGTGATAAGCGCCTACAATCCCGGATGGGCAAACCCCAATATCTATGAGGAGACTCTTGCCAACTATCCCAAGATTCTTGAGGCAGCCAAGAAGGCCGGCGTGAAACGCCTGCTTATCGTAGGCGGTGCCGGAACGCTTTTTGTAAAACCCGGGGTGCGCCTTGTTGATACAGGAACTCTCCCTGACGCATGGCTCCCCGGCGTGAAGTCGCTTGGCGAGTTCTATCTCAACACCCTGATGAAAGAGAATAACATCGACTGGATTTTCTTCTCTCCTGCAGGCAACCTTGGCGACATGGGTGCTAAAGGCCCCGGCAAGCGCACAGGTGTTTACCGTCTCGGCAAGGACGACATGATTTTCGACAAAGACGGCAACAGCTTCATCTCCGTTGAAGATTATGCCAAGGCCATGGTGGATGAACTCGCCGAACCTGCGCATCACAAAGAACGTTTCACTATAGGATATTAAATAAGAGAAGCTATGGACGAGAAACTATTGGAGATTTTCCACAAGAACAAAGAGGTGGCTTTTGCAACTGCTGTTGACGGCAAGCCACACGTGCGTATCTTTCAGATTATGAAAATAGATGCCGCTAACAATTCGATATATTTTGCCACATCGCCACACAAAGAGGTGTATGCACAGTTGAAGCAGAATCCGAATGTGGCAATTCTTGACTTGAAGGGTGCGGAGTTTGCCCGCATCAATGGCACGGTTGATTTGAATGTGCCTGACGAAGTGCAACGCGAGATATTCGACACCAATCCGGTGCTTCCGCATCTATACAAGACCTACAAAGACCTTGTGTATATGCGTCTGCCGGCTGAAACTGCTGACTATTTCGACCTGCGCACCACTCCTCCAACGCTCATACATTATGACTTCTGAAAAAGAAAAACTTGACATGCTGCTCAGAGCACTCCTTCGGGAGCGCCCTGAGTATGCTCGTATCCAGATTCCTGAGACCATTATTGACAAGCGCAATCTGCTGCGCTCGTTAATGAATGTGCGTATGCCTTCATCATTGCCTGAAGAGTTGATGAAAATTCAGGATGAGGAGCTTGCAGAACAGAAACGGGAAAAGGGGGTGGTGTCGCTTGAATCCATCCCTGCGTCACCGGTCTATCCCCGACTCAGGCTATGGCAGGGCGATATCACGCGTCTTGAAGTGGATGCTATTGTCAACGCGGCAAATTCGCAGATGCTCGGATGTTTTGTGCCGTTGCACAAGTGCATTGACAACGCCATTCATTCCGCCGCAGGAATGGAGCTGCGCGAGGAGTGCAGTCGGATCATGAGTGAACAAGGCCATGAAGAACCAACCGGGAGAGCAAAAATCACCCACGGATATAATCTGCCGGCTAAATGGGTGCTTCACACAGTCGGGCCAATAGTATATGGCGAATACCCTACTGCAGAAGATTGCCGGCTACTTGCCGACTGTTACCGCAACTGTCTCAAACTTGCAGATGAAAAGGAACTGAAATCAGTGGCTTTCTGCTGTATCTCAACCGGTGAATTTCACTTCCCGCAGAACAAAGCGGCTGACATAGCTGTGGCTACCGTGCGCGAATATTTTGACAAGCATTCCGACTCAACGTTGGATGCAGTTGTGTTCAATGTATTCAAAGACAGTGATTATTATTTATATAAGAATCTGTTAGGATATGAATAGTTTTAACGAAAGAATAAGGATTGCTCGTGAAAAGATCAATGAGGCAGGTGCAGTGGTTATAGGCGCCGGAGCCGGACTGTCGGCGGCCGCAGGTCTTGATTACTCAGGACCGGAATTCAAAAAAGAATTTGCCGACTATATAGAGCATTATCACTTCCCCGACCTCTATTCATCAAGCTTTTATGAGTTTCCCTCTGAGGAAGAACGCTGGGCGCGTTGGGCACGCCACATTGATTATGCGCGTTTTCGTCCGGAGGCCTTCCCGCTTTACCGCGAATTGCTTGAGTTGGTACAGCGACGCAACTATTTCGTGATTACGACCAATGTCGATGCCCAGTTTAGGAAAGCAGGTTTCGACCCGTCGAAGATCTTTGAGGTGCAAGGCGACTACGGTCTTATGCAATGCGCCGTCGGTTGTCATCCGAAAGTATATTCGGATAAAGATACTGTTGGCGAAATCATCAAGCACTCCCATGATTTGACCGTTGATCGGCAATATGTACCGGTCTGCCCGGTGTGTGGAGGCAATATGGATGTCCACGTGCGTAAGAATCAGTTCTTTGTTCAGGATGAGGATTGGGATAAAGCTGCCAAAAACTATGAAACTTTCATGAACCGATATGCTGAGAAAGGGAAAGTAGTATTGCTTGAGCTTGGCATAGGCTTCAATACCCCGACAATTATCCGTTACCCTTTTGAACAAATTACTTATCGTAATCCTGAAGCAACTCTTATCCGTCTCAACTCAGAGTATCCCCACGGTCCACATGAAACAGCAGCCCGCACCATTTCATTCACGGAAAATATGGAGCAAGTGGTCAAGGCAATGCTATGAACAATATAAATTAGAAAAACACGATAGGATATGAAAAAAAAATTATTATTGGCAGCCATTATAGCTGCGACGGTCACGTTGCCGGTTGTAGCTAAAGCTGATGGACTGCGCTTTGACCCGTCAAAGTACACTACTCAGCAACTGACCATGCCCGATGGTAAACAAGTGACATATAAAGCCTACGAGGACATCTATTATGTGAAAAATGTCGAAGACTCGACATATCAGACACTCAATATCTATGTGCCTGACAAACTTGCAGACCTACCAGATGTGCCGATACTGTTACGCACTTATGTTGGAGGCTACGCGGCGTCAACGGCCAAGACTCCTTCGCCGGCAGATGCCACGGGGCGAGCATTAAAGGAGGGATATGTTGTCTGCATACCAGGCTCCAGAGGCAACAACTCGACAATCACACGCAACGGTAAAACCATCTATACCGGCATAGCTCCAAACGGCTTGCTCGACTTGAAAGCTGCCGTCCGCTATCTCCGATACAATGACGACCTTATTCCCGGCAGCTCTGAACTTATCTTCACTGACGGTACCAGTGCCGGCGGAGCTATGTCATCGCTGCTGGGTGCAACAGGCAATACGCCGGAATATGAACCCTATCTGAAGAAGATGGGCGCGGCGGATGTGCGAGATGATGTGTATGCGGCAATATGCTATTGCCCAATTACCGATCTCAACCATGCAGATATGGAATATGAATGGCTCTATGGCTGCACCAATACCGGAGTCCGCAATCTGGATGTCGCTCAGATCAAAATATCTGATGAGCTTGCCGCACTCTGCCCCGATTATATCAATTCACTCGGATTGAAGGAAGCCGACGGAACTCCTCTCACTGCCGATAATTACAAAGATTACATCAAGAGTTTTCTGATGCAGTCGGCTCACCGTGCCTTGGAGGAAGGTTGTGAGATAGCTGACACTATTGGATTTACGTTCTACCAGGACAAAATGGGTCCAATGGGCGGAGGTCCAGGCAACGGTCCTCGAGGGGAGATGGACCCAATGGGCGATGATGGTCGTGGCGCACCATCATTCGGTCCGGGCAATGCCCCCCGTTTCAATAAAACATCGGACTTCGTGACCGGTCTTGACCTCGACAAATATCTCAACTATGTAGCGACGGTCACTCCGCTGAAAACTCCGCCGGCATTTGACCAGATGGGAGTTCTGATACCAACTCCATCACCTGAAAACAAGGTTTTTGCCAATGAAAACGGCGATGCCGCCAACTTTACTGATTTCAGTCTTCAACATCGCCTTGACAATTCGTCAGCCAAATTGTCAAAAGAGATGGACAAGAGAGTTTATCTGATGAACCCGATGAACTTCATCGGCAACGACAACTCAACAGTAGCCCCTAACTGGTACATACGCCACGGTGCTAAAGACCGTGACACCTCATTCCTCGTGCCGATCAACCTTGCCACAAAGTTGATGAACTCAGGTAAAAATGTTGATTTCTCCCTTCCTTGGAATCGTCCGCATTCAGGAGATTACAATCTTGATGACTTATTCAAGTGGATAGCAACCACGTTGAAATAAAGTGGGTAAAAAGATATTATCTATTTCAAAAAGCCGAAAATGATATATACAGACATATTCATTTTCGGCTTTTCAATATCTATGCCCATAAAGGCATGAAATCATATCTGAAATCAAAGCCTGTGCCAAAGAGCTGGCAGAACGCTCACGCCCTATGTTTGACGGAAACCGCTTTCTCTCGGACTCCGAACTTGCCCGACGGCTTGGTGTGAGTAAATCCACACTCGCCAACTATCGCCTCAAAGGGATATTCGGTTATTATTCACTTAAAGGCAAAATCCTGTATGCCGACACCGAAATTGAGGACTACCTCAAAGAGAACTACCACCCACCTTACCGATAGGCATTTCAACGGCAACGCCCCCGATAAAACATTTAGCTCGACGAGGCTTGACTGAGTCAAATGTGGTGACCTCAACCGAAAATCAGCCGGGTCACCACGCCAAATCGTTAAAATCTTCAAAAAATCGTAACTTTGTGTTTAAGATAGACAGTTAAATTAGATATTGATATGGCAGACTTTCTGAATTCTAACTTTCTCCAGACACTCATATTAGTGATTACTGTGGTTGTTACTCTATTAATATATCTTGATAAGGAAAATAAGAACATAAAATCAGCAACGACAATTCTTATTCTCCAAATTAAAAATATTGAGAAGAATATTGAGTATATAAAAGCCGAAGGCGTTTCTGGTGAAGCGATCAATGAGCAACCTCTCCATTACTCTATTCCTATTTTTGACGAAAACGCATGGGATAAGTACAAACATCAATATGCCTCAAGACTGAGTTCCTCAGACTTTGCTAAAATAGAGCAGTTTTACGAAGTTGCTCAAGCCATTCGAATACAGCAACAGCAAATAAAACAAAAAATACAGGAAAACATATTTGCCAAAACGGCACATTATTATCAACAACAGTTTAATCGATTAAATGCTTGCGTACTAGATGATCGAAAAGATAGAGAGAATTTGTGTTTTACTGATATGGATTACACATTAAAACTATATAACAATCCTAAGTTTAGTGTTGGAACGTTTTTACATAAAGAGTATGGCAGTGGATTAATTAAAGGACTTAATCGGTATCAACGCCTTACTGGCACAACGGTATTTGAAAGATTGTGCAAAATCGGGAAGATTAAAGACAGATAAATTGATTGTTGTTGTGATACCTTGAAACATACCTCATCCTCTGTTGCGTGTTGTATGCATTGAATTATAAGTGAGTTACAAAAGATAAAGTACACTGATGGCGTACCAATTAGTTGGACAAACGAAAGATGTAACTTCTATTTTGGTATGTTTAAGGGGTGTTAACTATTTTTCAGCGGATTTATTTTCGGTGAAATTCTTGGATTTCTTCAGTTAGTACACCTCTTGCTTCAAATATTTTTTGTAACTTTGCAATTGACAGACATCTGTCTGTCACGACATTTTGGAAAAATAGGAAACGTTATGCTCATCTTGTAGTTTGAGAACCTGAGAAATTCATTAAACAGAGCAAGAGATAGCATAGTGGTTCTCACGCGTATAGCGTGGGCTGCTATTGCTACATCTGCTCACAGGTTTTCTCAGGACCTTCAAACTAGAACGTGGCATAGTTGGCTCACGTTTTCTTGTATTAACACTAACGCTCTTAGAGCCAATGGGCATATGATAATTATCGTAACTCATAATGAAATATATACAACTTTCTCTTTTATCCCTGTCTCTCCTTGTGTTATCTTCTTGTAATCAAGGTAAAATTGATGAACTTGAATACGAAATTTCAAAATTAGAGAAAGAGAATAAGGCTCTAAAATCACATATTGAGGAGCTGAAAGAAGTGATTTCAAGCTACGAACTCTACCACTCACGATATACGGCTCAACAAGAACAAAGAGAATGGCATCAGCGGAATGCTCAACAGCATCTCCAAACTGCCGAATTTTGGCGACAAAATGGGGACGATTTCTTGTATGAAAGTAGTATGCGGCAGGCTCAACAAGAACTTGACATGATACCTTAAAGTTTTAGAAATTTAAATAGACTGTAGAATAGCCTATAGAGTAGCGAACTAACGATCATAAAACAACACCATAAATTTATGAATAAATTTGTACTATTATTAGCAATTCTTTCATCACAAATCATCAAGGCAGATGTGATACAATTACACTACGGAGAGCCTCTGAATGGCAAAGTGACAGAAATCACTGATGAATATATTAAATATATTCCAGATGATGAGAACTTAGTGCGTACAATTGGACGCCTCCCCGTGCATCGTATCGAATTTGACAATGGAAAAGTTGAAGAGATTTCTTCTTTGATTGTCGTCAACGATCCTAAAAAAGATTGGGAAAATATAGTTATCGTATACGATAAAAATGCAGTAAAAGGTATGACGAAAATTGGGGAGGGGTTTAAAAAAGCTAACTCTGCATGGTCTACAAACACAAAAAAAGATGGTCTTGAACGTAAAGTATTCGAGAAATTAAAAAAAGAATGTGCAAAGCAAGGAGGGAAGGTTCTTTTGGTCACGCGTAAAGACTCCCAAAGCCAAGGCGGTTTTGGATCGTACGGTTTTGCCGAAATAAACGCTGAATACTACTGCTATTAATATGTTAAATAATAATTACACTACCCAAAGAACCGCAATGGTCTTTAGGTAGTGTAATTATTAAAGTTTTAGTCCTTTGCGATGTTGCTTAGCTTTCTGCTCGTCTTGGTAACGGTGTAGGGCTTCGTCAATGCTAATGTCGGGATGGCGATTTAACCATAGGAAATCATCGGAGATTCCATTGCCTCCTACTCCGAAGCCTTGATCGCCTTGAACTCCGCCTCTGAAAGGAGGTGATGTCAGGTTGATTCCGGCACCTTGCGCTTGGAAGGTTGAGGATGCTTGATATGCTGCCGAATGTTGTTTGAACGACTTTGGCACATAACGGTCAGCCTGAGGTGGCGTTAACTCATAACGAGATCGGCAAGTAGTGAAATCATACCATACCCAGTAATGATCCCTTATAATCTCACAGGGCGAACAGATGCAGCCACATATAATTTGTCCGTTCCTTATCCCAAACTCGCGAAAACTGTAAAATAGATGGATGGCGCACACACTGCCCGCTTCCTTGATATATTACAACGGGAGATTAACGCTATCCACTGATATTGCATTATGTATCGAATAAGCCGACAGTCTCGGACGTAATATCCGGCACTGTCGGCTCAACTTTGAGTTAGATAATTTAGTGCATCTTAAGCCCTTGACGAACTTTCTGCTTGGCTTTTTGCTCTTCCTTGAACTTACGCTTGGCATCGTAGAAGTCCATGTCGGGGTGGTTTTCAAGGAATTGCTTGAAGTCACCCGATACTGGCTCTCCATGAGCGATGCAGACGGCATCATCGGGAGAATTGCACAGTGAAACATGCGACATTCGAAAGTCTGTTGATTCAGACTGAGGTGAAGATGTGGATGTCGGCTTGCCGGATGATAGCACTTGTTGCAGGAATGCCGGAGAATACCATATTCAGAACAATTCTGGTGACACCACAGAAGACCCCTCCGAGTCACCACAACCTTCAGCTCGACGAGCCACGCGCGAGTCAAATGTGGTGACCAAAACCAAAAATCAGCTGGGACGCCACACCTAATCGTTAAAAGCTGATAAATATTAGTAACTTTGCAGTTCAATATGAAGAATTCTATTTGGATACTGGTATTAGTCGCTATCGGCATGATCTCCTGCTCCAGATCGGCGCAACAGCGTCAGGTTATCTCGGAGGCTGAGAGAATAGTTTATTCATATCCTGACAGCGCTCTCCATCTCTTAGAGGATATTGACCCTAAAAATCTGAAAGAGGATTCCCTTATGGGTTTGTATGCCATTGTTGTCGGCACTGCACATAAGGTGGGCGAAAACTCAATGGTTGCGGATTCATTGACGCGATTTGCGTTTGAATATTATAGAGACAACGATTTCAAGAGATTTCTGCAAGCAGGAGACTTATATGCTCTGCACAAATTTTGGCTTGGAGAGGGCAACGGATCACTGAGTTTACTTGACTCCTTGATTGTGCTTCCGAATGTTCCAAAAGACTCAAAGATAATATTGTTGCGCACGAGAATGCTAATAGGCGGAGCCGAATTTGATTGCAAGCGTAATATTTCGTTCATAAGGGAGTTACAATCGTTAGACACAGTCTCAAGCCATCAAACGGAATATTTATATCAACTTTGTGAGAACTATCAGTATGCAGGAAAAAACGATTCAGCGCTAATATTGATAGATGAATTAATAGATTGTGCTCAACGAAACCACCTTGAAAATGACCAGTTCAAATATACTTATGAAAAAGTAGGCATATTGGAAGAACTTGGAAGATATGAGGAAAGCAATCGTTTGGTTGACTATATATTAGAACACGCTCCGCATAATTCTGCAATACCATATTTAAGGTTTTGGAAAGCTCTGAATTATTTCAATTTAGGGAATTTTACTAAATCGCAGCAGCATCTAACGTATGCCGATAGCTGTGCGGTGTCTCGTGATGATGTTGATAATAATTATTACGAGAGTTTTGCAGCTCCTTTACGCGAATTCTTGAAGTATCGAGAAGATGGCACTATCGGAATAAGTCAACTTGCTATTTTTAATAATAGTCTGCGAAATCAATACCAACGAATGGAATTTACGCGATTGGAATCTGACAAGAACATACTAAAATCAGAAAATCGCGCATTGACCTTCAAATCACAGAGCGAACGTAAGACATATATCATAGTGATTGTTTCTCTCATCGCCCTTATTCTTGTGGCAGGAGGAGCGTGGCTACTTCAAAAACGCAAGCGCAAGACAGTCGAGGCAGAAGAACGAGCCGAGACTCTACAGCGAATGGTGGATGAACTTCAGAAACCTTCTGTACCCTCCGACAATCAGGAAACATTGCGTCGGGCGATGCTCCAACAGTTGAACATTATAAAGATGGTAGCTGAGACTCCGACTGAGCAGAACAGGGAGATGCTCCGTAAAATATCGTCAGTAGATAATAACGCGGATGGTCCATTGATAAACTGGGCTAACGTGTATGAGATTGTCAACAATCTTCATTCTGGATTCTACACAAAGTTGCATGACCGCTACGGTGATACGATTTCCGAAAAGGAGGAGCAAGCCATAGTGCTGTTGGCAGCGGGATTTTCTGCGAAAGAAATAAGCGTCATCACCTCCCAATCGGCAGCCTCCGTCTATGTGAGGAAGTCGTCGGTGAAAAAGAAGCTCGGAGTGCCCGAAAAGGAGGATGTCATAGCTTTCCTTAGGCAGGAGCTGTCCCGTTAAGGTCGTTTTAGATTGGATAATGCTATTTTTAGATTTTTAGTCATAATCATAGTTGATAATCAACAGATTACATCTGCCATTTTAGATTTTTACATTTGGTGTTAAGATTGGTTGAGATGTAATTTTGCGGTATCGAAATCAAAAAACGTACCGCAATATGAACGTAAAATTCTTTACCCAAATCGCACTGATGGTCTTGGCAATGATAGGATCTCCGACCATCGCAATCGCGCAGGAGATAGTAGATACAATCGCTGCGCAAGAACTCAATGAGGTCGTTGTACAGGCACCCAAAGTAATCCGTAAGGCTGATATGGATGTCTATTATCCCTCACAAAGCGCAGTTGAAAACTCCCGTAACGGAATGCAGTTGCTGACCAATCTGATGATTCCGTCTCTTACTGTGACTGACGCTCTCGGCACTATCCAAGCTGCGGGACAATCTGTGCAGGTTCGCATAAACGGATGTGTGGCTACGGTCGATCAGGTTAAGGCTCTACTTCCTGAAACAGTAAAGCGCGTTGAGTGGATGGATAATCCCGGCTTACGCTATAATGGTGCAAACTATGTGCTTAACTTCATCGTTACCAATCCTTCTCTTGGCGGTTCTCTCCAAACAGAGGGGAGACAGGCACTGAATATAGCATGGGGTGACTACTTCGCTGATGCAAAGTTTAATAACGGTCGCTCCCAGTTTGAGATTGGTGCCCAATACAAGCTTACTAACAAGGTGAAATCATACCGCGACTACAAGGAGACCTTCACTTATACTGATGGTAGTTCTCTGACACGCACAGAGACTCCTCTCGGTGGAAATATTGACAATACTTTCGGTAAATTGTGGGGGGCATACAGCTACATAAAACCTGACACCACCATTTTCTATGCTGAGGCAAGCGCCGCTCCCACATTTTCAAATGACTGGAGGGCAAATGGCCGTTTGTCACTTAGTGATGGAAGTGGTGACATTCTTCTTACTGATTCGCATGGTGACAAAGGTCTCACTCCAAAATTCTCAGCATATCTTGAACAGCATTTTGATAAACGGCAGACTCTTGTAGTTGATTTCAACGCATCATTCTACAACGGTAAGTCCTACTCTGATTATGTAGAGCAAGTACCGGGTTCTGTAAGTTACCTTTCCGACATACACACAATGATAAAAGACCGCAACCAAGCCTATGCGATAGAGGCCAATTATATCAAGAATTGGCGAAAATCCCGTTTTACAGCCGGAGCCTCATACACCGCAAACCGCAACCGTTCTCAATATGAGAACCTTGGGGGCGAGATTTTTCATCAGCGACAGGACAAGGTTTATTTCTTTGCCGAATACTTCCAACGTATCAACAAAGTAAGCCTCTCCGCCGGACTTGGCACTCAGTATACCGACTTCATGTTCAAAGAAACGAATCAAGGAAATCATTCTTGGAATCTGCGACCACAAGCCACTATTGCTTATACCCTTAACCGAAATCACAGATTCAGACTGAGTTTCCAATCATGGCAGTCAGCCCCCTCTCTTGCAGAAACTAATGTTACCCCTCAACAAATCGATGGTTTTCAGTGGCGCATAGGTAATCCCGATTTGAAAACATCCTCATCATATATGCTGACACTTCGCTATAATTTCAGTCTTCCAAAAGTTGAAGGAACTTTCGGTGTCCGCGCTTTCACAAGTCCTAATGCCATTACCCCATATATCTATTGGAATGACAACAAGCTCATTACAACATACGAAAACAGCAAGGGCTTACAGAACCTCACATTCTTCCTTTCTCCGCAGGTAGAGATTATTCCCGATTGGATGATGGCAAGTGCTCATATTCAGTACCGGGTTGAACGTATGCGTGGGTCTGATTACAAACTCTATAACCATAATTGGAGTGGCAATGTCAGTGTAATGCTTGCTCACTGGGGATTTGAATTTGTTGGTCAATATGTACGAGCCCAACACGATCTATGGGGTGAGAAAATAAGTTGGGGAGAGAATCTTTCCATTATCCAACTCGCTTATAACTGGAAAAATTGGCAATTTGGTGCAGGCGTAATAATGCCGTTTGGCAAATACGACCAGGGTTCAAAGATGCTCAGCAAATGGAACACCAATGAACAGCACCAGCGACTTGATATGCGTATGCCCTACATCAGCGTAAGCTATAAACTCCAATGGGGACGACAGAAGCGTGGAGCGAATAAAATCATCAACGCAGATGCCAACACCGACAAATCAACTGCAGGAGGAAGATAACAAACGGAAACAGCTTTTCATACCAAAAGAGTCAGCACCAGGCGTGAAGTCGGGTGTTGACTCTATTATGTAGGAGTATTGATTTACTATGGACTGAGTTTCGGGCCTTGCCTTACTCTCACTTTCGCTTTCTGCTCTTCCTTGAACTTACGCTTGGCATCGTAGCAGTCCATGTCGGGATGGTTTTCAAGGAATTGCTTGAAGTCACCTGATACGGGTTCTCCATGAGCTATGCAGACATCACATTGGGAGCATTGCTCAGCGAAACATGCGACATTCGGAAGTCTGATGATTCAGACTGAGGTGAAGATGTGGATGTCGGTTTGCCGGATGATACCACCTGTTGCATAAATGCCGGAGGAATGTCTCGGCTCTTAGGCGGGTCGAAGCTGCATTGCGGCTTCCCGGTCATGAAGTCATACCACATCCAGTAGTATGCCTTATACCTATCAGCCGGTTTGCGTGCAAATGTGTAAACCGTCTCGCCTCTGAGGTATGCGGCCTCATCACTCTCAGGCACATCCCACAGGAAATCAAAAGGCAAGGGAGGTATGACAATCGGCTTGTGCGATTGAATTGGCTCTGCGATTGGAACCAAACGCATGCTGCAAGGCTTTTGAACATAAGTCGTACAACGCTCAGTTACAAAGTCAAGCATTACCGACTTAGACGCGACTGAGTGTGAATACCTGTTAATTCGCCAAAATTTTGTGTCTTTGTGGCGAATTTAGAAATCGTGTGCGCTTTTTTAATGTCTGAAAATCCAGTCGCACACAAATTGTCACACCTCTACGGCTCTGATATAGTGCACATCTCAAAACAATTTCGTAATTTTGCGTATATAATAGCCTCGATATGATAACAAAAGATGAAGTTTTGGAATTGCTGACATCAACCGAGACCTATCGGGTTGAGCGCACAATCAGCACCGGCAACATGGACAAGTTCTGTGAGGCCATTTGTGCGTTTGCCAACGATATGCCCAACTCTCGTAAAAACGGCTATCTCATTATCGGGGCACATGACGATGGAAAGTTGTCAGGATTGAAAGTGGACGATGCTCTGATGAAGAAAATATCAGGCATCCGTTCAGATGGCAACATTCTTCCATTGCCGACTATGTCAGTTGACCGTTTCGTGTTTCCAGAAGGAGATTTGTTGGTAGCAGAGGTTCGTCCTTCTGATTTACCACCTGTTCGCTATCGTGGTCGGGCATTTATTCGTATTGGTCCACGCCGTGACATAGCCACCGAAGCAGAAGAACGTATATTGGCAGAACGGCGTTGCTCCTTCATGGCTACATTTGATGCCACTCCGTGTTTGAATGCAAAGTTGGAGGACTTGGATGTGGATTATATCAAGAATACCTATCTTCCAAAGTTTCTTGATGAAGATACACTAACAACTGACAAGCGCGACATAAAGGAGCAACTTGCGTCGATTCATCTTTACGACCGTGAAAACGATTGTCCGACCTATGCCGGAATAATACTGTTCGGAACCAATCCAAAGTATTTCCTTTTGGGTGATTATGTTCAGTTTGTTCGGTTCGCCGGAAAGGATAAGGGTGGCGATATATTGAACGAGCGACAGTTCTCCGGGCCTCTTTACAAGATGCTCCCTGCGCTGGAATCGTTTGTAAAAGATGGCATTATAACGCAACGCCCTGTACCGGAGTCGCTTTTCCGCGAAAAGACCGTATGGAATTATCCCGAAGGCGCTATACGCGAACTGATGATGAACGCCTGTATGCACCGCGATTATCAATCGAATATGCCAATTCGGTTGTATCAGTTTGATAATTACATCGAGATTATGAACGCCGGAGGGTTGTACGGCGAGGCGCGCCCCGAAAACTTTCCCTCGGTAAATGACTACCGAAATCCACTCGTGGCTGAGGCTATGCGCGTGATGAAATATGTCAACAAGTTCAACCGTGGCGTAACCCGTGTTCAGGAAATGCTCAAAGAAAACGGCAACGCTCCCGCTGTTTTTGATGTGAATACAATCACAGCATTCCGTGTCACTGTTCAAGCGACTAATGAAGCCGACTTGTCGAAGGGCACAAGTCAGGGCACAAGTCAGGGCACAAGTCAAGATGACAAAACCATTGAAGAAAAAATCATAGAGTTCTGTAAAGAGCCGCGTTCATTGGCAGAAATCACAGCCTTTTGCGGCTTCCAAGACAAGCGCAAGTTCAGAGAGAGGTACCTTAATCCGCTTTTGGGCACCTGTATCCAAATGACAATCCCCGACAAACCCACAAGTCGGTTTCAAAAATACTTAAAGAAGTAACAAATTAAGAATTATGGCAAAACCGCGTGTATTTATAAGCTCTACATTTTACGATTTACGTCAGATAAGAGCCGATATTGACCAATTCCTTAAAGGTTTAGGTTATGAAGCCATAAGGAATGAGGAGGGTTCCATTCCCTATGGGAAAGAAGAGCGCTTGGAAGAATATTGCATCCAAGAAGTACGTCATTCTGATATTTTGGTATCAATCATTGGGGGTAGATTTGGGTCTGAATCAAAGGATGAAGCAAGTATTGAAAAGTATCTTCAGAAAGGGTCTATTAGCCAACGAGAACTTCGCACAGCCATTGACAATCAAAAGCAAGTTTATATATTCATCGATAAAAATGTTAGTGCTGAATACCAAACTTATCTCCTCAATAAAGGCAATGATAAAGTGAACTATAAATTTGTTGATGACCAGCGAATTTACAGTTTTATTGAAGAGATTAAAAACCTTGGAGTCAATAATAATATAAAGGATTTTGAAACATCCGAAGATATAACGAGTTATTTAAGGGAGCAATTCGCGGGCCTATTTCAACGTTTTATTGACGACCAGCGTAGAGTGAAGGAAATAAATCTTATAGCAGAATTGGAGCGTACTTCAAAGAATCTGAATCAATTAGTTGAATTTATCTCTAACCAAAACAAAGACCAACAAGAGGAAATCAATCAGATACTAATGATAAATCATCCTCTTGTCAATTGGTTAAGAGTAAAATTAGACATTAAGTATAACTTTTATATTGTTGGTTATAATGATCTAAACCAATTGATGTTGGCGCGTCGATTTAGCCCTCAGGGAGAAGTAATGGATCCTGATGGAGAAGAGTATTATACGTGGATGAGAAACAATAACGATGGAACTACTACATACATTAAAATTAGTAAGACTCTTTTTGATTATGACTCGCAACTAATTAATGTGCTAGCCGCAAACTGGAAGGATAGTATGGCTATCGTTAATCATATCAATCCAATGCCATTTGGCAATGATAATGATTTACCTTTTTAGGCATACCAAATTCCTATCATCGTTGAAAAACTTAATGATTATTTACAAGTTAGGCATCAAGTTACTCAGAATACATCCGATTTGGGACCGTTAGTAATTGCGTCTATCTCGTCGGCTATCTCCGCAGGGGAGGGTTTCTTGCAGGGCAAGTGGCAAGCCGGGGAGATGTAGTCCATGAAGGTCTTGGGGAGGTGTGGTCGCGTGCGGGCAGCATATGGATGATGTCGTATTTGCTTCATGAGGAATTGAAATCATATGTATTCGGCGAGTTTCAATTGTGGCTCAGGTATATGTTGGTGATTCCGGTACGTCGGGCGGTATGGCTTGTCACGCTTTTGAAGCATGGAAGGATGACGCTAGGTGAAGATAATCAAAAAAACGCCGTCAAAAAATAGTTGACATTGTCAACCAATCTCACTAACTTTGCACCCATGAAACAGAAACAGATAGACAAAATAAGATGCTTCAACCGAAAGTACACGAAGGTATTAGGCATCCTGAATAAACATTATATGGGGAGTCCATTCGGACTTCCGGAGATTCGTGTGATTCAAGACATTTACCTTCATCCGAATAGAAGCGCAAACGAGATTTCGGAAGAACTCAATATGGACAAGGGATATATGTCGCGGTTGTTGAAAAACCTGGAGCGACAGAACTACATATGCCGTTCCATTTGCAAGGAGGACGCCCGCAGAGGGATTATATCTCTTACTGAATCAGGTATCTCAATCTATCACGAACTTGACAACTCAGCCAACCAATCTGTCAACGATATATACGGACATCTGTCAGAGGCACAGATAACCACCCTTATTTCACACATGGAGGAAATTTGCAAATTAGTCTGTTCTCCAACTTCCAACAGTCAAGAGAGTGATGATTGATTTAATCGGATATATCGGACTGACCATGAATCTGCTATCAATGACCATGAAAGATATTTATGGTTGATGTGGTTTCGGAGCCATGCCGTTTATAATTGGATGTTCCATAGCTGTCTGTATCCATATCTACCATCTATGCATAATGTATTCAGCTAAAAAAAGGAGAGCATAAAATGGAAATAGTACAATACCAGGACAAATATAAGGTTGAAGCAATCCAGCTCATTCTTCACATTCAAAATGATGAGTCAAAGGTAAATATGCCTTTGGAAGGTCAGCCTGATCTGCTTGATATTCCTACATACTATATCAAGCGAGGCGGAAATTTTTGGGTTGCCACAGACGATAATCATGTTGTAGGGACTATAGCATTGATGAAAATCAATGATGATTGGTGTGTGATGAAGAAATTTTTCGTCCGCTCAGATTACCGTTCACAAAAAGTTGGATTTGCGCTCTATTCAAGGCTCCTCGATTTTGCTAATGCAAAAGGATTCAAGCACATGGTGCTTGACACTCCCTCGGTGGCAAAAAAAGCGCACTTATTTTATGAGCGTGCCGGATTCCGGCGTATATCCAAATCCGATTTGGCGATTGAGTATGATTATCTCGACCGGGATTCAATTATATTTCAGCTGGACCTGTGATGTAGATGCACTCTCGCCTACCACTGTGGTTCCGGCGTTGTCAATAAAAGTTTGCCAACTCGGAGGCTGACAGAGTTTACCGCCATGTTCATTCCTTAATTTCTGTCCAATAAGTTGCGTCAAAGCGCAAATGGAATGGAACGAGTCAGATGTTGCTCAAGATATATCATATATCAACGATTGTTATTAACTTTGCATGTGGATAGGCGCAGGTCTATCCACGACATTTCTGTAAATAAGAAGCGGGATGGTCTATTGTAGTCGAGAATGTTGCATTAGTTGTCCACGCTTCTGCAATTTAAGAACAAGCCTACTTGGGCAATGGGCATAACTAAATAGATTATGAATAACGAAATTTTATATATAGTCCTCCCAGATTTTGCGGAGCATGAAATGGTTTATCTCGCTGAGGCTGTTGCTTCCGACGAGTACGCACTAAAAGAATGTCCGAAATATGTCAACAAGTTTGTAGCACCGACAATGGATCCGGTCAAGTCAATCGGAGGGTTCCGTCTGCTGCCCGATTATTCGTTTGACACAATGCCGGAAGACTACGCCGCTCTTGTTCTCGTTGGCGGTTTCGGATGGGCCACACCCATTGCCGACAAAGTGGTGCCCTTAGTTAAGCACGCCATCGACAAAGGAAAAATTGTCGGAGCCATCTGCAACGCCGCTTCTTTCATGGCGAAGCACGGTTTTCTCAACAATATCAAGCACACCGGCAACGGAATTGAGCAGTTGAAGATATGGGGTGGCGAAAACTACACTAACACCAACGGATATGTCAACGCACAGGCTGCCTCGGATGCCAACATCGTGACAGCCAACGGTTCGGCCACACTTGAATTTGCCAAGGAATTGCTATTGCTCCTTGAAAACGACACCCCCGAAAGAATCGAGATGTACTATCAGTTCAACAAGCAGGGATTCTGTGCATTATTCAACTAAAGAGATGAAGACAATACGGTTTTATCGGATAATGCAGTATCTGTTTGCTGCAATTGCAATAATAGCGTTCATACGGACATGCTTTGATGCTTTCAATTCTCTTGCACCTATGTCGTGCGTAGCCTCAGCCTCAGCCGCATCAATAATATTCGGTCGTAGAGCGCGCCAACTAACCGACAATAATCCAAAAGATTGAACTATGTTCATAGCAACATTCCTGTAAGCCATGCCATACATATCCATCGAAAGCGGAAAACTTACCGCTGAACAAAAGAAAGAATTGATTGAACGGCTCACGGCTACAGCCTCAGAGATAACCAATATCCCGGAGCAGTTCTTCACTGTAACCATCAAAGAACTTCCCGATGAAAATTTCGGCATCGGTGGCAAATCCATTGATGAGATAAAACGCAATTACAAGCAATGAAATCATAAACAGAGAGTAAGCCAAAAATGTGCGCAAAAACATAGATTAACCAATGCTCAAATTGCTATCCAAACTAAAAAAAATATCAACTGAAGCTACATTTCCGGTTCTCATGGCACTGTGCGCCGTGCATTGCTTCAACGATCTGCTGCAATCCGTTGTGTCGGCCGTCTATCCCATGCTCAAAGACGACCTTAACCTCACCTTCGGGCAGATAGGTCTCATCACATTAGTTTACCAGATATCGTCATCCGTATTCCAGCCGGTTGTGGGTCTGGCCTTCGACAAGCGTCCCTTTGTGTGGAGCTTGCCTATGGGGATGGTATTCACCTCGGCAGGCATCATCCTCTTTGCATGGTCAATGTCGATGCCCACAGTGCTAGTGAGTGTGTTTCTGGTAGGACTGGGATCATCAACTCTTCACCCCGAGGCTTCGCGAATCACATCGCTCGCCAGCCACGGCCGACGCGGCTTCGCCCAGTCAATATTCCAAGTAGGCGGCAACTTTGGAAGTTCCATAGGACCGCTGCTGGTGGCGTTCATAGTGGCGCCGCACGGACGCCACTATATCGCATGGTTCCTGTTAGTCGCCATGGCTGCATTTGCGGCAATGCGGACCATATGCCGCTGGTATTCAAATTATCTCGAAGGCGCCCGCACTCATGCCGCAGCCACTTCCAAGCACCGTCCACGACCCCTCAGCACTCCCCGCACCATCTTCACCATCGCGATTGTAATGATTCTGATATTCTCGAAATACATATACATGGCATCGCTCACCAACTACTATACGTTCTACCTCATTGACAGTTTCGGCATCACCATCAAGACCTCGCAGATATTACTCTTTGTGTTTCTGGCAGCCACAGCGATCGGCACACTCGCGGGCGGCCCCATAGGCGACCGCTATGGTCGCAAGCCGGTCATATGGGCATCCATCCTGGGCGCCGCGCCATTCAGCCTCGCTATGCCACATTGCGGCCTGGTGCTCACCGTTGTGATGAGTTTTGGAGCCGGATTCATGCTTGCCTCGGCATTCCCTGCCATCCTTCTTTACACCCAGGAAATGCTGCCCAACAAGCTGGGACTCGTGTCCGGCCTCTTCTTTGGCCTATCCTTTGGCGTGGCGGGCATTGCCGCTGCCATACTTGGTCACTTTGCCGACACATACAGCATTGAAGCCGTCTATGACTTCTGCGCCTACATGCCTCTGCTCGGGTTTGTGGCCGTTTTCCTTCCAAACCTCAAATCCCAATGGTAATTTTCCATAAGTTGAGAATACAATTTTGTATATTTGCACCATCACCGTAATCCGTCAGTTCTCATGAGCATATATTCCCTTTCATTCTCGCCCACAGGCACCTCCGCCAAGATTCTTCACGGCATTACCGAGGGTATCGGAGATATACTGAATACAGATATAATTTCCAGGAACCTTACATTTAATCCCATCGATGATATTGCGTTGAACTCCGGGGATATCATCATAGCAGCAGCACCTGTATATGGAGGGAAAATAGCTCCAATTGTAAAGCAACGGCTTAATGGCATCAAGGGCAACGATGCCAAATGTATAGTCGTGGCGGTTTATGGCAACCGCGCTTTTGAGAAGGCCACTGAGGATTTTGCATCGTTTATGTCCGACTGCGGATTCCTTGTATGCGGTGCAGCGGCTTTCATCGGAGAGCATTCCTATTCTACTGCCGACACACCGATTGCAGCCGGGCGTCCTGACAGTCAGGACATGGCCGACGCGTTGGATTTTGGCAAGGAAATAGCATTGAAAATTAAAACAAACGGATTGCGCGAAGTGGACACATCCACATTGACCGACGAATCAGCACCGGATGAATCATCAGCCAACTTCCGCAACTTTGTGATCGGCTACCAACAACAGCAAGCCACAAATCCTATAGTTTATATTCCTGATGTCGATTTCTCGCTATGCGATGAATGCGGAGTATGCTATGGGGTCTGTCCTACAGAAGCTATCGCGCCTGACCGCAAGGAGGTTGACTCTACGAAATGTATCAAATGCTGCGCCTGCGTGAAGAATTGCCCACAAGGCGCAAGGCGCTACTCCACTCCATTTGCGGAAATATTATCCGAAAACTTCAAGTTCAGAAAATCACCCAAGTGGGTTCTTTAGTTAAAGAACGCGAGTTATATCTGAACCATCAACGGCACATTCCAATATATATCAGCGGATTTCGGGAATGGAGACAGGAGAATTTTGGTATCTTGAAGTTATGTTGTATCTTTATGGTCATATATTTTTATGACATGAACGAAAAACGACTGTTTCTCCTCGATGCATACGCACTGATATACCGGGCCTACTATGCGCTGATTCGCGCTCCGAGGGTCACTTCCAAGGGGTTCAACACATCCGCTATCTTCGGATTCTGCAACACTCTCGACGAGATTCTACGCAAGGAGAATCCGTCGCACATCGCTGTGTGCTTCGACCCGCCGGGGGGAAGCACGTTCCGCCATGAGATGTATCCGCTCTACAAGGCTCAGCGCGACAAGCAGCCGGAGGATATAACTGCCGCCATTCCGTATATCAAGGAGATTCTCGCTGCCTACCGTATCCCGGTGGTGGAAGTGAACGGCTATGAGGCTGACGATGTGATCGGCACACTCAGCCGCATGGCTCAGGCTGAGGGGTTTGACACCTACATGATGACTCCCGACAAGGATTACGGACAGCTGGTGACCGACAGGGTGTGGATGTATCGCCCGTCGCTCAAAGGCCAGGGGTTTGAGGTGCGCGGTCCGCAGCAAGTGTGTGAGCGCTACGGCATTGCCTCACCCTTGCAGGTCATCGACCTGCTGGCGCTGGAGGGGGATGTGTCGGACAATATTCCCGGATGCCCGGGTGTGGGCGAGAAAACGGCCTCCAAGCTGATTGCCGAATGGGGATCAGTGGAGAATCTGCTTGACCACACCGACCAGCTCAAGGGGGCACTGCAACGCAAAATCATTGACAACAGTGAGCAGATACGGCAGTCGAAAGTTCTTGTCACCATCCGCACCGATGTGCCGCTTCCCGACAGCATCACCCCGGACTCGCTCATCCGCCGCCCCATAGATGTGGACAGGCTCGTTGCAGTGTACAAAGAGCTGGAGTTCAAGAGCTTTATCCAAAAACTCAATCTCCCCTCCACTCCCGCCGCACCGGCTTCCAAGAGCGATGCCCCGGGGATGGGTTCGCTGTTTGATCTCGAAGAGGAGGCTCCCGTGGCCGACACTCCGGCAGCTCCACTGAAAAGCTCGGCCACGCATCCCCACACCTATCGCACAATCGACACTCCCGCCCAACTTGAGCGCGAGGTAGAGGCCGCAGCGAAGTGCCAATATATCGGAGTAAGCATTGTGGCCGAAGGGACCGATGCCATGACCGCCAAATGGAAATCTCTGGCTATAAGTACATCCGAAGACAACGCATGGTTCTACACCCTTCCCTCCGACAGCGCGGCACGTGCCGAGGCTCTCGCCGCGATAGAACCATTGTTTGGCAGTTCCACGCGCCCCATGGTGGTGAGTCACGATGTGAAGCGCGACATGCTCATCCTGCGCAACAACGGCATAGAGCTGGCCGACCGTTATTTCGACACTGCCGTGGCCCACTATCTTCTTGACCCGGAGATGAAACATCTGCTGCCAATGCTCACCGTGCGCTATCTTGACTACGAAATGGCCGAGGCCAACACCCTTGAATCCGAGGTGGCCTGCGAGCGGGCCGACATGGTGCTCCGCCTTCGCAGCGTATTCCTGCCGATGATTGAAAATCAAGGACTCGCATCACTGCTCAACGACATCGAACTGCCGCTTGTGCGTGTGCTCGCGGATATGGAGTACAACGGCGCACGCATTGACACACACGAACTTGCCGAGCTGTCGCGTAGCTACACCGCCCGCCTCCACGCCATGGAAGCCGAGGCCTACAAGCTGGCCGGCGGAGAGTTCAACATCAGCTCGCCGATGCAGGTGGGCGAAGTGCTGTTCGGCCGCATGAAAATCGACCCCAAGGCCAAACGCACCAAGCGCGGCGCCTACTCCACCACGGAAGATATCCTCGAGAAGCATCGCGCCAACCATCCGATAGTTGACCTCATCCTCCGCATCCGCGCCCTGCGCAAGCTCCTCACCACATACATCAACGCCCTTCCGGCTCTGATAAACCCGCGCACCGGGAAGATACATACATCCTACAATCAAACAGTTACAGCCACCGGCCGTATCTCCTCCACCAACCCCAACCTACAGAACATCCCCGTGCGCAGCGATGATGGACGCGAGATACGCCGCGCCTTCGTGGCCGATCCCGGCAACATATTCATGAGTGTGGACTACTCTCAGATCGAGCTCCGCATAATGGCCCACCTCAGCAAGGATCCCGCTATGGTCGAAGCGTTTTTGTCAGGAGCCGACATCCATCGCGCCACAGCTTCCAAGATATATCACGAGACCCTTGATGAGGTCACTGACAATCAGCGCCGCAACGCCAAAACCGCCAACTTCGGCATCATCTACGGCATATCCACATTCGGACTGTCGGAGCGGCTCGGAATACCACGTGCCGAGGCCAAAGAGCTGATAGAGGGGTATTTCCGCACCTATCCCCATGTAAAGGAATATATGGACAAAAGCATTGAACTGGCCCGTGAGCAGGGGTATGTGACCACCATCATGGGACGCAAACGGATGCTGCCCGACATCAATTCACGCAACGCTGTGGTGCGCGGCTATGCCGAGCGCAACGCCATCAACGCCCCTATCCAAGGGTCGGCAGCCGACATCATCAAGATAGCTATGGTGCGGATATACAGCGAGATGCGCCGCCTCGGACTACGCTCTACCATGATCATGCAGGTGCACGACGAATTGATATTCAATGTGGTGCCACAGGAGCTGCCCCAGCTGCAGGAGCTTGTGACCTCGTGCATGGAGAACGCCTATCACGGAGCGGTGCCGCTGGAGGTGGCGGCAGGGTCGGGACGCAACTGGCTTGAAGCCCACTAAATGGGTCAACAAATTTTGTTGATTCCGATAATTCCTATAAATCTTATAAATCTTATAAATCCGATATATTTCTGTCTCTTATACACATCTGACGCTG